>JABAOH010031921.1_pt1 | contig 49927 bp, 41 predicted proteins | sample 7062181 | NCBI WGS metagenome assembly JABAOH01 (sample SAMN14538630, study PRJNA623070) | marine sediment metagenome | biome: marine biome [ENVO:00000428]; feature: marine pelagic biome [ENVO:01000023]; material: deep marine sediment [ENVO:00002113]; isolation source: pool of 5 deep marine... | reverse complement strand
TTTCTGCTTATGTGTGAATGATTTTTTCTCTTGTGGGAACGATTTCTGCTGGCGTGTCAATGATTTCTGCTGCTGCGGCAATCATTTTGGCTGCTGTGTAAACGATTCTTTCCTTTGTGTGAATGATTTCTGCCGGCCTGCCGGCGTGTCAATAATTTTTTCTCCTGGGGCAACCATTTTTTTTGATGTGTGAACGTTTTCTGCCGCTGCGGGAAGGAAAAATTGGCCTGTCCCGAATGCCACTATTCGTGTAAATTCGTGTAATTCGTGGGCTAATCTTATAAAGCATCCCTTTTACTGAAAGATGATTTAAGGGACAGGCAAGACGATAATCCCTTATTTACTATAGGTAAACCCTGCTTAATGCTTAATTGTTACTTTGCCAGGTGATCAACTTAAGGCCACCAATATTTTGGGAACGGCTATAATCACCAACGTATACCAGATATATTTTTCCGGTTTTATCCATAACCATGGTAGGGGCAACTGGTTCTTCTGTACCCGGAATAAATTCAGGGAAAGACCATGTTTTTCCTTCATCAACTGATTGTAATAAAAAAAGTGAGGAAGGTGATTGCAAAACCATGTTTATATGACCTGCATTCACTACAATACCAGCACTGCCTCCCGAAGTATTGCATACACTATCTATTTGCTGAAAGTTACTCCAGTAAGCCCCTCCTTCAGTACCATTTGCAAAATGGATCCAACTGTTAGGATTGTGCCCCAGATAGTCCTCTGTATTCCAGACTAAAAATAAAGTATTATTCTCATCGATCACCAGTGAGGTGTTCATGGATTTCCAAAAGTTACCTTCTATTCCTGTCCTGTTGACCTGCCATCTTATACCGGCATCTTTGGAATAAAAGCATTCAATTCCGTCATAACCACCACAAATAAAATAGACCGTACCGTCCTCCCCTGATTTGACTGCTGGGTGTCCAACAGAATCATCACTCTCTTTTAATAATACCTCATCCCAGTTATCCCCTTGATCTGTGGACATCATGAGTATAACATTTTGTAAATAATTTGATCCATCTGGCAAAAAATAGGACCAAAAAAGATAAATCTTTCCCTGCACATCCACCTCAATTCTGGGGATCATGGTATCTCCGGGATCTTTGCTGATTTGCAAAGGATTATACCAGGTGGCTCCAAAATCAAGGGACCGACTGAAAAATACATTATGCGAACCAATATCTCCTTCTGCCCACACCATATAAAAATGCCCCTGTTCATCAACATCCATATCCATTATTCCAATAGATTTTGCTGATCGGGAAATGTTTAACACCTGTGACCAGGTAAGTCCACCATCCTGTGAAAAGCAAAACATAGCCTGCCAGTTCTCCCCTATTAATTCTCTCCAGGCCAGATAGACATAACCTTTATTATCAATCCGTAAAACAGGAGCAAGAGAATGGTTCCATTCATTAAAGAGCCTGACAGGTACAGAAAAATCAGTCTGGTTCCTTTTTATCTGAAGTATCTTTACATCAGAGACATAATCGCGGTATTTTTCAAAGTATTCAGAAATATCATAATTAACAATACTACTGACTCTGACCTCCACCTGAGTATCACTGGATCCAGCGGAATTTACGATGTTTCTTAAAAAACTGTCCGGGATCTCCCATGAAATACGGTATCGCCAGTAGTTTGGACGACTTATTCCAAATTTCTTCTTGTTTACGTATAGAACATACTCATCATTCACACTAAAGTCACCAAATACAGTTAAAATAAATCCGATGTTATTATAAATAATTCCTTGTGGATTAATTCTATCAACCTGGGGTTTTCCCAACCCCCTCAATTCCTGTTCATCAATATTCAAATCCTTTCGAATCTTACATCCACCCAGGCAAACCAGAACAAAAAGTATTAAAATTGAAGTAATTTTTTTCATTTATTACCTCTCATTTTTTCGATTACTTATAATAATTGAATTTAATAATAAATTCAAACAAAATATTATTATTATTTAACCGGCAATTCTACTACTTTTGGGTTCCCTTCTAAAATGGGTGGGTAACCTTACATCATACAGAGCGGAATGAAAATTAGCCAGAATGAAAATTAGCCTGTCCCGTTTTTTATAAAGAATTGAAGACGATAAAACCTTTGATACAAAAGGTTTAAGAGGAAATTTCTACATTTCTACGCACCGGCCCCGGTTTACGGTTTAAAGCCTAAAAGGAAAAAGGGTTAGTGATTATCCTGGCAGAGGCGGAAGCCAACGATGATGCCGCGAAAGGAGGGAGTGATGCCGTAGCGAGCGGCACAGCGCAGGAAAATCGCTCCACTGTCCCAACAGCCGCCGCGCATCACGCGGGAGATACCGATTTGCGGACCAGAGGGGTTCGTAAGCGAGGGTGCTAGATAATAATATTTTCCATCATACCAATCCTGACACCACTCCCAGACGTTCCCGGCCATATCCAACAGACCATAAGGTGATGCCCCCTCAGAGTAAGAACCCACAGGTACGGTTTTGCCAACATTAGAGGCAAAATTTGCCAATGTTTTATCAGGTACTTTGTTTCCCCAGGGATATTCACGATTGTCGGTCCCTCGGGCTGCCTTTTCCCACTGGGCTTCCGTAGGTAATTTAAAATTAAAACGAACCCCCAGTTTCCCGGACAGCCATTTACAATATGCAGCCGCATCTTCCCAGGAAATACCCACCACCGGGTGATTATCCCCGGGAGAATATGTTGAAGCATATGAGGGCAGAGCTTGATGCCCGGTTTCGGAAACAAAAGCTTTATATTGCGCTAAAGTAACCTCATACTTTCCAATCCAATATCCATCCAGGTAGACATCATGAGTCGGTTTTTCATGATTAATACCCTCATATGATCCCATAGTAAATGATCCCATAGTAAACTTGCCGGGGGGGATATAGACCATAATAATTCCATCGCCATAATCCCTCTCCAGGAAACCTTTGTCATTTTTATACTCCTTTATGGCTTTCGATTCGGTTGCCTTATCCCCCTCACTTTCAACTTGAGCCGGAACCTGGAACAACTGCAGCAAAAAAAGCAGTGCTGCAAAGAAAAAAGTTGTTAAAATTATTTGCTTCTTTTGTACTGTCATATTCTTCTCCTTGTTTACACTTGTTAAGAAAAAATCGCGCTTCGTATCCGCCACACGATCCCAATCAGTGAGAAACAACTCACCTGGCACCATTAATTAATATATAATATCTTTGAGATTTTATCAATGGTCTTAAATACTCATTTTTATATAAGTATAAATACCTATTTTATGGATTTGTTCCCCACGAAATCCGGGGATGGATTCTTTGCCTGGCACTTATTTTATTTACTCGAACTATGAAGTGGAGCAAAAGTGAGTCATGGTTGAAATGAAAAAGGGTCATTGTTGGCCCTATGTTTGTAAGCTTAATGTCGAGAACATTGAGTCAATATCTTCGTCAGTTGCGGTTGACTCATCGCTGGATGAACTTGACGAATACTCTATGCGATCATCGTCGTCCTCCGATGGCCGCTTATCACGCTCGTTAGCCCTTTCCCGCAATGCCGCCACGGTATATGCTACGCTGGCAGAGACAATCTTGGATAGCGATTCAAGCACCTCAGCCTCCTCGCGCAAACTCTCCGAATCCAAGTCGTAGTCGTCCTCAAGAACGCTTTCCGCCACTTTCTCAACAGCGACTGCAACTCTCGATAGGGTGGCCTCACTAAATAGGTCTGGCTTCTTTTCGACCAAACGACACAACGGTTGCAAGTCGTAAATCCATCGTGGTCCATCAATGAGTGCGTCTATGTACGTAGCAACCAGCGGAGCAATCCATGTCCGAGAGTGTTCGGTATCAAACGCTACAAGTGCGTCAATAAGATTGGCCAAACCGTGTCTATCATATTCCCCGGACTGAATGCGCCGCTCAATGTCGCAAGCACCTTTCTGTACAATCGTAAGCAATCTGTCCGTAGTCTGTGGTGCCATTTCCATAAGAAGAGCAAGACGTTCTTCTAAAGAATGTGGCCAGTGCTCTTTTCGCTCTGTCTTTCCGTGCCGTACGGTAATTACCCGGCATGCAGATGCGGTCAGCAAACGTCGACTAATTTCCTCGAAAAGAACGGGATCCTCCTGAATGCTGCGATTCACAACGGGGCGGGCACCAGGCCATGACCATAGAACGTACAGTTGCTCAAAGAATGCCATCGACTGAAGCAGCAGTTTCAGTTCTATTGGGTTGGACTCGATGTACTGCCGAACGAAATCCGCAGATGACGGATTCGTAAAGCTAACGAGAACTCCCAGTTCCTGGGTTTCATATTTGAGAAAGTCGCCATCAAGTTCCTTGAGCGCAGAGCGAAAGTCTTGCGGACTAATAGAGGCTGCAAACGCTCGCGCATACGTGAGATTGTACGTATGGTAGGCAGTCTCCATGTCCTGCATAAAGCACTGATGAGGGAGGGTGGCAAACAGAACGAGTAGATTTCGAGCAGCTTGTGAAATGTGCTTTGTGAACGCCTGTTCCCATATTGCCAAGGGGTTATCGAGGCTCTTTATGAAGAATGGCACATAATTGGAAAGCGTTATATTCCGCAACCGCGCATATTCCGTCAAGAGCTGTACTATGCGTGGACTGAAGTTGCGATGGTCAATTATCCGTAAGTACGCGCGATCTGCCAGAATCTCGGCACGGAAATGGGGGGGAAGAGCGGAGAAGTAAATGTGATTGAAGAGGATGCGGGCGCGATTCATCCGTGTGTATTTGGAAAGATCGACGATACACTTCTGATCCGCAAACCCCTCGCGATTGAGCTTCTCGTATTCCTGATATGCTTGTTGAAGCACATACTCACGGGTAGTCATGATGAGCTTCGCCAACGGCGTTTTGCCTATCGCATGAATGAAGTCAATTATCCTTTGGTCTTCATTCTTGCGGAGCTTCTCTGTAAGTGACGATTGTCCCAGAAAGTCGTCATAATAGAACAGGCGCTTTGCACCCACCCCCTTCAGGTCCCAAGCTTCCGCGATGTCATTGCTGACCTTAATAACCTCATACCCTGCGCGGCTGTAGTGAAGGACTAGCATTTCCGCGAGGATGGTCTTGCCTATGCCGGGCATGCCAGCAATGATGCAAAAGTTATGATTGTCTAGGATTCCAACGGCTTGGTCAAAACTCTCATTCTGGACATACAGCTTTGCGCTCTCGCGAATTCGCTCTAGTTCCGCTTTGGAAATGTTCCTGACAGCCGCGTGAAGGATTTCCTCCAGCAGAGGGAGACTGAATAGCCACAATTTGATCGTCTTACGTTCAATCGTCTCGAATCGTCCAAGCAGATTGTTGAGATCGTCCTTGCCATATACATCGTCAGCTGACCGAAAGTGTGGAGCGAGTGCTGCTACAATGTCATCCTTCCTCTTGGGTGTGAGCGGTACAGAAGTGGTCAGAAGATAACGCCTTGGCTTCAACATATTCAGCTTTGGGAGCTCTTTGTGCACGAGTACATGCAATAGCGAGTCATAACCGGATTCGACGTAGTGCTTGCACTGGACGACGAACGTTCCTGACGCATCTCGTGAATAGCGGAAGTCGATGCCTCCGTCCCGTCCAGAAGTGAAGGACTGGAGCGTAAGCTGATGCTCTTCTTGAAGGAGATCGCGCGATAGGATTTCGAAATCAACAGGGGATAATGTTTTGAAGTCATAATTCGGCATCTATCATCTCATGGGTTAACAATAATTAGTGAATTTACCTGACCCTAAATCACTCGCCCGCGGCACTCCCTGGTTTCTATTCCTACCAATCTTCGACACTCAAACCCTCAACCCTATTGAATTCTTTCCCATTATGCGTGATCAATATTAGATCGTTGGCTTTAGCAATAGAAGCAATTATCAAGTCGTTTGGACCAATGATCTGACCTTTTTTCTCAAGACTTGAACGAATTTCTCCATAAACTTCGGCTGCGCTGTCGTCAAAGGGCAAAGATTTAAATCGATTGCAAAACTCTTTCTGAGCTTTTACAGTTTTTAGTGGATTATTACTTTTGTGTGCTCCATAGAATAATTCAGCTTTTACAATAGAGCATAAGAAAATTTCATTCAGGGTCTGTCCCAATTAATTTCAATGTCAATTCCTGTGAGCTTTTGTTAAGGAACTGAATGCATATATTTGTATCCAATAAATACATTATTTTAGCTCTTCTCTTAATTCAAATTTTCCCTGATCTCCCCTTTCAATGGGCGTGTCTGCCAGACAGCCGGCAAATTTTTCCACGAATTTTTTCCATTCTTCTTTTTTATTTTCATTTCCTGCTTTTCCTGCTTTGGGGTCAGTAAATCCATCGGGTTCTTCAAAAATTTTAATAATTTTATACAGCGGGATAAGGTAGGCATCCTGGACATTATCTATCTCTTTTTTTAAAAGCTCTTTTGTAATCATCTTTACCTCATTTTTTTTTAATAGCCCACGACTTTCCAGCCCCGGGATTTCCTGCAATGCCGTCCCATATATCTTTAGCTAACAAAAGCCGTTGGGCAGCGCTCATTTCAAAGATTTTAGCAAATTCTTCCTGTATCATGTTTTAATTATAGTATCAAAATATAATTTTGACAACCCCTTTACTCCTCCTTGATCCCCATCTTGATAAAAGGCGGTCATGGTTTGCCGCCTGATTTCATAAAATACTCCTTGATGTTCTCTTTACCGGCAGGATATACCGGGATATTCATGATGGTAGGATTATTCACCTGGCACCTATTTTTGCTTTCATTTTACGACTCCTCTGGTCCTGGCCGTTCGCTGCTGCATCCGGCCAGTGCCAATATTATCATTTATATATACTGGAATTGAATGGAAAAGCGGATGAAAGAGTCGAAGGTGCCAGGTACTTTATTCTTTATTCAAAGGGAGATTCTTGCGGCTCTTGATTGCCTGGTTTACCTTGCTTGAAGCGGTAAAAATAGGTAAGCAATTGGTGTTTAAACAACGGGTTATCTTCCATGAAGCGGAGCAGTTCTATGATAGCCGTATCTGTCACTGTTAAGGCATCCGGCGGAAGTACCGGTTCTTTATCCGGTTCTTCCTTTTCTTTTTCTATGTTTTCCTCTTTTGCGATTTCTGCCCATTTTTTTTGTTCTTGTTTTAACAACCGGTTTTCCCGGAGAACCTTTTCAATCCCACTAAAATGCATCAAACCCTTATTAAGAAGCAGCCAATCCAGGGAGATATCGAATTTTTTCGAAAGGACAGCCTGGCACTTCAACGAAGGAAAACTCAAAGCTCTTTCGTATTTCGTGTAAGCGTTATAGCTAATATTAAGGGCCTTAGCCATTTTAAGGCGAGTAAGCTTTTGTTCGCTGCGAATCGCTGTGATCCTGGAAGCGATTCCTTTAAAATCGTTTTGGTCATTCATCGTATCGTTCCTCTTAACCAATAGCTTTTAATAAATAAGATTATAAGCTAACACGTGTCCTTTAGGCAAGTGTGCGTATGGCTTAAATAAATTTTTTATCTTCCATCTTCCCTGATGATAAGGCACCTGCCAGTGCTGTTATTGGGAAGATAAGATGGCTGTCCCGGGAGTATCATTACCTGTCCTGGTGGATAAGACATCTGTCCTGAAAGTGTAGCTATCTGTCCCGAAAGTGTAGATGTCTGTCCTGAAAGTGTAGCCATCTGTCCCGAAAGTGTAGACATCTGTCCTGAAAGTGTAGATAACTGTCCCGAAAGTGTAGTTGTCTGTCCTGGCGGATAAGACATCTGTCCTAAAAGTGTAGTCATCTGTCCTGGCGGTTAAGACATCTGTCCCAAAAGTGCAGCCATCTGTCCCGGTAGATAAGACATCTGTCCACTTAGATACGTTGATACGTTATACCTGGCGAGAAATACTGGAATACTGGTGCATTGCATCTTAAAATATAATAATATAATAAAATGGGGACTGTTTAACGGATCAAAAGGATACGGGTATTGATCGGATAGAGCCACTCGATGCCATTATGGGTAACCACAGCATCATCCTCCAGGGGAATCCTTACTTTTTTGCCTCCCCACTCAGATGCCGGGGTATAGGCAAAAAACTCGATGGCAAATATATTTGTGGGCCTTATGGTGAAGGTTAAACGCAGGGGATTGAACCAGGCAATGGATGGACCGATTCCATGACCCCAGTTACCAACAGAATGACAGCCGATAATGACTTCGGTTTTTGGGGTTCCCGTTGGCTTATTAAAGGTTTTCATGATGGCAAAACCGGCTTCCCGGACTTTTCGATTAAGAATCTCCAGTGTTTCTGCCGCGGTCCGGCCTACTTTTATATGGCGCCGAATAATTTTTCTCACTTCCAGGGCCTGATCAAAGGCATTTTGAATCCCGGCCGGGGCTTTGGTTTCTCCCGGTTTTAATACGTAAGCAGTGCGTTTCATATCGGTATAAAGATTCATCAGTCCCACCCCCCAATCGATCATGATCAGGTCGCCTCTCTGGATAATGCGTTCATTGGACACGGCCTCGATTCCGTCGGGTCCGGTGATATAGATCGACGGCATGTCAAAGGATGAACCCAGGCCTCTTTTTTTAAGTTCTTCCATGATCCACCAGGCCACGTCTTCCAACCTGGTTTGGCCTGGTACAATGACTTCGTTTGATAAAGCCCGTTCGGCAATTTCGTGGGAAATTCTACCCGCCTCACCAAAGGCGACAATTTCGCTGGCGACTCTCCTGGAACGGAAATCCGACACCAACTTTTCCGCTGAAACCAGTCTTTGGGAATAGATGTTCCCAAGGGTTTTTTTTAGGTGTAAATACCCCATGTGGGACAGGTTATCGGCCGCGCCGATTTTCTCAGATGTATTAATACCGATGCGTTTTGGGTCCCTTTCCTTGACAAACTTAACTAAATCCGCTGCCGGGGCAAATATATCGTAAGCGCCGCATTTCTCGATTAAATATCCATCGATGCCTAAAGCGGCTCGCTCGATTCGGTTACCGCCCCTATCGGTAAAGATATAGTAACCGATACTTGAAACATATCCTCTTCCGAAATCCTCATATAGAGGGCCGACATTCCCCTCTTTTACCATGGTAATCCACATATCGATCTTATTTTCCCGCATCACCTTCGGCAGGATGATATCGAACTTATCCCTTCTGATCTGATTCATCATCTCCCAGCGGAGACGGGCATCCCCTGCTTTTAACAAAATATCAGGCAATATAGTGAATCCCAAAATCAAACAAAAAACAAAAATATTTTTCTTCATGGCGTCACTCCTTATTTTATACATTTCGATCAATAACCATTTTAGACGATAACTCTATTATTTTCAATCCCCCAGTTTGGAGCCCGGCAATTCTAATTTGGCAAACTTGCCTGGCCCCTAAACTCCTTTTATTGTTTCCGCCAGACTTCTATGCTGTCAAACGTTTTTTTAAAACGCCTGTTAATGAATTGTGTTAGCGTATCACCCCTATAAAGTCCTCCCACTTTTCCAGGGATCGGGGCCTTTGGCAAATTTTGCACGGTGTATTTTTTACCTGAAGAACCAAATACCTGGATAAAATGGTCAATCATGTCGCTTCCAGTTACATATCCCGAATGGGCATCATCGATAATAACAACATCTCCTTTTTTTAAACGCTTACCTGCGCCGGGCATTCGAGCGGCATTCGTATAGGGAAAACGTTTATAACCATTATCTTTTAAATATCCACGCAGTTTTGAAGCACTTATCCCTGTCCCGGGTATATCTATCGGGCTGGGGTCCTGGCCGCTTACCCGGTAATATGTATAATCATGACACCAAACAATCCCGTACAGCGGCCTGGCAAGTGACAGAACCAGTATTAATACTGCTGGAAATACAAAAACTGTCAGGAAAATCGCTTTTTTCATAATAAAATATTAGAAGAAATAGTGGAGAAAGTCAACAGTTGAAAGAACATTTTTATCTTTTCCAGGGAAATCGGTAGATATTTGCCTAATTGACTGGTGGATTATTTGCCTGGCACCTATTTCATCACTACCAGGCATACGGTTTTAGCAGTGTCATCGCAAAACCCTATCGAATCACAGAATTGAGTAAGATATTACGTGATGTTATGATGTCATAATAGTGTATTATTTGCTTGTATTATTTGCTTGTCCCTTAAATTTATACAACAAAAGTGGGAAAAAGTTGAGGAGAAAAATCAGGACCGGGTTTTTCTTTATCACTTGCGTTTTAGAAAAACCCGGCCCCATTTACTATTCGTTTTATGGGAAGGATTAAACGTCTAATTTACGTTTTTTTGTATGCCTGAACCAACCAGGCCGTAACCAAAAAGAGCTTGGCTAAAATCAGGTTAAGGTTAAGGAAGAAAATCTTTTCCTCAACCTCAGCCTTAACCTCAACCTTGTTTATTATTATAGTATAAAATTTGATAGGAGGTTATAACTGATGTTCCAAAATAGAAGCAAAATCGTTCCAAAATTTTTTTAGTGCCTGCCCTTTAATGGTTTTTTATCTTGACGCCTTATCCGCTTTACTTTACAATGTATTCATGGATGTTTGTTTATACTTTATGAATTTGAATTTGTTTCGAATTTCGTGCTTGATCTCTGCGCAATTTCGGATTTTCAAGGGTGCGCCAGGTTTTTTAAGACTTTGACGCACCCTTGCTGGAGGTACGATGAGAGCTATTGTTATCGCAGTAGGCAGCGAAATGCTGGAAATGAATCGCCAGGATACCAATACCCTTTATATTACCCAAAAACTGATGGAAAAAGGTCTCCTGGTGGATATGAAAATAATAATAGGAGACGATATGCAGAACCTGGCGTGGTTGGTGAAACAGGCATGCAAACGAACACAATTGGTGGTCCTCACCGGTGGGCTGGGACCTACGGAGGATGATATCACCCGCGAGGCCGTTGCCACTGCATTGAAAAAAGAACTGGAATTCAGAGAAGAAATGGTGGCGCAAATAGAAGAACGTTTTAGAAAAAGAGGATTGGAAATGCCTGAAATAAACACACGACAGGCATTTATTATTAAAGGGTCGGAGGTGATTCCCAACCCCAGAGGTACGGCACCGGGTCTTTTTATCGACGACGAACAGTGCCGGGTTTTGCTGCTGCCAGGCCCTCCGGCAGAGATGAAACCCATGTTCGACAGTGTACTGGAAGAAAAAATCTCTCCCCTTTGTAACTACCATATCTATACACGCAGCTTTAAATTTGGCGGCGTGACCGAATCCGGGGTGGATTCCCTGATCGCGGAACTCTATACCAAATACAAAAACCCCAAAACCACTATCCTGTCTTCACCGGGCATTATCGAAGTGCACCTGCTGGGGCGTTCCAGGAAAGCAATGGATGAAACCCGCATACTGACCGATGAATTGGCGGAGAAAATCAAAGAACGAATGAAAGATGCCTTGATTACTGAGAAAGATATCAGCTTTGAACAATATATCGTGGAAGAACTGAAAACGAGAAATCTCACCCTCAGCGTGGCGGAGAGCTGCACCGGCGGTGGGTTGGGCAACCGCATTACCAATGTGCCCGGCAGTTCCGACGTGTTCCTGGGGGGAGTGATCGCCTATTCCAACCAATTGAAAATGAAACTCCTGGGGGTAAACGAAAACACATTAATCAAACACGGTGCGGTGTCCAAAGAAACCGCCAAAGAAATGGCAAATGGTGTCCGGCAGTTAACTGGTGCGAATATTGGTGTGGCTGTCACGGGTATTGCCGGTCCGGGCGGCGCTACTGCCAAAAAACCAAAGGGCCTGGTGTTTATGCATTTATCTGCTGAAGACATGGATATGGGAATTTACCAGATCTTCCCCGGGGCCCGGGAAATGGTCAAGACCCGAACGGTGAATTACAGCCTTAATCTTATCAGAGAATATTTGTGGACACTGGATAAGGCATGATACGTTTTAACGATTCGGAAATAACCCGGGACTATTTCTACAAACGAAAAGTCATCGTTTATCAACGGGAAAACGGGTATCGGTTCTCTGTTGATGCTCCGATCCTGGCGGATTTTCTGCCATCCCTTCCTGGCCGGGAGGCATTGGAAGTGGGGACCGGGGTGGGGATTGTGGCGCTGCTGGCTTTGTATAAAAAAAAGTTTTCCAGGATTTACGGGTTGGAAATCCAGCCGGGTTTAAGCGAACTGGCAGCCATTAATGCCAGGGAAAACGGTTTTTCTCAGAATCTGCTGGTGAGAACCGGTGATTTTAATGAAATCTACAAGGATTTTTCCGGGATTCAACACATTTTTTCAAATCCCCCCTATTTTGAAACTCACCGCGGCCGTTTAAGTCCAAACCTTGAAATACGAGACGCTAAAACCGAAACCAAATTATCTTTACCCCAACTGCTGACCCATTCCTATTCCATACTGGGGAAAAAAGGCAGCCTCTACCTGGTGCTGCCGCATTCCAGGTATAAACAACTGATGGACGTGATACCAGGAATCGGTTATTATGTGTCGCGGCTGCGGCTGATTTTTTCATTTAAAGATGGAAAACCCGAACGTTTTCTGATACAATTAACCAATTATAACGTTTCTCTGGTTGAAATGCCGCCGTTAATTATATTCAAAGAAAAAGGCGTGTATACGGCTGAAATGGATAAGATACTGACAGGATAAGGATACATGTAACCATGATTGAGAGACTGAAACAGCTGTACAAGTACAGGCAACTGATTATTACCCTTGTATCCAGGGAGTTGAAAGCCCGGTACAGGGGTACGGTGTTCGGTTTTTTATGGAGTTTTTTAAATCCCTTACTTTTGTGTGCTGTTTTTTCCATTGTGTTCGGGGTCATTTTGCCCGGCAGCAGTGGACGAGTGAGGGACATTAATCTGGTAGGTATCAACTATGCCATTTTTCTATTTACCGGCTTGCTGCCCTGGTTATGGTTCAATTCTTCCATCCTGGAGTCCGCCAATGTGCTCTTTGTTCACGGCAACCTGATCAAAAAAATCCAGTTTCCCGTTGAAGTGCTGCCCATCATGGTGGTGCTCACCAATATGGTGCATTTCCTTCTGGGCGTTCCGATTCTAATATTAATCATTGTTTTTTTGGGACAGGGATTTGGATTAACCTTCTGGGTATTCTTTTTCCCGGTGGCCGTATTAGTTCAGTTTGTCTTCACCATGGGGTTAAGTCTCTTTGTTTCTGCCCTGACGGTTCATTTCCGGGATTTAAAAGACATCCTGACCAACCTGCTGACGTTGTGGTTTTTTGCCACCCCCATTATTTATTCATTACGGAACCCCAATATTCCGCAGCATAAACCCCTAGTATGGGCATGGAACTTAAACCCTATGACTCATATCATTGAAGCTTACCAGTATACTTTTGTATACCGCGAACTTCCCCATTGGAAAAAACTTCCCGTTACCTTTATTGTCGGCCTGATTTGTTTCTACGTTGGCTATTTGATTTTTGATAAATTACGAGACACCTTTGTGGAAGAGGTATAATATGAATAACACTCACGATACACACGACATATACTCGGTCGTTGCAAAAGATATTGTCAAGTATTACAAGAAATACTCCCATAAACATAAATTTTTAACCCTTAAAAGCGCGCTGGTGAATCGTACCCTTTTCTCCGCTTTGAAACAGGATGAAAAATTCGCGGCCCTTAAAGGGGTAAGCTTCAAAGTAGAAGAGGGTAAAACCTTGAGTGTCATCGGTGAAAACGGTTCCGGCAAGAGTACCCTGCTTAAAATCCTGGCCGGGATCAGCAAACCCACGTCCGGTGAGGTGATTACCAAAGGTAGAATATCTGCTTTAATCGAATTGGGCGCCGGGTTTCACCCGGAAATTTCAGGACGGGAAAATATTTTTATTAACGGCATCATCCTGGGATTAACCAAGAAAAAAATACAGGAAAAACTCGACGATATCGTCAAATTCGCCGAACTGGAAGACTTTATCGATAACCCGGTAAAATCCTATTCCTCGGGTATGTATATGCGGTTGGGATTTTCCATTGCCATTAACGTAGACCCGGATATTCTCCTCATCGATGAAGTGCTGGCCGTGGGAGACGCGTCGTTTGTTCCCAAATGCCTGGATAAAATCAACGAGTTTAAACGAAAAGGCAAAACCATTGTTTTTGTTTCTCATGACCTCTCTACCGTGGAACGAATCAGCGATGAGGTGATCTGGCTGAAGGAAGGAAAGATCGAAATGCGGGGATATCCCAAGCGTGTGAGCGATGCCTACATGGAGTACATCGGTAAACGGGATGAGAAAAAAGCAGAAATCCAACACCAGGAAGAGGAAGAAGAGGGCGAAGATAACCGGGAAAAGCGCTGGGGCAGCAAGGAAATCGAGATCAATAATGTCAGGATGATGGACCGCACCGGTAAAGAAAAATACATCTTTGAATCCGATGAATCCTTTGCCATTGAATTCGACGTTTTTGCGCGGGAACCGGAAGAAGATTTCGTATTTGGAATCGGTATTTATAATTCCGAAGGTATCCAGTGTTACGGCACCAATACCTTTATCGAAGATTACAAGTCCAAACGTATTTCAGGCAGGGGGAAAGTTAAAGTGCACGCCCCGGAGCTGAACCTGGTCAACGGCACCTATTTCCTGGATGTGGCGGTTCATAAACGGGATGGGTATCCCTTTGATTACCACCATTTCCAGTACACCTTTAAAGTCACCTCTACCCATAAAGATGTGGGAGTCGTTCGTATCCCGCACCAATGGGAGTTTTCCCACAATATCAAACTGGAAAAACCACAGGATTGAGGGAGTAAATTTTTATAAATATTTACTCCTCCAAAAACCCTCTAATTCAATACCCATATTAAAAAAAGGTAAAGAACTATCCGATTTAACTATTATGACCGGTATTTGTGTTATTTTATAGATATGAAAAAAGAGGCAAGACATGTTAGACCGGTTAAAAAACTTTTTTAATTTCCAGGGCGTGCCTGGGAACAACTTACTGGAGTCTCCCCGGACCAAAATTGCCCATATCGAGTTTACGTCCCGGTGTAATCTCAGGTGCGTATTTTGTGCTGCCAGCCAGCCGGATTACCAAAGTTATGACCTGGATGAAAAAACAATAGAACATACGATCGCGGCACTGGAAGTACGGCATGTGGATGTGGTAAGTGTAAACGGTCACGGAGAAACAACCGTATATAAAGATTGGCATCGCTATTGTAATAAAATGCTGGATGCGGGAATCCCCCTCCATATTACTTCCAATTTTGCTAAAGTCTTCTCCGCTGAAGAACTCAAAACGCTTTCACGGTTTAAAAGTATTGAAATCAGTTGTGATACAAACGACCCGGAATTATTTAAGAAATTGCGGCGCGGCGCGGATTTAAGAACTATTTGTCTTAATATTTTGAGAATTCGTGCCCAGGCGGCCAAAGAAAATCGGTTGCCGCCGGAGATTTCGTTTAGCTGTGTGGTTTCCCATATCAATGTTTTAAACTTGATGGATTATGTATCTTTTGGAGAAGCATTAGGGGTCACCCATTTTAATTTCTGTAACCTCACCAAATACCCGGACCTGGAAGACGCTCTAAATACAAAACACATCACTGAAATGCCCGAAGAATTCGTGTATAAAGCAGTTGCATCACTCACTGAAACCTTTGAATTTCTAAGGCATTCAAATATCAAATATGACGTCCAACAAGGTTTGCTGGACACACTTCAACAGAGATGGCAAACGTTGAACCCGGAAGAACCGGGCTCGCTGCCAGGTCAACCTGATGGTGATGCTAAAAGAGAGGAAATACAGGAAGAGCTTGCCAGGGAAAGGTCAGTGAAGGAAGAATCCCAACCGCACCGTTATTCTTCGCTAAGACCGCAAGCCCAAACACGGGATTGTTTGGACCCGTGGCAATTCATAATGGTTCAAGCCAATAAAGATGTTCTACCCTGTTGTTGGCATGAGCCGATTTATTCCCTGGGTAAAGGGCAATCGTTGTTAAACGTTTTTAATAACACCCAATTCAAAGAGCTCCGCCGGCGATTGCTTACCGGTGAGTTACCTAAAGACTGCATGAATTGTCCCAGCAGGGCCTGGACAACAATCCATGATCTTAAAAGAAAAGTCTGGCATTATCTTAACCCTGGAATCTATAAATTTATGTCCCCTAAGATACCGGTAATTAAACCGGATATTTTAAGGAGTTTCGAACTGGATTACGGGCAGGGGTGGTATGATACCGAAACCAATTTGAATATTGAAGACCCTGACTGGCAAACATGGAAATGGACAGCCAAAAAGGCTGTTTGTATGTTGAAGAATCCCAAACGCAAGGCGCTGCTGATCATCCGAGGGACGGTGGATAAGTCGAAAATTAAGGACCAGAAGGTCATCGTTAAAATGAATGAAGGCATCCTGGAAGAGTTTATCCCTGGTACGGCAAAGTTTTTTAAGGAATACACGATTGCCCCGGGAATGATGGGAGAGGATAATGAACTTTCTCTTGCCATTGAAACAGACAAAATTTTTGTTCCCTCGGTATTGGACCCGGGAAGTAATGATAACCGTGAGCTGGGCATCCAGGTCTATCACCTCTTTTTCGGTGAAAAGTTGGAGAACTTAAAATCCCAGGCAAAAATCCCTAAAGCCGCTTTATGAATACTTTTTCTGTTCAGCCACCAGGTCACAAAGGCACTTAAGGGCGAAAAGCAGAGAGCAGCCCCCCAGGCTCTACGCTCTCGACAAGCTCTCCCCTGGTGTTTTAGCGGCAAAAAATAGATAACTGAAAAACATAGAAAAGACGCATGATTTCTGGTACAATATATGTCACCATATAGGTTATTTGAAAAAAATGAAAATTTTTAAGAACGTGGATGAATTGAATCGGCAGTTGGAAATGTTGGAGGGTAAGAAGATTGTCTTTACCAATGGTGTGTTTGATATTCTTCATCCCGGGCATATTGATTTGTTGGAATTCGCAAAAAGCAGCGGCGATTATTTAATCGTAGGCATTAATGATGACGATTCGGTCAGACGTCTTAAAGGAACGGATCGCCCCCTTTATCCTTTGGAAGAGCGGATGGAAATATTGGAAGCGGTGATGTATGTGGATTTTATTATTCCTTTTCCTGAAGACACGCCCTTGCAATTGATCAAACGTCTTTACCGGGTGGATGTCCTGGTGAAAGGAAGTGATTACAAACCCAATGAAGTGGTAGGAAGAAAAGAGGTCGAGGAATCCGGCGGCAAACTCCTTATTTTTGAGTTCAAAAACAACTCGTCTACCACCGCTCTCCTGGAAAAGATTAAGAAATAGGGGGACGCCGTGGGGCGGGATTTGACAAAAGAATTTCAATATGCTAAAAAGGTATTTGTATTTTTATAATGGTTGCAGCTAAATGTTAAAGAAGCAGGATATTGGTAAATGAGGATAGATTTTTTCGGGAAAACAGATAAAGGCCAGGTCAGAAGAACCAATGAGGATTTCTTTGCCGGAGAGAAGGTAAAGGAGAGAGAGTATCTTTTTGTGGTGGCTGATGGTATGGGGGGGCATCGTGCCGGTGACGTGGCCTCGAGATTAGGAACCGTTTGTTTTGTTAAACACTATAAAAAACTAAGGAAGAAAAAAAACTCTATTATTGACTCAATCGATCGTTCTCTAATTAAGGCAAATTTGGCTATATTGGAAAAAGCCACTTCTGACCCGCGGAAAAGGGGAATGGGAACAACGTTCAGTGCAATGGTCATTTCAGATATGAAAGCGTATATCGCACATGTAGGAGATTCCAGGATATATTTGATCCGGGAAGACAAAATCTACCAATTGACAACGGATCATACCTTTGTGGGTAAAATGGTGGAAGAGGGGCGAATTACTGAAGATGAGGCCCGGGACCACCCCCAGAAGAATATCTTATATATGTCCCTGGGGGCTCGTAAAACCTTTGAACCGGAAATAAACAAAAATTTTGACATCCAGGAAGGTGATACGTTTATTATGTGTTCTGATGGTCTTAACAATATGGTAGAGGATCGTACCATCAAGGAGTATGTGCTTTCTTACAGTACCAGGGAATCTGTGGAGGAATTGGTTAAACTGGCCAATACCAATGGCGGTACTGATAATATTACCCTTCAGGTTATCCATGTAAATAAAAGTCGAGAACCTGAGAAAACCGAGCCTATACCAATTGTAAAGGAAAAAGGGAAGCCTTTTGGATTTATAAAGAAGTTTTTTAAAAAGTGGACGGCGTCCACACCCTATAGGAGTCGTTCATGACGGTTGAAAGGTACCTACCGGAAAAACGTTGTTTTTTTAGGGCGTTTTTACAGAGTATTAATAATAAATGGACAGCGTCCATAGAGGAGGCGTAAAAATGAGCATAAAGTCTTTTATAAACAAGTTAGTCCCACGTAAAGATAAAAAACCACCAGGAACACCAACTCCAGCGTCAGACGTTCCTCCTTTCCCGGAATTAGAAGTAGAGGTGACCCAGCCTGAAGTATCATTTGAGAAGCTGGATACACGTATTGAAAAAGTGGGAACAGTGCCGGAAATTCATGTTTACGTAAATGATGAGAAAACCAATATTCATACCCTGGCGGCTGAAACAAAAATCGGCAGAGACCCCTCTCAATCCGATATCATTATTTCAGAACTGATTGTTTCCAAATTGCATTGTACTATCTATTCCAGGAATAATGATTTCTTTATTGAAGACAATAATTCCACCAATGGGGTCTTTGTTAATCATGAAAGAGTAACTGACGAACAAAAAATAGAAAACGGTGATATTATTATGCTGGGTAGAAAGGGAACGGTTAAACTCGTTTTTCATAAGCGTTAAACATTAACCTTTAAACGTTGAACATTGAACATAAAACGGAGGTAAAAAAAATGAAACATAAATATTTTGTCATTGTTGTTGTGATGGTGTTTTTTTTCTCATTACTGTTAAGTGGTGGAGGAAAAATGGAAAAGATCGACAGAGATAAAATTTTGCAAACCGGTAAAGAGTGGCAATATATGTATGACAAGTACGAACCGGATGAAACGTTCCTTGAAACGTTGGAAGCGACACTGGGTAAAAACTTGAAGATCGATGTTTACCTGGGGCTCTGGTGTTCGGATTCTCTCAACAATGTGCCGAAGTTTATAAAAATCCTTGACAGGCTTGAAACCAAAGTACCCATTAATTACTATACCGTGCCGCGAAAACCCAGCAAGGACGTCAAATACTTTATTGAGGACTTGAAAGTGGAACGGGTGCCCACGTTTATTTTTTACCGGGATGAAAAAGAAATCGGCCGTATTATTGAAAATCCCAAAAAGACCCTGGTGGAAGATTTCCTGGAGATTATTTTTTAAATCCACTGCCCCACGTAGGGAATGATGGTTTACTATTTATCCCTGGGTTCCAATATGGGAGACAGGGCCGCCAATATTAAAAAAACCATAAATTTTCTCCGGGGGACCGGGGACGTTTTAAAAATATCTTCCATTTACGAGACAGAGCCGCAGGGAATGGCACCCGGGGCCGGGTATTTTTATAACCTGGTAATCGGTTTGCAGACATCCCTTTCCCCTCATGACCTCCTGGAGGAGATCAAACAGTTTGAAAAACAAATGGGCCGTGATATGACCAATTCCCATAACCAACCTCGTACTATTGACATTGATATATTGCTGGCAGAGGATCAGGTGGTGAATACGGAAAACCTGGTGATTCCACATAAACTAATGCACAAGCGGGCATTTGTTTTGGTTCCTTTAAATGAAATCGCCCCACATGTTATCCACCCGGTTTTGAAGAAAACAGTCAAAGAAATCCTCTCCGGCCTGCAATCAACGGAGATGGTTAACAAAAACTTTTCTTCGTGCCCTTCGTGCCTTCGTGGTAAAATTAAAAGTGCTGGAATTGTGAACTTTTTTTAAAATATTTCGTTTTTCTATACGTTAGGAGGAACAATGAAGCGTATAAAACGAACATGCAGGGTGTTGACATTGATTTTGATGTCTATTTCGTTTGTTTCTTTTGCTTTTGGTTACAGACATGAAAATACAATAAAGCACGTATTTCCCATTAACCCGGACGGTGTATTCCGGTTAAAAACCATACGGGGTGATATATATCTGTCCACTCATACCGAGAATGAGGTCAGGATAAAAGCCATTTTAATGGCTGAAGAAAAAAGCGAGCTTGAAAAGGCAGACATAAAATTTGAAGCTGATGCTGAGGCAGTTTTTGTCTCTACCGGGGACAGAATGGTCAAATCAGAGATAGGAATTCAATATGACTTGAAAGTTCCTGAAAATTTGAAATCAGTATATATAACTACTTTTAACGGGAAGATAGACTCACAGGGTGTTTACCGGGAAATTGACTTGAGGGCAGCCAATGGTGATATTGAGTTCAAGGGAGATTTTACCGGGTGCCGTTTGAGAGCAGCCAATGGTGATATTGATGTGGATGTGAGGAAAACACTTAAGGGTGATATAACCGGTGAAAGTGGCAATGGTTCCATCCGGCTGGAGTTAACAGCGGATTCGGATTTTTCAGTAGAGGGCAGCACGCGGACCGGGGTTATTCGCAGTGATTTTGAAACCACTATCACGGATGCTTTTATGGGGTCTGGTATAAAGGGTACGGTTGGAAAAGGCACCCACCAGGTTAAGTTGAAAGTGGTGAATGGTGATATAGCGGTAAGGAAGCAGTAGTTAGTTGCCCGTGAAATCTCACCATTTTTTGGCAAAAAATCCGAAATTGCGCAGAGATCAAGCACGAAATTCGAAACAAATTCGAATGACAAAAATTCAAATGACCAAAACAAATATCTTACGCCCATACCGAGCTCCTTTTGTTTTGAATTTCGAACATTTGGATTTGTTTCGGATTTCGGGTTTCGGGTTTCGTGCTTTAAAAAAATGAAATAATTCTTTTGATTGTCACTTTACTTTTTTCCCGAATATCGTTAAAATATGTTTTAATAACTACCAGGGGGTACTATGAGTGTGATGACTATACTGCATCTTTCGGATATCCATTTTAGGGCCAAAGGTCTCGAAACCGAAAAAACCTATCGTCAACAGGTAAGCAAACATATGATGGAAGCAATCGGGGAGCATCTGGATAAGAATCAAATCGTGCCGGATGTGGTAGTGGTTACCGGTGACATTGCCTATTCAGGGAAAGAAGAGGAATACGAGGAGGCCGCAGCGTTTTTCAAAGACCTTCAATCTATTTTACCACCTGAAACCTCATACCTGGCAGTACCGGGAAATCACGACGTGGACCGGGAAAAGATCAGGAAATCGTTTTCGCTTCACCAGAAAGTTCAAAAGCAAGAAGTAGATGGATTCCTTGAAAATAAAGAAGAAATGGCCTTTTTTGTTAATCCCAAATTCAGCGCTTTCCGCGCCTTCGTGGATAAACTGCATCCAGAGCTTTATAAAGAGGAAGCGGATTATTTCTGGGTAAAAGATGTAGAAGTTAAGGGCGTGTCTTTTTTGGGGCTCAACAGTTGTTGGGCATGTGAAAACGATGAAGACAAAGATAAAATAACGCTGGGACTTCCCCAGGTGACAGCGTCCCTTGAACAGGCCGGAATGCCCAACCGCATTTTGCTGATGCATCATCCGCCCAACTGGTTGAATGAAGATGACTGGAACGGGTATGAAGGAGAGATTTTTAAACGCTGCAAATTGATTCTCCACGGCCACACCCACCGGGATAAGGCGTTGGTCTATACAAATCCTTCCAATTCATGCATTTGCCTGGGTGCCAATGCCTCGTATACCTATGAGAAGAAAGACGGTTTTATCGGTTTCCAGTTTATCCGGGTGGAATTCGGGCCAGAAGGATTGGCCGTGAAGGGATGGCCGTATCGATGGGAGAGCAGGGACAGCTTCCGGTTCGTCCCGGATATCGATCGCTATGAAGGGCAGGAGGGAAACCCTATTTTGAACTGGAAACCTTTGAACGCACGCCGGTAACGAAGCCAAAACCCTTTAAACCTCTTGAAATTCCAAAAAACTACAAAGAATGGGTAGAGGAATTTTTTTCCACCATGGACATCGACCTGTTGGCTCGAAAGGGAGAAGTTATTACCGTCAGCCTCCCAGAGCTATACATCCCCATTGAAACCCTGAACCCCTTTTATAAAAAACGAATTACATTACCTGAAAAAGCACTGGATATAGAGGAACCCTCATATATCGATATCGAGGCGCTGGTGGGGCGGAAGAGTCGCATCCTGCTGCGGGGTGGGGCCGGCACAGGAAAAACCACGTTGATCAAACACCTGGCCTATACCGTTACTCATGACCTCTGTACTCCCGATCTCAAAGGATATCTGCCAGTCATGGTATTTTTAAAAGACCTATGGCTCATTTTTTACGAAAAACTCCAGGAGGGTAGAAAAAAAGTGGTATTTGAAGATTTACTTTTTCTTTACCTTAAAAAGACTGAGTGTCCACTGAACCTGGATATTATCTCCGGATATCTCTCTCAACAAAAAGCATTGTTTCTTATCGACGGCCTTGATGAAGTACCCGATCATCTTCGTAAAGACCTGGTTAAGATTATTTCGCAGTTTCAATTTACCAATAAAAAGAACCGCTTTTTATTGACCGGCAGGCCCCACGGGATTGCCGGTCCGGCGGTATCTCATTTTAAAGATGATCTTCAGGACATCGAACCCCTGGACGACAAAATGGTCGAGGATTTTATTAAGAAGTGGTTCAAGGCGGTATCCGGCAAGGCAAAAGGTGTAGGGAAAGAGACCGCGGGGGCCATGTTATCGGATGTTGGCCGGCATGAGCATATTTCCGTATTTACGCAGAATCCGCTGCTTTTGACCGCGGTTTGTATTCTTTACCAGGATGGAAAGCGCATCCCTGAGCAGCGGGCCGACCTGTACAATCGCATTATCGATAACCTGATTCACCGGCGGTTCCACAACCCGGCCCAACCGGGCAGAGAAAACCAGGTCCTGGAGTTCCTGATGCACCTGGCGTACAACGCCCAGGTGAAAAACCGGAAGACCATCGATAAATCCGATACCCTGGAATCCTTGAGAACCATTTTTTCCCGCCGTGACGATGAACGGGAGAGCCAATACCAACTGCGAATATCAAACCTGTTGGATGAAATAGAACCAAACTGCGGCCTTTTCAACCGTCTCAGCAGCGGTGAGATCGAATTTACCCATCTCACCTTCCAGGAATTCCTGGCAGCCAAGCATATGGTGTACATGGGAATCGATTGGAAGCAATACCTGGAAAAAGAGTGGTGGGAAGAAACCTTACTGCTTTATACCGGTTTCATGAGTCTTGACCGGAAACGGGAAAGCAATGCCATCGTTGGGGCAATTTTAGAAGCGGTTGAAACGTATAAACGAAAAAAAAGCAGTCTACGTATTCAATTCCTGGCCGGGAAAGCGCTGTGTGATTTTCAGCCTGCCAAACGGGAACTGCAAGTAGTTAACCGAGTTCTGGACGCAATGTACCGTTTAATCGATTCGAAGGAAAACGTTGAACACCGGTTCCAGGCAGGTGTTTTTGTGGGTGACCTGGGAGATACCCGCATCCATCCGGATAACATGGTGCCTGTACCTGCTGGCGAGTTTATTAGAGGCTCAAATGACGGGGAAGATAACGAAAAACCGGAGCGGCGGATTTACCTGGATGCTTTTGAAATTGGTGTGTACCTGGTAACCAATCAAGAATTCAAACTATTTGTAGAAGACAAAGGGTATGAGAAGGAGGAATTATGGACACCGGAAGGATGGCAGTGGAGAACTAAAGAAAACATAACAGAACCAAAATATTGGCATGACCGGAAATGGAATGGTCCCAATTTCCCGGTGGTGGGAGTTAGCTGGTACGAGGCGGCGGCTTATGCCAACTGGTTAAGTCAAGTGATAGGCAAAACCTATCGTTTGCCTTTCGAAGCCGAGTGGGAGAAAGCCGCTAGTGGTACAGATGGAAGGGAGTATCCCTGGGGTAATAAATTTGATAAAAGTATGTGCAATTCGGGTGAATCAGGGCTGGGACGAACCAGCCCGGTAGGAATATTTCCAGGGGGTGCAAGTCCTTACGGCTGCTACGACATGGCGGGCAATGTCTGGGAATGGTGTGCGGATTGGTATGATGGCAAATATTACCATGACAGTCCTGCAAAGAACCCCAGGGGGCCTACGGACGGCTCCGGCCGGGTGTTCCGCGGCGGCCGGGGGTCCCGGCAGGGCTGCCGGGCCTCCTACCGCGACTGGAACGCCCCGGTCGGCCGCGGCGCCCTGGGCTTTCGTCTTGCGAGGTTATTATAATTTACTACTTTCCACTTTACTACTTTACCACTTTCATTTTTTTTCTTTTCGCCGCAGGCGTTAAAAATATTGTCCGCAGGACGCCGCTTAAACGCGGAGCGAGGAAGCGAAGCCCGAAGCGAAGCGGTTATTTAAGTATTTCTTTCATGTCCCCTTTTTCTTTTCACCGGTTAAAATAAAAAAAAGGACAGGCAAGGAGATTGTGGCAGGAAAGTTCTGCCAGGTGAAAAAAAAGCTGTGAAATTTACCAATATCCTTTTTTAGAGAGCCTTTTCATCAAATTCAACCCTGGAAGGCGCCGGTCAATAATCAATTGTCAATTATTAATTGTTAATGAAGGATTTCTAATGACCTGGCCCGAATGGCACCTTATAGGCCATATTTTTCGTTTAATCTCATTTCTCTGATTTCTTTTATGGTTATGTCGGAGGGGATTTGAGTGTGCCCTCTTTTTCCCTTTTTCATTAAAGGAGATAAAGAGCTTGAAAAACTCCATGGGTTCATTTATAATACCACCATGATTAAAAACCATGCAACATTAAACATTTGCCCTGGGTTGGTGCGATGAGGCTCAAAGAATTATATATAAAAAATTTCAGAGGGTTTAAGGAACTGGAGATTAAATTCCCCGGATCAAATTTGCTGGTTTTTGTGGGAATCAACGGTGCAGGTAAATCCTCTATTCTGGATTGCATCGCGATGTTCCTATCCCAATTTGTAGGTGAACTATGCAGAAAAAGCTCTAGAGAAAACGAGTTCCCTATTACAGAAAATGATATAAACATCGATGCAGAAGAAACCAGCAATAAAGTTACAATTACAATAGAAGAATTTCTTATCGATAATACTTCAGAAAATGATTTTTCCTGGATAATTGAAAAAAATCGATCCCCGGGAAAACATAAAAGTAAACGTAGAAAACCAACCCTTTCCGATTATACTGACCAAATATACGACAAATTGAATAAACAACCGGGTTTAAATCTTCCTGCGCTGGCTTACTACCAAAACCAAAAGATTATCCTGGAAAATCATTCAAAATCGAAGCAAAAAAAATACGAATTCAACCAGTTTTATGCTTATGAAAATGCCTTTAAAAAAGGAATTCATGATTTTGACGATTTTATTACCTGGTTCAGGTTGGAGGAAGACTGGGAGAATGAAAAGAAAATAGAAAAGGGATTGGATTTTGTCAACAAAAACCTGGAAGTTGTAAGAAAAGCTTTACAAACCTTCCTGGATAAAATTCCATCTGCTGATTTATCACATCTGCGTGTGGTACGGTCAAAAAATAATAAAGTTTTTCGCTTTGATATTTCTCATGAAAGCTCCCTGGTAATCGAAAAGACAGGCAAAAGTTTAAAGATAGAGCAGCTCTCTGACGGTGAAAAAATGTTGCTGCTGGTGGTTAGCGATCTGGCGCGGCGATTAGCTATCGCAAATCCCGGCCTGGATGATGTGCTTCAAGGAAAAGGAATTGTTTTGATCGATGAAATCGATTTGCATCTTCATCCCCAGTGGCAAAGGGAAGTTGTTCCTGCCCTGAGAAGAACATTTCCCAACTGTCAATTTCTGGTTACTACCCATTCCCCGCAAGTATTGAGCAATGTTGAAAAAGAAAATATATTCATATTGGAGAATTACAATATTGTGGAAGAAACCCCCTTCACATTCGGAAAGGACAGCAATTCGATATTATATGAATTGATGAATGTTGGAGAAAGACCCGCATTAGTTAAGGAAGAATTGGATAATCTCTATCGTCTAATCGACGCGGAGAAAATCGAAGAAGCCAGGACAGAGCTAAAAAGACTGGCCGAAGTATTGGGAGAAAATGATAAAGATATTATAAGAGCAAATATGTATATCGACTTTTCAAGCACCTGAATATGAAATATATAAAAAAACAAAATGAACCGACATCTTTAAGGCAATTTCGGTCAATTCCCGGCGCTGTATATGACGCCTATAGAGACAAAGATGAATTACGTCAAGCACTGATGAAAGAACAAGGATTTATTTGTTGCTATTGTATGCAGCGGATAAAATTTGAAACCTCACATATCGAACATTGGAAACCTCAAAGTCTTTATCCTGGATATCAATTGGATTATAAAAATCTACTGGCGGTGTGCGATGGAAATGACGGAAAGCCGCAGCACTTGCAGCACTGTGACAGACGAAAAGGCAAACAAGAGATTACCATCAATCCGACTAATCTCAATTGTGAGACGCTGGTAAAATTTCGCAGTAATGGTGAAACCTATTCCCATGATGAAACCATTGATAACGAATTAAATGCTATTTTGAATCTGAATATTCAGACACTCGTTACTAATAGAAAATATATCCTGGATCCGGTGATACGGAAATTGACCGCAGAGAACCCGGATGGCATTCCATCAAAAACGGCCTTGAAGAAAGAAATTCGTAAATGGGAAACTCTTGGAGCTGATGGCAAATATAAACCATATTTAAGAATCGTTATTTTTTTCCTTGAAAAAAGGTTGACAAAATACACTTGAAAGCATAACTGAAAAACTCCTCATCCTTTTGCGAACTTTTGTGTTCTATTTCAATATTCCAACGGATTAATCAGGAATTGATTTTGCGCATGATTTCATCGGCATTGTCGGAATTTTTCAATTTGGTAAAAATCTCCTGCCACTTTCCCTGGGCATCCAGGATAAAATCAATCAACTCCCTGACCGCCCCCCTGCCGCCATACCGCTTGGCAATATAATGCGATATCCGCTTAATCAACGGATGCGCATCCCCAACCGCAGCAGAAAAACCCACCATTCCCATCACCTCGGCATCACCGATGTCATCCCCAATATAGGCGACTTCCTCCTTTGTCAATTCATATTTCTCCAGCAGCTGGAAAAGAGGAGCGGTTTTATCTCTTACCCCCTCAAAGTAATCATCTACATGCAATTCCTCCACTCGTTTCTTGACGGCTTCGGATTTCTTCCCACTAATAATGGCAGTTCTAATACCTGCAAGCCCGGCAAAAATAATCCCGGTTCCATCCTTCACATCAAACGACTTCAGGGCAGTACCATCAGGAAGAACAAAAAATCTCCCATCCGAAAGCGTGCCGTCCACATCCATCATTAATAATTTAACCTTCTTGGCTAATTCTTTTTGATCCATTATATCATCTCCGTTCTCCATAAATCATGCAAGTGCAGCAAACCTTTTAAATGACCATTCCCCGGGTCTGTCACTACCAGGGAGGTAATCAAATGCTCCTCCATGATTTTTAAGGCCTCCACTGCAAGATTGTCCTCACCAATGTCCAACGGTTTGCTGGTCATGCATTCGGCAGCATTTGCTTTGGAAAAATCAACCCCTTTTAAAAAATTCCGGCGCAAATCACCATCTGTAATCACACCCCTAACAATAGAATCATTACCAACAACAATNNCCAACAACAATGCCAATACCAAATTTCTTTTCATTGATGATTTTGAGTACATCGGTCATAATTGTATTTTCTTCTATTATAGGTAGTTCGTTGCCCGTATGCATCAGGTGTTTTACTTTCAACATTTTTTTACCAATCGAACCGCCGGGATGATAAAACCTGAAATTTTCCTCACTAAATCCTTTTTTCTCCATTAAGGCAATAGAAATGGCATCACCCACTGCCAATGTCAAGGTAGTGGAAGCGGAAGGTACAAGACCAATGGGACATGCCTCCTTTTCCACACTGCAGTCAATACAAACATCACTCTCCCTGGCAAGCGTGGATTGAGTATTCCCTACTAAAGAGATTAACTTTACCCCGATACGCCTGATATAATCCAAAAGTCTCAGTACTTCAAACGTCTCCCCACTGGAAGATAACGCCAACACCGCATCATCACTGTTGATGATACCGATATCCCCGTGCAGGGCTTCCGACGGATGCAAAAATACCGACGGTGTCCCGGTGGAGGTGAGAGTAGCTGAAATTTTTTTGGCAATCAAACCGGATTTCCCCATCCCGGTGGTAACAATTCGTCCTTTGGTTTTGAAAAGGATGTTAACGGCCCTCTCAAAACTCTTATCAATCCTGGCAATTGTAGTCTGGATGGCTCTTGCCTCAATTTCCAAAACCTTTTTGCCAATTTCTACTAAATTCATGAAGCTATATTATATAATTTTTTTAGTAAAATTAATAGTGGTTTTAATTTTTTTATGGGCAAAGAATTCTTACCATCGGAGAGAGCCTTTTCCGGTTCCGGGTGAACTTCCATGAAAATACCGTCTACTCCGGCCACTACACCACAAGAAGCCAATACAGGGATGAATTCCGGGTTTCCACCGGTTATACCATCTGCGGCCGTGGGCCGCTGCACCGAATGAGTGACATCCATGACCACAGGCAGCCTGGTCTCTCTCTTCATAATGGGAATGTTTCGAAAATCCACCACCAGGTTCCTGTAGCCAAAAAAAGTTCCCCTTTCAGTCAACAGGATTTTAGAATTACCGGTTGATTTGATTTTCTCCACCACCAGGGACATATCTTCAGGTGCCATAAATTGACCTTTTTTGACATTTATTGGCAGCCCGGTTTTACCGGCAGCCACCAATAGATCGGTCTGGCGGCACAAAAAGGCTGGAACCTGGAGGGCAGATAAAACTTCAGCCGCAGGTTCTGCCTGCCAGGGTTCATGGATATCTGACAACACCGGGACCCCCAATTCTTCTTTAATCCGCCGTAAAATACGCAAACCCTCTTGCAAACCAGGACCGCGATAAGAAGAAATGGATGAACGGTTGGCTTTGTCAAAAGAGGCTTTGAATATAAACGGGACCTGCAAGTTATGGGTTATTTCCTTGAGCTGATAAGCCATTTCAAGGGTAAGTGATTCATCTTCAATGACGCAGGGGCCCAGGATAAAGAAGATCCCTTCCTTAGGCGCACCAATTTCAATATTACCTATCTTAAAATCAGCACCAAAATTCATCTGATGATTTTATCAATAACTAAAAAAAAATGCAAATATCCGCATCATTTTTTTTTCAATGAGCCCCCCATAAGAGTGCCCCTACTGTTTTTGCAGCTCTTTCAGGTTATTGAGGGTCATGAGAATATCCCGTTTATTTTTACTATCCGGTGAAGAGACAACGCCATTTTTTTGTAATTGATCGATTAACCGGCCGGCCCGTGCATAGCCGATACTCATTTTCCGCTGCAAGAAGGATGCGGATGCCTGGCCGGAGTTGATAACCACTTCTGCTGCATCGAAAAACAGGTCATCAAAGTCTCTCTCTCCAGCTTCTGTCTCCTCTCCTGCCCGGGGTTTCACCACCTGGCTGTTGAATCGGGGGCGGCCAATTTTTGAAAGGTAGTTAACCACCCGCAAGGTTTCTTCTTCTGAAACATAAGCGCCATGCAGCCGCACCAGGGTAGCGGTTTTGGGTGGCAGAAACAGCATATCGCCATTGCCCAGTAATTTCTCCGCTCCCATGACATCGATGATGGTGCGGGAATCATGTTTGGAGGGAACAGCCATGGCAATCCTGGAAGGGAAATTGTTTTTAATGGTGCCGGTAATCACATCAGTAGAGGGCCTCTGTGTGGCCAGGATCAAATGAATGCCCACTGCCCGGGCTTTTTGGGCAAGACGTGCCACATTGTTCTCAATATCTTTGCAGGCTTCCAACATCAGGTCAGCAAACTCATCAATAGCAACAACAATATAAGGAAGTTTTTCTATATCCTCCAATTTATCCAGGGCGTCGTCTTCTGTTTGCTTCAAAAACTCAAGTTTTTTGTTATATTGATCCAGGCTCCTTGCCTGGAGCAGGGCCAATTTTTTATAGCGGTTCTCCATTTCAAAAACAGCCCAATCCAGGGCATTTTTAGCAAGTTTGGTATTCACCACCACAGGTGTCAACAGGTGGGGCAGGGTGTTGTAAAAAGCCAGCTCCACCCGTTTGGGATCGATTAACACCAATTTGACCTGCTCCGGGTTTGATTTGAACAAAATACTCAGTAATATGGTATGAATGGCAACGCTCTTACCACTGCCCGTGGCACCGGCAATAATCAGATGCGGCATTTCCCGCAAGTCGGAAACAAAAATCTCACCACTCTTGGTTTTTCCCAGTCCGATAGTCAACGGCGAACGAGAGCGCTGGTAATCTTCTGATTCCATAACTTCTCGCAAATGAATGATCTCCCGTTTTCTATTGGGGATTTCAATACCGATGGCTTTTTTCCCCAGGATTCTATCGATACGCACATACTGGGCCTTTGCCACCAATGCCAGGTCTTCGGACAGGGCGGTGACATCTTTCACTTTTATACCGGTATCTGGCACGAATTCATAGGTGGTAATCACAGGCCCGGGGGTATATTCCACTATCTCGCCGCGAATGCGAAATTCACTTAAACGCCGGGTCAACTCTTCTTTTTTCTCTTCCAGCTCCTTAAAATCGATTTTGCTCTTTTCTGTGGGTGCGTCAAGATAACTCAGCGGGGGAGGTTGATATTGGGTACGCTTAATAATATTATCTTCAAAATCGGCAAACAACGAACCTTCTTCCGGGATTTTGCTGGGCTGCCGGGCAATTTGCCGTTTTTGCTGCAGTTTTTCCTTTTCTTTTATTGGTTTTTCTTTCTCAATATCTCCGGTTTTATCACTGGCTTTATCCCATACTTTGGTTTCGGCCTGGTAATCGTTTTTGTATTTTTCCTGGATTCGTTTCAGACTCCTGTATTTCTTGAACTTTTCATACTGGCTTTTTATAAAGCGAGCTGCCCAACCGAAAAATTTCACGGCAGTTTCTAACAAAAACGTCAGTATTTTTCGCAGCGACAATTTGGCAATAAGGATCAGCGATATAACAATCAATGCTAAAAAGAGAAGTACAGTGAAAAACCGGGTAATTTGTCCCTGGAAAAACTCATTGATAAAATAGCCGATAATACCGCCGGACTTCACTTCATTGCCGCTGATTTCTGCAATAGGGTTGACATTGGAAATAAACGAAGAAAAAGCGATCAATAGTAAGAGATACCCGAAACTTTTGGAAATGACGCTGTGGATTCTTTTATTAAACAGGAAAAAAACCGTCAAAAACAGCAAGTAGAACACTATCGCATAAGAAGAATAGCCGAAGAGGTTAAACAATAGGGCAGAGAGTTGGGCACCCACCGGGCCGCCGTAGTTTTCAACGTGTCTATCCGGGGTGGAATTGAAGAAACTGGGGTCTGAAGGCGTATAACTGACAAGGCTGAATACCAAATAGACAGCAATAATCATCAGTGCGATACCGATGATTTCATTTTTCAAAGACAGTTCATTTGATCTTAAGGCTGCCGCTTGTTGTTGTCGCTGCTGTTTTTTACCTGTTTTCATATTGGTAAAGTATAAATATATCCATAGTTTTTGTCAAGTTAATATGGTCAAAATCCAGCGGTTATTTTTTGCCTTTCACTCCTTTTCATCCTCATCCGTCAGGATTCCTTGTGCTTCCGCAAAAGGCAAGACCGTATTACGAAGTTTCCTGAATCGATAAATGGCAATATATTTTCGCAGCGATTCTCTTATCAGCTCACTCACGGGTCTTTTTTCGTGTTCGCTAATTTCTATCAACTCATTCCTCAGGTTATCGGGAATTCTGATCGAAATCGTTTGACTCATTATACCTCCTACGCAAGACAATGTAATTTCTATGTCTAAGCTGCTGCTTCTTTAGAGAAAACATCTACTGGAACAGAGATTGTTTCCTCCCACTTTTTTTTAGACTTTATCCTTCGTTCTATTTCTTTGGATACTTCTGCACGGAGATATTTCTCACCGCATTGTTGGCAAACGCCTGCCGGTACATCTTTAAAAATATACAACTTTCCTTTATAGCGATAGTCTAATTCAACCTTCTTTTCTTTTACTTCGCCTCCACAAAAGGAGCAATCCCCATATTTATGCATTAATCTTACCTCCTTTATCTCTTCTCGTTCTTTCATTAATCCATTTTGGTGGTTTTGGGAGATAGACTGTTATTATTCTGATCCATCTTTGGGTTGTATAACCGCAGACAATGTGAATCGGTCGGTTATTTGAATAGCCGAGGATTAGACAACTTGGCCCCCTTGGATCATTGGGATAATCCTCCAATATCTCTCCATTAGAGATAGCTGTTTCTATATCAGAGATCGATATATCTTCAGCATATCTTTCTTCTTCTGCATGAAAGCTAATTTCGTAATTATCTTGATTCACAATATATTTGATTTCTTCGATTTCCATTAGGTTTTTAACCTCTAATTTCTTAATTTCCTTTAAGCCATTTTCAATCTTGTATCACGGATTTAACCACCTTGAAATCAATAGATACCATAAAAAGGAAAAGAAATCAAGATTTGTGAGAAAAAGTGGGCAGTCCGGAGAATCTTAAACCTTATCCCCTAAACTTCGCCGAAGGCGTTAAAAACATGCCCGAAGGGCTCCTTTTTGGTTTGTAATTTGGGATTTGTAATTTTCATCTCTTCTTCTCTCCCTCCCTGCCCCCTGCCCCCTGCGCTTTGCCTACTTCCTACTGAGTATTCTCTTTCCTGTTCTCCTGCTGATCTTCTCCAGTGCCTCAAAGAGATATCCACTTTCGTCACAAGGAAGGTGAAAGTAAAAGAAGTTTCTTTGTGATTGGGGAGTTTGCCTGAATAAAAAAATGAATCACCTGCCTCCGTTCTTTTCATCATTTTTCAAATGAATGTCTAATTTCGACTCGATATACCCGGCTATTTTTGATAAATACCTCTCAGCATTTTCAATTTGCTGTTTAGCTTCATCTTTCGAAACAATATAAAAATCCTTATAATCGGACTTTTCCCTGATCATTGAGGCCTGCTTTAAAATATCTAAAAACTCTTTATCGAAAATCCCGGTTTTAATATATTCCTTGTTAAATACAACAAATATACCTTTATGTGAACTGGCATCCAATCCATCCAAAGCCAATAAAGCTTTTGCAGCATACATAATGGCATAATATGAGCGATTTAGCGACGTTTTCAGATCAAAGTCAATATTATGCCTGGAGGATTCCAGGGCTTTCCGGGCTTGTTCGAATCGATATTTACACAAATCCTTAAGATTACGCTGCATATAAATTTATTCCTTCCCTGCGAATATTTCTGAAAAGGGGAATGACATCGGCATTTAAATCAAAATCGGCTTTATCTTCAATCATGACGGATAAATTCACATCATAGCGGATGGATAAATCTACATTAATTCTCAATATATGGCGGTCATATTTTTTTAAGTCTCCATCGTGAATCAATACGATAATATCGATGTCGGATTCATCATTATAATCACCCCTGGCATAAGAACCATACAGGATGATTCTATCTAATTTTTCATGGAAAACAGCTTTTAGTTTTTGTTCAACCTCACGGAGTAAAAATTTTATTTTCGGCTCTTGTGTCATGTATCACAACCGTCATTAATGTTCTTATATCATTATACGTTTAAAAATGGGTGGTGTCAATTTTTTCAGAAATTTTTTTACAATGGAAGTGAAGAAAAGAAAAAAAATAAATCACCTGCCCCCGTACTTCCTACTTCCTACTGAGTATTCTCTTTCCTGTTCTCCTGCTGATCTTCTCCAGTGCCTCAAAGGCCTTGTCTTTTACTTTCATGCCTGCGTATTCTCCATCATCTTCCAGGGCTTCTTCAAGAGGTTGAATTGCCGTATCATCTCCGATTTTTCCCAGGGCCTCAGCGGCACGCCATCGAACAAAAAAATCCTCATCGCTGCGAAGTGCTTTCAGGAGCGGGGGCAGCGCTTCCGGGCTGCCTATGGCTCCAAGCGCATTTGCGACACACCATCGAACAAAAGAATCCGAATCGCTGCAAAGCGCTTCCAGGAGCGGGGGCAACGCTTCCGGGCTGCTCATGGCTCCAAGCCCATATGCGGCACAAAATCGATCAAAAGAATCCGTATCGCTTCGAAGCGCTTTCAGAAGAAAGGGCATCGCTTCCGGGCTGCCCATGGCTCCAAGCGCTGATGCGGCACTCACTCGAACATCAGAATCCGTATCGCTTCGAAGCGCTTCCAGGAGTGGGGGCATCGCTTCCGGGCTGCCCATGGCTCCAAGCGCCTCAGCGGCACGCGCTCGAACAGAAGAATCCGAATCGCTGCGAAGCGCTTCCACCAACGTGGGCATCGCTTCCGGGCTGCCCATGTATCCAAGCGCAGATGCGGCACTCTCTCGAACCTGAAAATCCGAATTGCTGCGAAGCGCTTCCAGCAGCGTGGGCATCGCTTCCGGGCTGCCCATGACTCCAAGCGCCTCAGCGGCAAGCCCTCGAATAGTAAAATCCGTATCGGTGCGAAGCACTTCCAGCAGCGGGGGCATCGCTTCCGGGCTGCCGATGTCTCCAAGCGCATTTGCGGCACGCCCTCGTACCTCAGAATCCTCATCGTTGCGTAGCGCATCCAGGAGAACAGGCAGCGCTTCCGGGCTGCCCATGGCTCCAAGCGTATTTGCGGCACTTTTTCGAACAGAAGAATCACTATCCTTTAACCGGTAGAGCAATAAATCGGTAATGCTTTGCGGTTTCAGCCGACGAAGAACACCCATAGCCCTTCCCCTGATAAATATAAATTCGGAGTCGTTGTGAAGCTGCCAGAGCCTTTGAACAATTTCTTCCTTTAAATCCGGATTAGTGAATTCCGCGTCCGCAATACATTTGCCTGAAAGCATGAGGTTACTGAGAAGTATATCCTCCGGGACTTCCTTTTGTATTCGTTTAATCAAAGGCTCCGCATCCCTGCTGATCCCGGCAAAGAGCATGATCGGCTCCTCCCACCACGGCTCGGAAATGTGTTGAATAATTGTACCAACACCGTCTTCCTGCTCCTTTATCTCCAATGCCGTAAAATACTCCTGGAATGAAAGGTGAAGAAAATCATAGGTGTCCATGGATATCTGCCGGAGAATATAACTGCGCTGCCATATCTCCTCAAGTATGGATTTGGTTTCCTCTTTTTTCAAACCCAAACGAGTGGAATGCCTGGAAATTTCTTTTAAAATTTCCATTTCAGATATGGTTCGCTGATTGCGGCAGTGGCAGCGAAATGCCAGTTTTCTTAAAATAAATTCCTTTTGTTCCACGGAGAACCGGTTTTTAAGTTTTTTACGCAAGTCCCATTTTCTCAGCAGCACATCCACGGCCCTTTTATACAAATCTGCCCGCCGCTGCGGCAGCTCCCGGTCCTCTTCGTAGATGATAGCAATTATGGCAAGCATCAAGGGATTCTTAGCCATGTTCCGAATGTTCTGGTTCCCTTTCACAGCCTTTAACATGGACTGCGCTTTTTTCGGTTCATCTTTCCCAAACCAGTTATGGATAAATTGTTTCACCTGGTTTTCGTCGAACTCCATCAATTCCAGCCGCGTAAACCCGGTCAATTCATCATGGTAACCGGCAATCCTGGAGGTTACCAGCACACGGCACCGTTGATACTGTTCCACGAACCGGTGAATCTCTTCTGCCACCCGGACCTGGTTTTCCCGTGTTGCCAGTTCATCAAAACCATCCAGCAGCAGCATGCATTTACCGCTTTTCAAATCCTTCTCTACAGAATCCTTTGCTTCAGGGAAACAGTATTTTTCAAACACCTTATCGATATAATTTCTCAACCCCATACCCTCCCGGATAAATTCCCTGAGGGTAATGGGAACAGGCACTGTGAGTCTTTCCTGTTTTTCGATATTGGTTTTGCAGGATTTAAGGGCCAGGTGTTTAAGCAAAGTGGTCTTTCCTGCGCCGGGTGCGCCCACCACCACCATGCGGTGAAAACTTCTCACTGCCGCGTCCACATCCAGCACCCGCTCCCTTCTCTTCATGACTTTGGCCTTCCGCTCCATTTCTTTTCCATCGAAAATCTTCAGTTCTACTTCCTTTTCCATATCAAAAGGCATTTCCCGTTCCCTTGAGGTTTCGCTCAGCTTTAGTGAAACATATAAATCTTCAAGAAGAACCGGTTCTTTCTGGCCGATAGCAGAGATGTCCCGGATGGCCTGGAAATCGTCTTTCATGGCGTTAAAATAGGCATTAAAGCATGCAAGCTCTTTAAAGAAATAATCCGGCATATGAGTATCCAGCAATTCCACCAATTTGCTGCCGTCGAAAAATTTAACCAGCTTATCCATGTTGAATCTCTCCAGGGTGCCGGTTATACTTTCAACTGCCGTGTTTTTTATATTACCTGAAGTAATTACAATACACCGATTAATAACCAATTTCTTCAACCCGTAGATATCGGTATAAGGTTCATTGAAGGTTTGCTGGATTTGATTCAAAACGGTCATTGCCCCGCTTGAATCGGATACTGAGCCGCTGATATCATCTTTCTTCACTACAACGCCTGTATAATCCTTATCACCATAACGGTCTGTTTCATAATATATAATATCCTTTCCTTTCTCTGCCGGGCCGCCGTGATACTCGATCACATCTTTAAATCCCATCTTTTGGAACAACGGGATTAACACCTCTTGTCTCAGCCTTTTTTCATCCAGCTTCCTCAAAATCTCCAATTTTTCTTTTTTTTCCATACCTTGCTTTCCTCTCTGGAGAAAATCTACATGAAAAACCTCTGCTTGTCAAGTTTTTTTTTTAGCCACGAAGGTACACAAAGGTACACGAAGGGAAGAAGAAAGGAAGGTGAAATTAGAATAGGAAACAGTGCCGGACAAAAAAATTTGGGTTTGACATTTGGACCAATATCTTGTATATTTTTTATTATGAAAGAGATAACCAGCACTGAAATACAGGAGAAATTGAAAAAAAGCAAAGAATTTATTAAATCTAAATTTCATGTAAAAGAGATTGGTTTATTTGGTTCATTTGCCACAGGTGAAAGCACCGTTGAGAGCGACATCGATATACTGGTTGAATTTGGAAAGGGCCATAAAGATTTTTTTAATTACATGCGGTTGAAGTATTACCTGCAAGAGCTCCTGGGAAAAGAAGTTGACCTGGTAATGAGAGGAGCGATAAAGCCACGTCTAAGAAAGAGTATTTTTAGCCAGGTTCAGTATGTCTAAAAAAAAAAGAGAATATATCCATTTTATCAGCGTACTAGCCTGTGCACCTTTTATCAATAGTTTTTTGAGACAAAAAAGCCATTGGGGGCACCTCCCAATCGTTTTTCGAGACAAAAAAGTCATTGGGAGCACCTCCCAATCGTTTTTCGAGGCCAAAAAATCATTGGTACCACGTCCCAATCATTTTTTGAGGCAAAAAAATCATTGGTACCACGTCCCAATCATTTTTTGAGGCAAAAAAATCATTGGTACCACGTTCCAATCATTTTTCGAAGCAAAAAAATCGTCCGGACACACATTTTGAAAGAAAATAAAAAGAATTAAAAAGGAGGAATATCAAAGGGAATTCTTGGCCTGGCACTTTCTTCGCCGAAGGCGTTTAAAACTCGCCCGAAGGGAACCTTATCTCTCGTACCGCACGGGCACTCTGATAAAACTGATGCCCTCCGTGCGGATCTACTAATCCATATTAGGATGGGCAGAAATAGAAAAACTTTTTACCTGCCCATCCTGAACTTATATGACCCCGGCGGCCAAGAACCTTTTTGAAAAAAGGTTCCTGGACCTCCAAAAACTTTTCATACACGGTCAGTCTGTGTTACATGGTTTCAGCCATTGTACCCCATTATAATCATTTGTACTCCGCTCCTAAAGAAGAGTTTGTAATTTGGAATTTTGGATTTGGAATTTGTTTGTTATTTGTAATTTGGAATTTGTAATTTTCATCCCTTCTCCTCTTCGCGTGCCTTCGCGGCTAAAATTTAAATCGCTTTGGCGGCAACATGGGTATTGCATATTTTGCCATGTTGTGTTAAAAATAAATCTAGCCGAGTTAAGATGAAATGAAACGATATAAAGTTTTTCTGACTTCTTCCGAAGAATTGGCCCAAGAACGCAAAAAAATTGCCGTGATGATTTCCCAGCAAAATAACAACTGGTCCAAAAACAATATCTATGTGGAACTGGTAATATGGGAAGAACTACTGCAAAACCTCCAGGAAAAAAGTGAAAACATCCGGGACCTCTTCAATAAAGAAATACTCAAATGCGATATCGTGATCGTCCTCCTCTATAAAAAAGTGAGCCTTTTCACAGAAGAAGCATTTAAACAAACATACGAGAATCTAAAGAAAAGCGGAAAACCCCATTTCGTCTTTGCCTATTTCAAAAGCGGCAGCTTCGCTATCGATGATATCGATGAAGATTTACTTAAAATCAGCAGACTGAAAAAAGAAATACAAAAACATAAACAATCATACGGCTCTTTCGACTCTGTTGAAGACCTAAAACCCAAACTCCTGGACCAACTGGATCAAGTGATTATCCGCAAACAAAAAACACTGGTTTTAGATAAAGAAGCAGTCAATAAAGAAAAAGCAAAGAGCGAACTGGAAAACTACCGGCAGCACCTGGAACAGCGTTTCAGATACCTTGATTTTACCGGTCTAAATGCCATCCTGCAAAAACCGCTGCTATTGGAAAATATTTATGTCAAATTGCGGGCCAAGAAATCTTTACCTTCTGCGCGTTTCCATACGATTGCCAATTTTGAGCGGCTGGCTAACGGGATCAAAGACGCCAGCGAAATTGAAGATGAAGATTTTGCCATCCTATTTGAACGCTTATATCACCAAAACCAATTGGGATTGATGTCTTTGCAAATGCTTATTTTGGGTCAGCCGGGAAGCGGGAAAACTACCCTGATGAAATGGATTGCTTTGCAGTGCCTGAAAGAAAGTAAACCGTTTTTTTCCCAATTCCTCCCTGTGTTTATTTCCCTGCGGGAATTGGGAAACGATCCTGATAATACCTTTCGCCAAAAAAGTATCATTATGTTATCCTATGAACTGGCGGAAAAGGAAAATATTTCCATGGAATCCTTTTTCGACCGTTATTTTAAAACCAACCGCATACTTTTCCTGCTGGATGGGCTGGACGAGATCGGGGACGAAAACATTCGCCGGGAAATCATCGAGTGGATTCAAAATCAGTATGTTGGCCTGAATACACTGATTATTACGTCGCGCTTTTCCGGTTTGCGGGAAGCGGAAGGTTTGAAATTCGAGGATGAGATACCGGTTTTTGCTATCCAGGATTTTAAATTGGAAGATGTTGAAGTTTTTTTGCAAAATTGGTACTGTAACATCGAAATCGCCGTGGCAGGAGATAGAAGTACACAAAAAGCCATTGAAGAAGGAGAAAAAAAATACCGGGATTTAATTAAAATCATCAAAGACGAACGCTATAAAAGCTTGCAAGAGTTAGCAGTGAATCCCCTTTTGCTAACCATTATTGCTGTTGTGCACCGCACCCGTGCCCTATTACCCAGGGAACGGTACAAATTATACGAGGAATGCCTGAGAGTAATGGTGGAGTTGTGGAATCTTTCCAACCGCAAGATCGATATCANNAAACTTTTCATACACGGTCAGTCATTGTACTGTGCTTCATTACAGTATTTCCAAGGGGATGCCATCACCTTTCTTTAGAAAATCTCCTATAAATTTCCTCTACTCCTTGCAATTATTCCAATAAAATTATATGATTATCCCCTTAGGAGAAAAAAAAGAAAAATGACGTTATCAACCAATAAAAAAATGAAAGCCCTTCGCAAAATGAAAGAATGATGAAACCAAAAAAAATGCTTCCCCGGTTATCCGGGCATGAATATCTATACGTTGTCGTGTTGTTGTTTATCGCCTTTTTCACGCTGGCAGACCCGGTTGGGCTTCCCGCTCTCAACCCTCAACAGTCTCCCCCCGATGCCAATGAATCCCCGCCGCAGCAGCAGCAGGAGAAAACCCCGGCTGAAGAACCTACATTTAATCTTCCCAAAATCATTTTCAAAGGGGCCGTATTAAAAGCAGAAGAAATCGGCACCTTTGACCGGATTTTTATTAACGGAGAAGAATGTGCCCCGGATAAAATTAAAATTAAAACCACCGGCGATATCCAGGTAAAAATCGTTAAAGGTTCGTTCCAAAAAACCTATACCATCTATTCCCTCAACGGTATTTTTACCATCCTGCCGCCCCTGGTGGCTATCGCTCTGGCACTCATTTTCAAGGATGTGGTCATTGCTCTATTCATTGGCATCTTTACCGGGGCGGTTTTTATCAACCGCTTCGATGTGCTCACAGCCTTCTTTAAGGTGGTGGATAAATATGTACTGGAAGCGATTTCCGACACAGACCGCGCCTCTATTATCGTGTTTACCCTGCTGCTAGGAGGCATGGTGGGAATCATTAATAAATCCGGCGGCGTAAAAGGAATCGTCGATTCCCTCTCCCGCAAAGTAACATCCGCCAGGGGAACCCAGTTTTACACCTGGTTGATGGGAATATTGATTTTTTTCGACGATTACACCAATACCCTGGTGGTGGGCAACACCATGCGCCCCCTGACAGATAAATGGAAAGTATCCCGGGAAAAACTGGCTTATATCGTGGATTCTACCGCTGCTCCCGTTGCCTGTATCGCCCTGATCTCTACATGGATCGGCTTTGAAATTTCCCTGATCAGCCAGGCCCTGAAATCCTACAACGTGGACCTGGATGCCTATCACCTGTTTCTTTCATCGCTGCCCTACCGGTTTTATCCCATCCTGGCCATGCTTTTTGTGTTTTTAATATTGTGGCTGCGGCGAGACTTCGGGCCGATGATAAAAGCAGAAAAACGGGCACGCTCGGGAAAAGTACTGAGAGATAATGCCGTCCCTCTCTCCGACTTCGAGTCCTCCGGCCTGGCACCCGCCAAATTCACCCCGGCACGGTGGTACAACGGTCTGATTCCCATTATCGTGGTAATTACCACTACCTTTATCGGCCTGTATATTTCCGGTAAAAGCGGACTGGCAGCCGACGGTAACCCCCTGGGAAGCCAGTCATTTTTCAAAATACTCTTCTCCGGCCAGTTCTTGAAAAACCTGGGCACCATCGTCTCAGCGGCGGATTCCTTTAAAGTACTATTATGGGCCTCCCTGCTGGGTGTAAGCACCGCCTTCCTGATGGCGGCAATCCAAAAAATCCTTAAATTACGAGACCTGGTTACTTCATTGGTGCAAGGCATGAAATCCATGATGATGGCTATTATCATCCTGATACTGGCCTGGTCCCTGGGAGTCGTACTTTCAGAACTAAAAACCGCGGATTTCCTGGTCTCCCTGATTTCCTCCACCCTGGACTATCACCTCTTCCCGGCCATCGTCTTTGTTTTTTCCGCATTTATCGCCTTTTCCACCGGTACCTCCTGGGGAACCATTGCCATTATGTATCCACTGGTGATTCCCATCATCATTGCCCTGGCCAGGCATTCAGCCGACTTCCGACAATTCCTGGTCATGACCATTGCCTCGGTCCTGGCCGGCGCGGTTTTCGGCGATCACTGTTCCCCCATTTCCGATACCACCATCCTCAGCTCAATGGCCTCCTCCTGCGACCATATCGACCATGTAAAAACTCAAATCCCTTACGCCCTGCTCATGGCATTCATTGCCCTGTTAATTGGAATTTTACCCGTATCTTACGGCTTTCCTTACCTGTTATCCCTCCTGGCTGCCATTGGCTTGTCAGTGGCGATCCTCCTGACACTGGGCAAAAAACCCCTGGAAGAAAAGAAGTAGCGAATACGAGATTCGCCCCTACGTCTGATGTACGTTTTCGTATGCTCGTAGTTCGTAGGGGTAAACCTTGTGTTTACCCTTGCTTGAAACGGCAAAATTAGACTTGCTGTTAATTTTTATTTTTGGTTGAAAAATCGGGATAATTACTGTAATATACATGGTGTGATCTAAATGGTTATAAAATAACAAAAATCAGGTTGATAAAATGAGTCAAGAAAATAAATCATCTAAACCGATAAAACCTCCGGCAAAAACCACACCTCTTTTTCTCTTGATCTTCAGTCTGGGAATCCTGGCAATAGCATATCCATCCCCACAGGAACACGAACCCATCAAACACGAAGTGGCAGTTACCCGCTTGATCATCCCGGTTTTTGCCTTTGATTCCTCGGGCAACCCGGTATATGATTTAAAACAGGAAGACCTTAAACTCTATATCAACGGGAAACCGGTTGAAATCAGTTCATTTAGCCGGATAAATTTCCAATACGACCGGGAAACAACAACGGAGGTAAAAGAAGAAAAAATAAAGCAAGAGCAGCCAGTGGTGCAGGAACGAATCATTTTCTTTATCTTTGACACTATGTTTAACAGTTTCTACGGGTTAAAGAATGGCAAAAAGATTGTCAACAAACTTGTAGACAAGGACGCCCAACAAAGTCAATTCGTAATCATGGAGAATTCCTTGTTTGGCGGCCTTAAATTGGTTGGCGGACCGGAAAGGGATAAGAAAAAAGTAAAGAAATTGATCAGGAGAGTCGCACGGTTGCCTGAATACAATGCTGTAGAAAGCGACTATGATATTACTTCCAGGAGCCCGTTAAGTTATTATAGAACAAATAAAGTCATCAGCAGAGAACACAGGAAATTCGAAAAAGAAAAGGTAAAAATCTTTGTGGATTTTCTTTCCCGGTTGAAATACAGTCTTGAAGCCATCGACCAACCGAAAATCATTTTCCTGATCTCTGAAGGGTTTCCACAAATCCTTTTCTATGAGGCCAACCTCAATATCCAGGGGCATATCTCCTACGATCCCACCCCGTTCCGTATGATGAAGCAATTGGTCAAAGAGATCAATGATGGTGGGAGTTTAATGTATACCATTTACGCGGGCAGAGTGAATTTACATCAACGGCCGCCCCATTCCTCTTCCCCGGGAAAAGGACCGCAAGGAGTAACGCCCACGTGGGGTTTTACCCTTGATGATGTCTTTATTCCTATTACCAGGGATTCCGGGATTGAAAGCTTGAAAACAATGGGTGTAGGCAGCGGCGGTCAATTTTTCGAAGGGTCCACAGAACGGATTATAAAAGAAGTCCATAAATCAACCGCTGCCTATTATGAACTGGCCTTCACCCCCAGGTCCGATTTAGGCGACAACATGCGCATCAAAATCAAATGCCAACGAAAAGGAGTTCGTGTGGACTCCCTGGTCCAGACCATAAGAAATAAAGCCTATGCGGACATGAAACAGATCCAGAAAAAAATATTTGCTATTAACCTGGTGATGGGACGGAATTGGGCCAATATGGAAGAAAAAATAAAAAAAGGGAATTATACCTGGCAAAACAACCAGAGAACAGCTATCGAAGTAGAGATACCGGAGAATATGAAACTGCAACCTGTCGATATCTTTATCATCCAATTCGAAGCGGACTTCAAAAACCCGGATATAAAAATGGCAAGAAAGATGGTAACCGATACGGAAATCATCGAAATTAAAAAAAAGAAAAACAAAGAAACATTGTATTTTCTAATTATCGAACCGGAGTCCACCTCTTGCATCTATAACAGGATAAGTCAAATTTAAATCCATCTTTTGTTATCCCTTTTAATTCCCTTTTGCCGTATATAATGTGTAAAGGAGGCACTGAAATGAATGGTAAAAAATACTCTATTCAGCGGACAGTACGCTTTTCAAAATCAAAAAACAGGTATTTAGGAATAGGGATTATCTTGTTTTTTCTTTTTAGCCTGGGTATCATCTCATTTTCCCAGGAGCAGGAACATGACCGGATTAAACACGAAGTTTCTGTCACAGGGATAATAATCCCGCTTTTTGCTTTTGATTCGAAAGGTAATCCTGTCTACGACCTGCAGAAAGATGATCTCAAACTTTATATCAACGGTAAAAAGGCAGAGATCAACTCTCTTAACCCGATAAAATTCCAATACGAGCAAGAAACCATCAAAAAAATAAAAGAAGAAAAGGTAAAAGAAGCCGAAGTGACAAAGAAAGCACCGAAAGCACCGGGTATCCAGGAACGGGTTATTTTCCTTGTTCTCGATACCATGTATAATAGTTTCTACGGTCTCAAAAATGCCAAGAAAATTGCCAAAAATCTCATTGAAAATGATTCCTTTGGCGGGGAATTTGTGGTGATGCAGAATTCATTGTTTGGTGGACTGAAATTAATGGGCGGCCCCGAGACTAACAAGAAAAGACTAAAAAAATACGTAAGAAAGATATCGGTATTACCTGATAGAAATCCCACTGTTGAGCAATTTGATGTTACCGTTAGAAGTATCCCAAATCCCAATGCGGATTTGAATTTACTGTCTAAGAGAGAAGAAAGAAAGCACGCCAAAGAAAAGATAAAATTCTTTGTTGATTTTCTTTCCCAGTTGAAATACAGTCTTCAATCCATTGAAAAACCGAAAATAGTCATATTAGTCTCCGAAGGGCTTCCCGAAGTCCTTTTCTTTGAAAATAATCCCTACCTGAGGCAAAATGTTTCCTATGACCCAACGCCTATACTTAACATAAAAAAACTGGTCAACGAAATCACTGAGGGCGGCAGCATGATTTACGCTGTTTATCCCGGTAGAAACAAGCTCTATAAAGAGAAATTCAATTTTGCCCCACTGGGTAAAGGGGAATTAGATATGGGTGAGTTTGAAGAGACACTGGACAGTATTGATCTGCCGATTGCCCGGACATCCGGCATTGAAAGTTTGAAAGCAATTTCCGTGGGCAGCGGCGGCCGGGTTTTCGATGGCAACTCGGAACGGATTGTTAAGGAAATCCAAAAGGCAACATCTGCCTATTATGAACTGGCATTCTCTCCCGGGACCGACACCGCTGAGAACATGCGCATCAAAATCAAATGCCAACGAAAAGGAGTTAAAATAAATTACCTTGCCCAGGCCGCAAAAAGTAAAACCTATATCGATATGGATAAGATACAAAAAAAGGTATTTGCCCTCAACCTGGTGATGGGTCGAAAATGGGCCAGTATAATGGCAAAAATGGAAAAAACCGCTTACCAATGGCAGAACAACGAAAAGAAAGCGATCCAGGTTAAAATACCGGGAATGATGAAAGGACGCAGCGTGGATATTTTTCTCGTTCGTTTCGAGGAGGGCTTCAAGAATCTTGATATATCCATGAAAAATAAAAAAGTTTCAGATACTGAGATCATTGAGATAAAAGAAAAAAAGGACAACCAATCGATATACTTTTTAATTATCGAACCCCAATCAGTCATCTGCCTTTATAACATGATAAAGTAAGAACTCAGTTCGCTTCGCTCATTTTTATTAATACTCTGCAAAATACGCTAAAAAAAACAAGGTTTTTCTGTTTGATAACTTCCAAACGTCATGAAGGATCCTATAGGGTGTGGATGCCGTCCACCGTTTGATAATTATTGCGCAGGTCTACCCATAAATGAAACAGTTCAAATTGTACTGGTCTGACATTCCTTCGTTCGATTTTCTGATGTGTCCGAAATAGCGTTATTGTATTGAACATAAAATTGATGTCAGTGTAATGCGGTAAGTGTTTTTTTTGATAACCGTTTACTTCCGTTTCTATTTCTTCCGGGGTCATACTAATGATGTATCCGATCAACATCCCGGAAGGTGCCCGCTTTCCATACTGGTGATTATTACAATCAAACCTTTTGAGCCCGTTTTCCACATAATTCTTATTAAGATTCCATGAAACGCTTGTAGGATAACCCAGCAGTTTGCATTCTACATGAAACGATATTTCGTATTCTTCCGGTGAATCCGCCCGGGGATTCAAACACTTGCAAGTAAAATCCGGGCGTTTTCTACTTTTTCCGTCTTTCAGTTCATCCGGGGCTGCCGGTTGAATAGGGGCTTCCCAATAAGGTGTTTGTACTTCCTGGTTTCGAGATTTGCCGGCATTATAACAGACTCGACTGAGGATTAAGCAGAGTGTCTCGGAAATCGCGTCTTCATCTCCGGTTACCGAATCCTTTTCTGCCAATTCTTGAAGAGCCAGGGAAAATACTTCCAGGTATAGTTGTGTGTGCCTATTCCATAGTATTATGAAAGGAGGAAGTGGGCGTCGTGCCATCAGGTGTATCATCCTTCCCTGGGCATGGTATCCACCATGCGTTTGCAAATTGCAGCATCTGCATCTTCCCGTGCCAGGCTTCGCGTCCAAAAGCGTTTCTCATTTCTTTTAATGACAATAACTCCGCGATCGGAAACCACATGAACCATTCCATCCAGGACGATTTGTGAAGTTCCCATGGGCTGCGGCAGCGCCTTTCCAATTTCTTCGAGAATATACCCCCAGTTTTCGTTTTTCGGATCAAGGTCCCAGGGGTCCCCTTTATCTGACGGGAAAAACTCTACAGCTAGCATGTTGCCATGTGCGCCGATATGCACCTCAGCTCGCATCTCTTCATATTCCCCCAGGTAAACGTTCCAGCGTCGGCAAAAGATGTGTATATATTTTTCAATCCAGGATAAGTCGTTTTTTTCTACGGCTGGCACTACACCGATACTGTCAAAGGGTTTGTAAAAAAACGGCAGTGTCACATCACAGAAATCGCGAATTAAATCTCTTTCTTCTTCGTTTAAACCATAAAGATCAAAAACCGCTTCATCCAAGTCCGCTTCCCATTCACAGCGTTTCGCTTCGATTTCTTTTTCGGGTGTTCCCTCAGGGTGAAGAATATCCTTTTTTTGAGGATGGTAGCTGCGGAGCTTATCGACAATGGAGATGACTTTTTTTGTTGCCGGGTTGGATTTATCAAGAATAATTGGGAGTTGAAGCAATTCGTCATCAAGATGAATTTCATGGTGCCAAAGCCCCCAATTTGAAGCTGTCATAAAGAAAAAATAACGTGCGACAGACGACCAGAGAATTCCGAGAATTGTCTTATACTTCCATTCTTCCGGTGATTTAAGTTTTATTCCATTAATGGCATTTGTAAAACAAAATGGTTCCGTTTCGTAACGAGCGATTATTTGACCTTTGTCGGAAGTCCTTTCACCTATACCGCGCTGCACCAGAAGACGACTATCTGAATACACTTTTGCATTTCCTAATCTATAAACAGCCTTCTCCAATATTGAAAACTTAGTAGTGTCAAGAATATTATATCTTGAAAAGAGTTCGGCTGGGCACATCATAAATGAGGCAAGACTTTCCGTAGTGTATTTTTCCGGAGAAGGTGAAATTCCCTGCCCGCATTTATCTCTGTCAACATAATCAAAAAGCGGCTTTTGCATGCAAAGCTGCCGAATCAGATGATTATCTCCAACAGAACCCCAGTTATTAATCTTCCAAATCATAGAATTTGATAGATTTTCTTCTTTCCTAAGTATTCTCAAATCATGTTTTTGCAGAACAATAGCCTGCGAACCACGTAATGTGTCAGTCTGTTTAGCTGACCAATAGTTAACTTGCTTGTTTTCTCGTCCTCTCTTGCTAAAGCATATAAAAAGAAATGGAGAATCTACTCCTTTAAAGAAGAATTTCCTGACATGAGAGAAATTAAATACCTCCTCTAGCCTTACATAATCAAGCCACTGACTTCTGAATGCCTGTGTTGTTGTATTATGCTTAAACAATACACCGGCAGATACCAGCATCCCGGCGCTGCCTTTTTCTCTCAGGAAGTCCAGTGCACGCCAGAGGAATGCCTGTGATGACTCCTTATCTCCAATCGGTTTGTTGTTGAGTTCACACCAATCAACAATTTTTTTGTGTTCTGCTTTGATTTTTTCATCAGCTTTTTTCCCCGGTGCTCCCCAGGGAGGGTTACCTACAACTACATCGGCGCATTTTTCACTAAAACGTTTTTTCCAGTAAGGGATTGACTCAATCAATTTGGTATCGAATGCATTTCCTTGCAGGATGCAGTGGAAATGGTTTAACGATCCGCTTGTTGTCGCCACCAGGTTTGGCAGTCTATTGCCCATTTTAATCTGCCGGTCAATCGCCGGGGGTTCGAGGTAGTGAAGCATAGAAAGATAAAGACTGAATGCCGTAATCTTTGCCGCCTCTTCGTGGACTTCAATTCCGGCAATCTGCTCCTTAAGAATGCGCTTCATCCCATCAAATGTAGGGTTCTGCTTGTTCGTAAACCATTCATAACGCACAATGCGTCGAAATGCTTCAACCAAGAAAATACCGGAACCACAAGCAGGGTCCAGGACACGCGGAGTTTTCTCAAGGACACCCGGAGTTAAAATGCGAGAAAGAACAAACTCTACCAGGACGGGAGGTGTGTAGTATGCTCCACCCTGGCGCTTTTTCCTATTCTTCTCATCATCGTTTTTGGGTTCATGATAGAATTCTTCATAGATTGAGCTTATTAAATCCAGGGGGACGATGTCAAAACGGTAAGAATAGAAAAAGAGTTTTTTTTGTATGCCGGCGTCACCATACAGTAAATCCTGTATCAGCGTCAGATGCTCCTGGGTTACAACTTTTTCCTCTTCATCGACATCAGGGAACATGTCTCCATTAAAATCGCGGGCCAGCTTCCTGAACAAGGCATAGGTGAAGGCCTTATTTGCAAGTATACGTGGATAACAGGTTTTGTGGTATGAGAAATCAAGTCCAGTTCTATTGACGGGATTACGCAGCAGATCAGTCCAACCGGCTTTTTCACGGGCCAGGTTTAGAAAGTACTCTTCCGTTAATATACCACGATCTTCAAGGTATCGAATAAATATTGATCTTCCGATTAGTGCGTGAGCGAATCGAATCAGTTTACGTTTACCTTTATCTGAGAGTCCGGCGTGGATTAGCTCCCGGCGAACAGTCTTTAAGTCTCTAATAAGGGCCTTGTCTGCACGATTCTTTAGATCGCCGAATCTCTTATCAGCGAATAAACGCCCTGATTCCACATGGTCACGATGATACGTTTGTAACTTCCGGGAAACTTTTGTGAGGTCATCGAGAACATCCAATCTTTTGAGTTTTTTCCAATCTTCTTTTTTGTTTTCATCAACCGGTTTTTGTGCCAGGTCATAAACATAAACAGTGATTTCACCGGGAAATGCAAGAAACAGGAGTCTTGGACGTGCAAGACACCATGCCCGGTTGAATGCTTTGACTATTTCTTCAAGGCTGGCACCACATTCGGCGAAAACAGCGATGGGATTATTATCGATAAAAAAAATCTTATCAGCGCAAGCCCGTTTTGCGGCAGCAAGCCATTCGCCTTTCTCTACCCAATCGATGCATTTTGGGCAGGCAGATGGGTTGTCAACTGCGGAATGCAAGCTGCCGTTTTTGAAATCTAACTCTTCATACAAAATGTCCAGACGCCTCATTTCTCACCATAGTTGATTATAACAAATAAAAAACTATTGTCAATTAACTCTTACGTTCTATATTATACATTAAAGGTATGCCAAATAATGGCATAGTAAAATTGGAAAAGGAAAAGTTGCCAGGCAGAAAGCGCCGATTAAACGTATTTTGACAGTAACAATCACCTTAAGAAGCCTTCTATATAGCTCGTAGAGCCTTTTTGTTGTGGGGATGCTGTCCACTTTTCGTTAAAATTATGTTATAATGTACGATGCTCTTGTTGGACCTGTTGTATATAATCGCTTTTTTATTAAGCCTGCCCCTGTGGATAAAATTCTTTTTTAAAAAAGAGTATCGAAAAATCCTGAAATACCGCCTTTCACCCGCGGTTACTCCCGGTAAACAAAAACGCATCTGGATCCACGCCGT
>JABAOH010005097.1_pt1 | contig 49957 bp, 37 predicted proteins | sample 7062181 | NCBI WGS metagenome assembly JABAOH01 (sample SAMN14538630, study PRJNA623070) | marine sediment metagenome | biome: marine biome [ENVO:00000428]; feature: marine pelagic biome [ENVO:01000023]; material: deep marine sediment [ENVO:00002113]; isolation source: pool of 5 deep marine... | reverse complement strand
AGCATACACACCTAATTTGTTATCTGAAATACGGTTATCTGTTATTAGGTTGTTTTCTGAAACTACAAAAATATACCTGTCGGATTGTTATTTGATATGTGATTATTTATTACATGGTTATTTGAACCTTGGACTATCGCTATTCCATTGTCAAATTCAATACCCTGTCCATTATAAGTGACAGTATTTCCTGAAATTAAGGTATTGGAAGCATACAAATTAGTAATACCTTCAGATGGATTATTGGTCACAATATTGTTGATGATTTTATTACTATCACCCTGATTATCAATACCATCAGAATTATGATGAATATTATTACCATAAATTATGTTATCATTTGAGGATGGAGTAATACCCTGTGTGTATCCATACACTTCATTCCCAGATATATTATTAGAAGAACCACCAGAAATTTTTATACCAGCTGTTCTCCCTTCATCATTATGGTCAAATATGATATTGTTCTGGATAAAATTATTTATGGAATCTTTAAGATAAACACCAGCAACCCAAGGAGGAAACAAATCCCAAGAACCAATAGATATTATATTATCTTTTATTATAACATTATTATGTCCTATTATTTTTAATACATTATATTGCCAATCATTAATTCTGTTACAATTTATTAGTGTAAAACCACAGACCGTTACACCATCTGCCCGAATATCAACAACAGTTCCCTTATAATCACCATCAATAACAGTAGTATCTTTATCTTCACCAATCAAATCGATAGACTTATCAATTACCACTAATTCCTTGTATGGTGAACCTCCATCATATACATAAACGGTATCACCATCACTTGCATTGTCTATTGCATCCTGAATCTTTGTATAGTTATCAGGTCCACTACCTCCAACATACAAGGTTTTACCTTTTTTGAAAGATATAGATGGTTGCTCTATTGTTGATAATCTGACATTAAATCCAAATGTTATAGGAATAAAACAAGTAACTACTAGCATGAATAATATCCCAAATGTGAAGGCTCTCTTGCTCATAAATGCTACCTCCTCCAATAATTTAAATCAAATACTTGGTATATAAAACTTTTAGACAAAAATATCATTTATTAACGAAAAAATGTCCATTACAATTATTGTCATGGTTTATTGTGCACCTATGTTAAATTAAGTAGTTTGTTTTTAAAGAGACAACTTAACTAGGTTTTTTTCATCTAATTTGCAGCTCTATATTCTATTTTAATCCTAATAAGTAATTTGATATTAGGAACGCATTTGGAAATCTTTCTAACAACCGATGGCATAACAGCGTCATGGAATGGTGGCTGTAGGGCTGATTATGACTTATGCTTTTTGGATTGCTATAAAAATCTATCTGATTAGTTTGCTTGTTTTTTGGCAAACTATCATAAGGTTTCATAAGAGGATATTTATCCCTATGTCCTAAAAAACCTGGATATATTCTTTTAGCAATATCACTTATTCCCCAAGGTGGAAATATATCTATACCCTTAATATAGGACCAATAGTTTCCTTGTTTTAGTGTAGGGTTATACCAATAGTTTCCATTTTTTTTAACCATTACAAAAGCATTGAAATGCAATGGATGTTTTTTTACAAAATTGTTATGAAAGATAAGATTGCCTGAGACATCTGGTCCTAGCAATATACCGCAAATATTATTTGTGATATGGTTTTTATGAATAATGTTACTATTTGATCTTACAAATATACCATTTCGAATAAAAATTTGACCAATTGATGATGCATTCTGGATTGTAAAACCAGTTATTTCCACATTATCTGCAAAAATATTAATAACTGTTTCAATTGAACAGCCATCGATGATTGTGGCATCTTTATTTTCACCAGTTAAAACTATAGATCGCTCAATTATAATATTTTCATAATATGTCCCATTTTGAACATAGATGGCATCTTCATTTCCTGCATCATCAAGTGCACCTTGAATACATGTATAAACCTCTGAGCCACCGTCATCATTTACAATAAATAGATTATGTTCATTGTTCACAACAATCTGAATCGTTTCTTCATATGTCACATCACTACAAATTAATTTTAATCTAATTGTATACATACCTTCATCTAATACTGTAGTGTCAAGTGAAGCTACAACACCATCTTGAATAGAACGAGTAGAATTAACTATCTCTAACCATGAATTTGGCTCTTTACCTCTGCCATACTCTATTACATAATAAAGAAAGTTCTCCCCCCATACAGATCCAGTGATATCTATCACACCATTGACATCACCACCTTGTGGAAAAGAATCTAAAATCGCGATAGCTGGATTCCTTTTTATTGCTTCAAAGGCATTTATCCGCCCACGTCCAATATAAAAATATGAGTCTATCTTATCTACAGAAGAATATAAAATAGTTTTTACCATGTCTTGGGTTAGACTCTGGTTCTTAGATAATAGCAAACCTATCAACCCAGAAACATAAGGGCACGCCATGGAAGTCCCAGATGCAATATAATACTTTTCATCTACAATATGACTTCCGTCACCATAAACATCAGTACCATCTGCTCTTAGAGAAAGAATATCAACGCCAGGTGCAGCAACATCAACCCACGAACCATACATAGAAAACTCAGCTTTTTCATCGTTACTGTCAGTTGCTGCAACTGCAATGACTTCATCATATGCAGCAGGAAAAAATCCTAGATCTGTATCTAAATTTCCCGCTCCAGCGACAAGTATACTACCTCGAGAATAGGCATATTTTATTGTATCATAAGTTGCTTCAGAGCTAGATACTGTACCAAGACTCATACTTATCACATCTGCACCATTTTTAGCTGCGTAAATAATACCACGCAACACATTAGAAAGACGAGCCATTAAATTTCCCACTCTAACGGCCATGATCTTGCAATCCCAGGCTACCCCTGAGATACCAATACCATTGTTTCCAACAGCACCGGCAACACCTGCACAAATGGTTCCATGTCCAAGAGTGTCCATAGGATTATTGTCATCAAATACTCCAAATAAAAGTCCTGCAAAGTCCCAACCGAGAATATCATCTACATAACCATTTCCATCGTCGTCCTTTCTATTAATATCACCGTAAATGCCGTTTTTCTTTGACCACCAGGGCCAATTATCAAATTTGCCATTATTGTTTCTGTCCTCCCCTTCATTAATCCAGATGTTATCAGCAATGTCTGGGTGGGTATAATCAACACCTGTATCAATTATTGCAATAACAACATCAGGACTACCTGTTTCAATATCCCATGCTTCAGGAGCATCAATATCACAATCTGGGGTACCTGGAGGAGGATTAAACCTTCCATCCGATGGATACATCTGACCAATATTATGTAACGCCCATTGATCATTAAAATGGGGATCGTTTGGAGTTACACAAAACTGATAAACATAGTTAGGCTCAGCATATTCAATATTTATATCATTCATATATGCTTCCGCAGCAGAAAACACATTTACATCTTCATCAATGCTAAATATATACACATTTGAAAGTTCTGGAACAGAATCATCTTCTATTAATTTCTCAGCTGATACGGCGTTAAATTTCCTGTTTAACATATCTATAGACTCTACGCCAGTTTTTACTATTCCCCCTGGAAAGATTGCTGATTTATTTTCTTTGGTTATTGATCTTTCAGAAGCATCATTAGGGATATTACCAGTAATTAGAGTTTCCACAGGAACTATGGAAATATCAACTCCTATATTATCTTCGAATTTCACAATCAATTCTCCAGGCATATATTCGGGTAGTAAAGGAAAATTTTGATTATTAAAAAATTGTGATTGTTCACTCTGTTCATATAAAGATTTGCCATCACTCCGTTGCTCTTCTAGATTTGTATTATTGTTAATAACCATCCCAGTTGCCGGCAAAACATTAATAGCAGTTAATAAAAAAACTATCACATAAACTAATACCTTGTTGTATAAATTATTATACATATTTTTGCCTCCTCCATATATTTATAATCCAATTGAAATTATATAATACTTTTTTACTATTATTTGTGCAAAAAGGTTATTTATCGTACAAAACTGGTATTTTGTCATATATCAACGAAAAAACAATGTTAAATACTTGAATTTAAAGTCTGACTACAAATTAATATTTGAGACATCTATTTTTAAAATTACATTCACCAACATTCAAATATAAAATATAGATGATTCACGTATTCAAATATATCATATAATCTATTATAAATTGATATTAAAATATCAAACATTATTGGACCAGGCCAAAAACCGCCAGTTAATAGATGCAAAACTAAATCTTTAATTTTAAGTAAAGGGGTAGCAAGAGACTCTAAAAACTTACATATAATTGAATGCCTTAATAATCTATTTGAATTAATAATATCTAATATTTCTTCACAGATCTCTACAGCGTCTATATTATCTTTAAATAAAACCAATAATATCTTTGAATAAATTTCTAATTCAAGTAACCCTCTTTTCGATTTAATATAGAGTAGATTATTATCAACGTCACAACCACAATCCTTATTGCCCTGCTTATTTACTAGCGGTGATTTAGTTTCTACAGCAAAAGCAGAGTGAATACCAACTCCAATAAACAAAAAAATAGTTGCTAAAACAAGTCCTTTTTTACATAATTTATTCTGCATATATTTAACCTCTATGATATTGTTTTACATAATTCTCGCTCCAAATTTGTGTAAGCAGGTTTTTTAGTAACGGGAATGCACTCAGAAATCGTTCAATAAACCTATTCAGTAGATTAAAGTTGTAATTGAAATTATAAGTCTTTGGCATATTGATCTTCAATGTAGCCAAGTCGCTTTCTTCGCCATAAGGATCTTTTGTCTTTACTTTTATTTCACTGTTAGTGTTTTTTGTCCAAATATGAGTTAGAGAGATTTGTTCACCTGAAGTATAAGGTCCGATCCAATCTTCCTTTTTTCCGTCTCCCCAATCGATATAATAAAGTAAATCATTTTCCTCTGGATCTGTTGAAGTAAAGATATATACATAATCTTTCCAAACTATTCCACTATTAGTTCCATTTATAGTTGGCAAAACCGGTTTATTATTTGTTTCTTGAATCCAAAGATTTGTTGTTTCAGAGGCATTGTTTCCATCACTATCTGTAACAGTTAATGTTACTGTATATTTTCCAAGGTTTTCATAGGAATGAGTAGTAGTTTTACCTGATCCAGTGTTTTCATCTCCAAAATCCCAAGAATAATCTATTATACTACCTTCAAAACCGATACTTTTGCTTGCATCAAATGTTACTTCTTGATTTGGATATCCTCCATATGGTCCACCTGTATCTACATACGGAGGCCAATCAAAGCTATCAGGATCATAGTCTGCCCAATAAATGTTACCGGAATCACTATATAAACAGCTATATGCTAAATTAAAAAATCCATCATATCCCCATTCAGAACCCCAGCTATTTTTACATATCCAATATCCGCCATTAAGAACTGAAGAACTATCTTTCCATCCAACTAATACTACGACATGATTAGTATTTGTCACAGGTAATAAATGATAAAAATACTCATTTGGATTATGGTTATAAGCTCCCCATATTTTAAAATCATCTGTAGCAGTTATGCTCGTAGCAACTGGTCCTCTTTCCATTATATCTGTTTTTATTCTTTCTCTGTCAATATTACTTCCGTCCGCCTTCCAGGACCCATAATCTAAAAGTGGAACGAGCATTTCTTCCCAGTTATCACATTTTTCATTACATAGAACAGGATCATGACCACAACCATAAAAATCACAACCCCTCTTATCAATAGCTCTATAGGGAAAACAGGATTCAAAAATAATACCATTACAGAAATTTCCATCTGCAGTTGTTTTATTTATAAATTTAAAAGCATCTTTGATATATCCACCTTGACAATTACCAGATTTGGGAAGACATGATAGAATATATTGTTCTGATAGATCAAGATTTAACTCTGAACAATCCTCTCTAATTTTTATAACTGATTCAAATATTCCTAATGCTGAAAATGCCCAACAACTACCGCATTTTTTTTGATTTCTTGCAGGGGTTGTCCAATCTTTTCCATTATTTTTCATCCAACTAAATTCACTAGGTGTTTTTTTTGCAATTGGTTTAGGAGAACTTTCATCTGGTTCTAAAAAATTTATACGACTCTGCATAACTGGAAAATCAGGATAAAATTTTTGGTAATCTTGATTTTTAATATTTAAATTAGATATTTTGTTATGCTTTATAATGCTAATTGGTTCATTTTTTATAATTGAACTTGAAACAGGTAAAATAGATCCAATCAATAAAATACAAACAATAATTCCAATTAATTTAGCTTTCATTTCTTTTTGCCTCCTCTACGTATTTATAATGTAATTAAAATTATAAAATACTTTTTAATCAATATTATTGGAATATACAATTGTGCTTTTCAATACACCTATATGTAACAAGTCTCGATTTTTCGGTCATGGAAAAGAAAAAAACATAGTAAAAAACGAATTAAAATACCACAAGTGGATTACCAATTAAAATACCGTATTAATCCGGCTAAGAATCCAACAATTAAAATGATCATTCCTGCGGCAATTATGATTTTTCGATGTCTTTTTTTCTTCATCTGTCAATTCTGACCAAGGCTTTTGTTTTTTCCCTATAATAATTCCAAGATTAAGCCCTATTGCAATGCCAATTGCTATGCCAATAGGAATACCAATAACGAAATTAATCATTTTTCAATCTAACATATTAATAGATAAGCAGATTATTTAAGAATAATTATCAATAAATTGTACAAAATAACATTCACTTGCAAATTTTATGTATTTAACGTTTAAAAATTGTTCAGGTCCTTTAACTAATTCCTATCTTTAAACTATTCATCTTTATTCATTTTTTTTACAATCAGATGTCAGATTTTAAGATAAATTTTTTCCAAACAATCCTGTGGGGGAATCGGGCCCTATTATGTAAATCGTATGTGGCCGTAAATTGTATCTGGCTCCCCTCACAATCCAAATACAATTTACATTAGGAATCGGAGATGGAAAACCCATCCTTTAACCTTGATAACCAAATTCCCCCAATATTTAGTATGCGTATTTTATACATAAAGTTTTAGAAATTTTTCAAAAATTTATATAAAAATAAAAAATTTTTTATAAAAAGAAAAATAAATATATTTATGTGTTGAGAGATAAAAAGATTAAACTAACAAAATTTGCAGGTATTTGCGGAATTATGGTTCCAATAGTTATATTTAGCAGTATTTTTTTAGCTCTATTTAGAGCACCATGGTTCAAATGGACAAATAATGCTTTAAGCGATCTTGGCGTTGAAGGAATTTCTGCTTTTTTCTTTAATAATGGACTTATATTTGGTGGAATTTTATCTTTAATTTTTTCATTTGGACTCGCAAAAATTTTAAAAAACAAGTTAGGTGTATATATTCTATCAATAAGCTCAATTGCTCTAATTGGAATTGGCTTATTTCCAATTTATGTTTTTATTTTACATTTTATTTTTTCGGCAACCTTTTTTATATTACTAACAGTGGCATTTTTTATAATAGGAATTTCTTTGTTAAAATACAACCATTTCAAAAAAGATATGGGAATAATTGCAATAACAATTGGCTTTTTTGCAATTATTTCTCCAATTTTTTTAAAACTTTTTAGTGGAATTGCAGTTATAGAAGCAATGGTTGCCTTTCCTGCATTGATATGGTTTTTAACTTTTGGAATAAAAATGATAAAACATCCAAAGCTAGTATAAAACTATATGATATTATAAAGAGTTAAAGCACCAGCTATAATTGGTTGGTGAATTAGATATATTATTAGAGAATGCCTGCCAAACCATTGAATTAGTTTTGCTGGGCGATATTTTGAAAGATCAGGTATTCTAAATCTTCGTTCATTTCCAGAGTATAGCCAATCACCTATCACTACACCCATTAAACAAAAACCAAACCATGGAATTAATGGAAAATAGTCAAGGGTGTAACTCCAAAGATCTACTTGATGTATGCCGATCATAAGATGTGCATATGTTGGTGCTTCTACATGGAAGTGTGCAAAAAAAGACCCAGCAAAAAGAATAATTATTGCAAAAAGTAAATTGTAATTTCGATATTTTAAAAATGGAACACTGATAACAATAGAAAGCCCAATACAATGCAGAACTCCAAATAATACAACCTTTTCTGGTATGAAAATTAACGTTCCTGTTGTTATTATCATTCCTAGAGAAAATATCTTAAGGCCCCTCAAAATAAGATTTTGATAATACCTGTTTTGAGCATCTATTGATTTATCTTCTATTTTCTTTTTACTCACAATTAGACTCATTCCAACCAACAAGAAAAACAGAGGTGGAACGATCCTTTGTAATATGGTATAAATGGTATTATTCATCGGCACCATCCCAAAGTAATCAAGATCCCAAAGTATATGACCAAATATCATTAAAAGTAAGGCAAGACCTCTAAGCATGTCTATTTCTATGAACCGTTTTGAGCCTGGCGCATGTATTTTCATTTCCCTTAGGGCATTGCATTTCACTTAATCACCTTTTCGCTTCCTTCTATACCATTCATTTAATGTTAATATGTAACTTGTTAACCTTTAACAATAGTTATATAAAAATATAATGTGTAAAAATATCAAAATGCCAAAATAACAGGAATTTTAAAAATAAGGTTTTTACTACAAAAATACTAAAAAAAGAGGGGCCTAGTATATTTAAGGGAGGTAGAAAAAGATGAAAAATGTTTAAATCTAAAAATCATTTTTTCTACTAAGCTAGACCCCAATAGGGTATTATATTATCTATATTAATAAATTTTCCATTAAGAAGAAACTATAGGAGAAAAAATAAAGAAAAAGTCATAAATATTGTTATAAAAACTTCCAAACTTTAATATTTGTAAAACCACTGTTTCCTGATTGGTCAAATGCAACCACTTTTATTGTGTGTCTATGTCCAAAAATTCTTAATCTGTCTCTTTCCCATATGAATTCATAAGAGGGTGTAGTATCAATTTTCCTTAATTTACCATCAATATAGAACTCTACAAGATTAAAATGATTATTTATATTATCTGTAATATTGGCTTTTATTCTAATTTTTCCAAAAATTAATGGTCGACGAATCAGGTACTTTCTTATCAAAAGACTAAATATATAAAGACCTTTAATCGGTTTGAATATCTTGACAACAGGAGGTTCAATATCATAATTAATTATTGGAGACATCAACGGATATTTATCTTGGTTTTTGCCACCTGAGATATTATATGGTGTATCACCAAGACTGTCATTATTTTCATCTATCCCAGCATAGTCATCCCAAAAGTTGCCACCAGTTAAATTTCCCCCATCCCATATATTTTCACATTCATCATAAGCATTGTCTACTTCTTTGCCTTCATTATTTACGAAATTATTATGATAAACAAGATTGTTATTAGAAAATCCTTCAAAAACAAGACCTGAATAACCTTTATTTATATTACAATTTATTATTTTATTGTTATTGGAATTATTAATTAACCATATATTTTTATGATTGTTATTGCTAATATTACAAAAATTAAATGTGTTGTAAATAGAATACTCAAGAGCGACACCTTCTTCATTGAAAAAAATATTACAATTTTCTATAATATTATTCGAGGAATTCCACATTTGAATTCCATCAATTAAATTTTTAAATAAATTACAATAACTCATAAAATTACGGGTTGATTGGTTCAACCTAAGACCTATATTGTTAGAATAAATATTGCAGTCAATAATATAATTGTCTGTGGAATTTACAAGATTGATACCCACATATCCATTTCTGATAGAAAAACCTGAAATATATAATGAATCTGTAGAAAAAACAAATACAACATCATCGTTTTTATCACTTTTTATTATGTTATGGTCTTGAATCGTTCTACCACCATCAATAATAGTACTATCTTTATCTTGCCCAAATAAAATGATTTTTTTATCAATATACAAGTTTTCATAAAATGTTCCTCTATAAACAAGGACAATATCACTTTCATTTGCTGCATCTATTGCATCTTGAATCTTACTATAATTCCCTGGACCTGATCCTCCAACAAACAAAATAGTTGAATTATTTGAAGATATATTTGATATTTCATTTAAACTTAATCCACATATTTGAGAAAAACTATTTCCAATAAACAATAAAATAATAGTAAAAACCATGCTTTTCCTGATGAAACAATTTATCATTTTTTAATCTGCTCCTTATACTTCAAAGGAAGTAACTTTTTTTATTATGGAATGAAACAGAAATTTGACACATCTATTTCAACACTATTATTATTTCTCTCTAAATCTTCTGCAGTTACCTTTAATTTATAATTTCCAATTGCAAGACCTGTCCAAAACCATTCATGCAATTTCCAATCGCAACAATAACTTGCCTCGCCTTTCAGCTCTCCATTAAGATAGATCTTTACAACTAAATCTTCTCTATTATCAAAATCATCTGTAGCATTTATTATAACTGGTCTTAATCGAAATCCTCCTAAGGCTAAGGTGTCAGCTATCAAATCAAACGGTGTAGGTAGAATTGGTATCCCAGAAAAATGGAAAAATCCCTCTTTTGGATTAATAAGCGTTACATCAGGTGGTTGATTAATAATAGTGGGAAATCCTTCTGCTTTCCATGTAATAATCCCACCAAGCATGTTATATATTGTTCCAGAAAAAGAATTTTCAACTAAAATATTGGCTGCATTTACACTACGGCCACCTGAATGACAATAAATGATTAGCTCTTCACCTTTATAAAGATCCATAAACTCTTGAAGTTTTTCTTCATCTTCTAAATCATCTAAACAATGATGTTTTGGATTTTCTGGAGGCGGTGTATGGATATGCTCATTTTTCCATTCTAAAAGAGTTCTAACATCGATAGGCACTTGAATTCCATTACTTGTATCACTTAAAAAATCCCATGCTTCTTCAACAGTTATATCGATATAACCCTGGTTTAAACTTGAGAAAATTTCCTTATTGTGTGCTTTTCTATTTTCAGCTTCTGTTGCATGTACAGATGATTCAAAAAAACCAAATATCATTAATGTAACAATTACTAATATCATGCATTTCAGAGGACTATCCTTCATTTATTACCTCCCTAATTTGTATGGTAAAATAATATATTATTATAATTTAAATTTATTGTCTCTTATATAACGGTATTAATTCCTGTAAAAATATTAGAAAGAAAAACTCATCCTACGTAGTGTGACATTCCCTTATAATCGTCCTTTTTTTCGTTTTCCTTTACATCAACAATATCAATAATTAGTATTACATGCAATGGAATAATTCTTATTTTACCAGCCATATCACCATGGCTTCTGTTAAGCTCCATTAATAAACCTGTTTCATCAACACCAATGGAAATGAAACCTTTAAAAATACCTTCTGTTACTATTGCTTTATCTTTACCGCCAAGAGATGTTATTTTGTATACAGATCCTTCTGTTAATTCCATCTTTTTTTTATTTCCTTCCATTATAACCCCTTCCTTTGTTTATCAATAAGCTTTTGTAAGTGTTCGACAGTTTTTCCGTAATTTTCTATCGCAACTTTTAAATGAGCTTCGACAAAGTTCCAAGCTTTTTGAATGTTTCCATATCTCAGCCTATACGCTTTTTTATTTTGCTTTGTATTTTCATCAAAAATTTGCGCTTCTTCAAGGATATCGAACCCTTTTAGTTTATTTAAATGTCTATAAACAGTTGGTTTTGATGTTTTAAGTTTATCAGATAATTCATCGACAAACCATGCTTTTGTGGGATGTTTTAAGAAAAAATCATTAAATAGTTTATAAGGAATTTCAGGGTCAGCACCTTTTGATAAATAACCAATCTGCTCGAAAAACTTTTTTGCTACAATTTCTGGGTCTTCCTCACCAATTAATGGTGTATTGGCAACTACCTGCATTTCAAAGCCCATAAAACCACCTTTGAGTATAATGTAAATATAAATTTAAATATTATTGTTTACCTTGAAAAGGAAAAGAAATAAATAAATTTAGAATGAACCTTAAATTATAATATTGGAAGGTACTTATCAATCTCCCATTCTGTTACTTGTGTTCGGTAATCGGCCCATTCTTTATGTTTTACATGTAGAAAGTTATCAAATATATGATCTCCTAATGTTTCTTTTAAAAGGACGCTGTCTTCCATAAGTGATAGGGCATGTCCAAGACTTTCAGGTAGATGACGAATATCATATTTTTCTCTTTCTTTTTCAGATAATTCATAAATATTTTTTTCAACAGGAGCAGGAGGCGTTAATTTTTCCTTTATTCCTGCAAGCCCTGCAGCAAGCATTACAGCAAATTGTAAATAAGGATTTCCAGAAAGATCTGGGCTTCTTACTTCGCATCTAGCTCCCTTTCCTCGTCCTGATGGAATACGAATTAATGCACTTCTATTTCTATGTGCCCAAGAAATATAGGTTGGTGCTTCAAATCCTGGAACAAGTCTTTTATATGAATTAACAGTTGGATTAAGAATTGCAGTTATTTCTTTAATGTAAACTAAAAGCCCAGCAATAAAATGTCTTGCAGTATCACTCAATTGCTTATTTTTAAAATCATGAAATGCGTTTTTTCCCTTGTCAGTAAATAAAGACAAATGTGTATGCATTCCTGATCCATTCAATCCAAAGATCGGTTTAGGCATAAATGAAGCATGAAGGTTATGTTTTCTAGCAATAACTTTTGTAACATACTTTAAAGTAATTACTCTATCAGCAACATTTAAAGCATCTGAAAAACGGAAGTTTATCTCATGTTGACCAGGGGATACTTCATGGTGTGAAGTATAAGTTCTAATTCCAAATGTATCTAGTGCAATAGAAATATCTGCACGAACGCCTTCAGCTAGATCACGATGTGATAAATCAAAATAACCCGCAGCATCATTTGGACATAATGAATAATTATCATCTTCTTTTTTGAACAAAAAGAATTCACATTCAGGCCCTGTGTTATAGATATAACCTAATTTTTTCGCTTGATTAACTATTTTTTCCAAAACAAATTTTGTATCTCCAACAAATCGTTTTCCATTAGGTTCATAAATATCACAATTAAGTTTTGCAGTTTTTCTTTTTTCAATTGTTTCTGGAAGAATAACAAAACTATTAGGTTCAGGCATTGCTATTTTATCAGATTCCTCAATAGTAGCGTAACCCGCTATTGAAGATGCATCAAATGGGATTCCATAATCTAGTGCTTCTTCAAGTCTTGAAGGAGGTATCACAATATTTTTTGGTGCTCCTAGAATATCAACAAACTGTAAACGTACAAATAAAACCTCTTCCTTTTTTGCAATATTTAAAACATTTTCCTTAGATAATTTTTTACTCTCCATCTCCCTTTTCCACCTCGGAACAAACCAATAAAATCAATTAAAAGTAATATCTTGTCAATATTAAAAACTATTTTAAAAAACCTTATTGGATATTTATATCTTTAACTTTTTTTTCACACGAAAATAAATATAATAACCTTTTAAAAATTTAAGTAAATAATAATAAAATATTAATAAGGGTTGTTGATACGGTGAACACCAATTATTTGGAGGAATATCATGGACAACGAAATTGAAATATTCATGGATGATATTATTGCAAAAAATCCTGGGGAAAATGAATTTCATCAAGCAGTCAGAGAAGTTACCGAAAATGTAATGCCTTTTATTAATAAAAATCCAAGATATAAAAAAGCTAAAATTCTGGAGAGAATTGCAGAGCCTGAACGAGTTGTTATGTTTCGTGTTCCTTGGATTGATGATAGTGGTGAAATTCAAATTAATAGAGGTTTTAGAGTTCAAATGAATAGTGCAATAGGTCCTTATAAAGGAGGACTTAGATTTCACCCGAGTGTTAATTTAAGTATATTAAAATTTCTTGCATTTGAACAGGTTTTTAAAAATAGTTTAACAACGTTACCTATGGGAGGCGGTAAAGGGGGATCAAATTTTGACCCGAAAGGAAAATCTGACAATGAGGTAATGCGATTTTGTCAAAGCTTTATGACAGAGCTTTCAAGACATATTGGACCAAACACCGATGTTCCCGCAGGTGACATTGGAGTTGGTGGTCGTGAAATTGGGTACCTTTTTGGCCAATATAAAAGACTTAAAAATGAATTTTCTGGAATTCTTACAGGTAAAGCACTAAATTGGGGTGGAAGTTTGATTAGACCTGAAGCAACTGGTTATGGTTGTGTTTATTTTGCTGAAGAAATGATGAAAACAAGAAATGAAACAATTAAAGGAAAAATTTGCACAGTTTCAGGTTCAGGTAATGTTGCACAATACACTGTTGAAAAATTAAATCAATTAGGTGCAAAAGCTGTGACTCTATCTGATTCTAATGGAATGATTTATGATCCTGATGGAATTGATGATAAAAAACTTTCATATGTAATGGAATTAAAAAATATTAAACGTGGGCGTATAAAAGAATATGCTGAAAAATATGGTGTTACCTATGAGGAAGGAAAACGCCCCTGGCATATCAAATGTGACATGGCATTTCCATCTGCAACTCAAAACGAAATAAATAAAGCTGAGGCAAAAAAACTTGTAGATAATGGTTGCATTTGTGTGGCAGAAGGAGCAAATATGCCAACTGAACCAGAAGGAATTGAGGTATTTTTGAATGCAAAAATTGTATATGGCCCTGGAAAGGCAGCAAATGCTGGAGGTGTTGCAACAAGCGGCCTTGAAATGTCACAAAACAGTTTAAAACTTGCATGGAGTAGAGAAGAAGTTGAAGAAAAATTACACAATATAATGAGAAGTATACACGCCTCCTGTGTCAAATATGGAAAAGAAGGAAACATCATCAATTATGTAAAAGGTGCTAATATTGCAGGTTTTGTAAAAGTTGCCGATGCAATGATTGATCAGGGATTAATTTAAAAAATACTCCTTTTTCTAAATATTTCAACAGGGCAAAATTTATAATATTGAATACTCTTTTTAAAAGAGTATTATGAAAGAATTAAATTCATGTTTTGATTTTTCAAAAATATCCATAGATACAGATACAGAATTTGAATTAAAAAAACAAACCTATCATCTTTTAATGCCTTTTAAGGTAAGAGATATTTTAATAGTTTCAAGTTTGTATGATGCCTTTATAATAGAAGAGGAAGGACTTATTTCTGAGCTTGTAATTGGGCAATATCAGCATCATCTTCTAAGTTCACCACCCCGTGTGACCCGTGTTACATCAGGAAGAGAGGCACTTTTAAGAGTAAAAGAGTGTCATTATGATCTAATAATAACAATGTCAAAAAATATCGGCATGGATCCATTTAATTTTGGTAAAAGAATTAAAACACTAAATCCAGACATTCCAGTGATTCTTTTAGCAACAGATTTAGCAGATATTGATCTTGTGCAAAATAAAGAGAATGAAGAAGGAATTGATAAGATATTTTTTTGGACTGGAGATTCAACTCTTTTTCTTGCAATTATTAAAAATATTGAAGATAAAATTAATGCAAAATATGATACAAAAAATGGAGATGTTCGTGTAATCATATTTGTTGAAGATACAATACATCATTATTCAATGCTACTTCCTATAATATATACAGAACTTGTTCAACAAACCCGCCGTTCTCTTTCTGAAGATTTAAATGAAATGCAAAGACTTCTTAGAAGAAGGGCAAGACCAAAAATTTTACTTGCTCAAACCTATGAAGAGGCAGTTGAAATTTATAATACATATAAGGATTATGTTCTTGGTGTAATTACAGATATACATTTTAAACGAAAAGGAAAATTTGATTCTGAGGCAGGATTTAAATTAGCTGAACAAATTAGGAAAGACTCGAAATACATTCCAATTCTAATGCAATCATCAAAAACAGAAAACAAGAAAAAAGCTGAAAAAACTGGTTCTTATTTTTTAGATAAAAACTCTCCAACTCTGATTCAAGATTTTCATCATTTTGTAATTAATCATCTTGGTTTTGGGGATTTTGTATTTTTAAAACCAAAGAAAAAAGGACAGAATAATGTAAAAATCGAAAATATACATAACGAAACTGTTGAAATTACTCGTGCATCAAATATGAAGGAATTCGAACAAAAACTTCAAAAAGTACCTCTTGAATCAATACATTTTCATGCTGATAGAAATGATTTTTCAAATTGGTTAATGGGTCGTTGTGAATTCAAACTTGCAATGAAATTACGACTTAAAAAGGCCTCTGATTTTACAGATCTTAATGAAGTTAGAAAATATTTGGTTGATGTTTTTAATGAAAGTAGAAGAGAAAGACAATTAGGGGTAATAACAGATTTTTCTCAACAAAAATTTGAATTTGATTCTTCTTTTACTCGAATTAGAGGAGACTCGCTTGGTGGAAAGGGGCGAGGCATTGCATTGATGAGATCCCTTTTAGCCAGATATGATTTTAATAAAAGATACCCTGGAATCAATATTACTGTTCCAAGCACTGTTGTTATTGGGACACTTGAATTTGATAATTTTATTGAGGAAAATAATTTAAAGGGAATTGTTAAAAAAGAAAACATTTCTGATGAAGAAATTGCAAAAGCATTTTTAAAAGGTAAAATTAGAGATGATTTAAAAAAGGATCTTGCAGTTGTTTTAAAAAATTTTAAGACACCAATAGCTGTTAGATCCTCAAGTCTTCTTGAAGATTCTCAAAGCCGTCCTTTTGCTGGAATCTATTCCACATATATGCTTCCGAATAACCATAAAAATGATACTGTTAGATTAAATCAACTTTGTCAAGCGATTAAACTCATTTATGCTTCGGTATTTTATATTGAACCAAAAATTTACATTGAATCCACTTCTTCAAAGATTGAAGAAGAAAAAATGGCAGTTATAATACAACAACTTGTTGGAAAATATTATGGAGGAAGATTTTATCCTACTTTTTCAGGTGTTGTCCAGTCGTATAATTTTTACCCTGTTGGTCATCAGACTTTTGAGGATGGTATTGCAACAGTTGCAATTGGTCTTGGAAAAACAGTTGTTGGTGGAGGAAAAGCTTTAAGATTTTGCCCAAGGTATCCAGAAAATATTCCTGAGTTTTCGTCCCCGCAATCTATATTTAATAACGCTCAAAATGATTTATATATTTTAGATACAACAAATGAAGATTTTAACTTAATTGGGAAAGAAGATACAAATTTAAAAAGGGTTAATGTTGAAAATATTAAGGAAGATGGAACATTAGACACTCTTGTAAGTACATTTGACAGAAATGACGGAATAATAAGAGATGAATTATCTGCCGAAGGCCCTAATCTTGTTACCTTTGCAGGAATATTAAAATATGAAACATTTCCCTTACCATCAATTCTTAAAGATATTTTAGAAATAGGTCATAAAGCAATGGGATGTCCAGTTGAAATTGAGTTTGCTGTAAATCTTAATCAGAATAGCATTCTACCACCAACCTTTGCCATTCTTCAAATCCGTCCCTTAGTTCCGTCACATGAACAATCTCTGATTTCTTGGGATGATAATATAGATAGAAATTCAATTTTTATACACACAGATAGAGCTTTAGGGAATGGTTTAATAAAATCAATTAAAAATATTGTTTATGTTCCACCTAAAACCTTTGATTCAACAAAAACGATTGAGATAGCAGATGAAATTGAAAAAATAAATACAGATTTAGTAGCATTAAAACAACCATACATTTTAATTGGACCTGGCAGATGGGGAACAGAAGATAGATTTTTAGGAATTCCAGTTAAATGGAATCAAATATCTAAAGTTAAAGTAATGGTTGAAACATCTCTTAAAAATTTTATTATTGAACCTTCTCAAGGAACTCATTTCTTCCATAATATTACATCAAGAGGAATTGGTTATATCAATGTGCCTTATAATTCAAAAATAAATTTTATTGATTGGAAATGGCTTGATGAAAGGAAACCAAAAAAGAGCTTGAAATATGTAAAACATATCCAACTTTCCAATAATTTAATAATTAAACTTGATGGAAGAAGTGGTAGCGCGCTTATTGAAAAACCCGCTTAGCATTTATTATTGATAATTATGAAATATTGGCCAGTTCCAAATAGTTATTCAAAGAGAATTCCAAAAGAAAATTCTCCAGGATCTTTTTGGGAACATAGAGATGATAGATATCATTGTGGTATTGATATTTATGCTTCTGTTGGAAGTAAAATAATATCTGTTTATGATGGTTTTGTAATAGAAATTGGCATTTTTACAGATAAAAAAACGACACCTTATTGGAATGAAACTAAGTATATTATTATTAAAAATCAAGATGGATTTTATTGTAAATATGCAGAATTAAAAGAGATTGAAGTAAAAGAAAAAGAATTTATTAAAGCAGGTCAATTAATTGGGTATATAGATCTTGTTTTAAATAATAAAAAAATTACAAAAAAAGCTCCTTCATACATTCAAAAAATTAAAAATAGTAATAACTTTAGTATGTTACATTTTGAAGTGTATAATTCAATGCCAATTAAAAATAAAAAATATCTTGGCGGAAATTGGTTTAGTGATAAAAAACCAATGCATCTATTAAATCCAAATAATTACTTAAAAAATATTATTTAAGCCTAAATATAAGATAAGCAGAAAAGATATTATAGAAAAAGCATAATACTCAAGTCACCATAGTAAACATTCATTCGAGCGGATAAAAATGCAGGGGGAGACAATATCTAAAGATTTTCCAGCAATAGATGCTATTATAAAAAAATACGACGAACGGAAGGAGTTTTTAATTTGTATACTTCAAGACCTACAAGCAAGATATGGCTATCTTCCAAAAGAAGCTTTGATACGAGTTGCTTCAAAATTAGACATTTCTTTAATACAGATTTATAGTGTTGCAACTTTTTTTAAAACATTCAGCCTCCACCCAAAGGGTGGCCATACAGTACATGTATGTTTGGGAACCGCTTGTCATGTTAGAGGGGCTGAACGAGTGTTAAGCAAAATTAAAAGAGATCTTGATATAGATGTTGATGAGACAACTAAGGATATGAACTATACTTTAAAAACCGTTAATTGTCTAGGTGCATGTGCGCTTGGTCCTATAGTCGAAATTGATGGAAAATATCATGGGCATATGTCTACAAATAAGGTCGAATCTGTTTTGAAAAAATATACTCAATATTAGAGGAGTTAAGACAGTGGATAAAATAAAGAGCCTTAATGAGCTTGAGAAGTTAAGAATATTAATACAGAGTAAAATGAAACAGGAAAAAGCATTTATTTCTATTTGCGCAGGTACAGGATGTCGTGCATCAGGATCTGAATCAGTAATTGATGCTTTTAAAGAAGAAATTAAATTTCTTGGTCTTCAAAAAAAGGTCGCAGTAAAGGTAACAGGCTGCCATGGTTTCTGTGAAAAAGGACCTATAGTTGTTATCCACCCAGGAAATATTTTCTATCAAAATGTTGAAAAAGAGGATATCCTAGAGATTGTCTCTGAAACTATTATTGAGGGTAGGGTAATTGATAGATTACTATATGTGGATCCTGCTACCGGAAAGAAGATAACAAAAGAATCTGATGTTCCTTTCTATGATAAACAAAAGAGAATTATTCTGGGAAATAATGGGACTATTGATCCTACAAACATAGATGACTATATTGGTCTTGGAGGATATACTGCTCTTGGCAAAGTATTTTCCGAAATGAAACCTGAGGATGTAATTGAAGAAATTAAGAAATCTGGTTTACGAGGGAGAGGTGGTGGTGGATTTCCAGCCGGTAAAAAGTGGGAATACTGTCGTAATGCTGAAGGGGAACCAAAATATGTAATCTGTAATGCAGATGAGGGAGACCCAGGAGCTTATATGGACAGAAGTCTACTTGAGGGTAATCCCCATAGTGTTTTAGAAGGAATGATTATTGGCGCATATGCTATCGGATCAAATGATGGATATGTCTATGTCCGTTATGAATATCCTTTGGCAGTTAAACACCTAGAAATTGCTATTAAACAGGCAGAGGAATATGGTTTTCTTGGAAAAAACATCCTTGGGTCTGGATTTGATTTTAATGTTAAAATAAGCAGAGGTGGCGGTGCATTTGTATGTGGTGAATCAACTGCACTTATGGCCTCACTTGAAGGTAAACCAGGTGAACCTAGAGCAAAATATGTTCATACTGTTGAAAGAGGACTTTGGAATAAACCAACAAATCTTAATAATGTTGAGACTTGGGCCAATGTTCCAATAATAATTTCCAAAGGTTCTAGTTGGTATTCTAAAATTGGTACAGAAAAAAGCAAAGGGACAAAGATATTTTCGTTAGTTGGTAAAATAAATAATACAGGCCTAGTTGAAGCACCTATGGGTATGAAGCTTCGTGAAATTGTCTATGATATAGGAGGCGGAATTCCAGATGGGAAAAAATTTAAGGCAGTTCAAACTGGTGGCCCCTCTGGAGGATGTATTCCCAATAAGCTTCTTGATTTACCTATTGATTATGAAAAATTAACCGAAGCAGGTTCAATGATGGGCTCTGGCGGCATGATTGTAATGGATGAAGAAACTTGCATGGTAGATGTCGCTAAATATTTCCTTAAATTTTTACAGGAAGAATCTTGCGGCAAGTGTGTACCTTGTCGTGAGGGCGTTTTAAGGATGAGTGAAATTCTCGAAGATATTACCAATGGTAATGGAAAACCAGAGGATCTTGACCTTCTTGAAGAATTGGCTGGAGTTATTAAAGATACAGCATTATGTGCTCTTGGAGGAACTTCTCCAAATCCTGTTCTTAGTACTATAAAATATTTTAGGGGTGAGTATAAGGCTCATATTGAAGATAAAAGATGCCCTGCAGGTGTTTGTAAAGCTTTAATTGAATATTCAATTAACTCTAAAAAATGTACTGGTTGTGGTGCTTGTTTAAGACAATGTCCGGAAGAAGCAATATTTGGTGAGAAAAAGGAACCTCATAAAATTGATCCTGAGAAGTGTATAAAGTGCGGTTCATGTTATGATATTTGTAAATTTGAGGCAATAATTAAGAAATAGAGGAAATAAAAATGGAAATAACACTTAATGGTGTAAAAGTTCAAGTCGAAGAAGGTTGGACTATACTAGAAGCTGCAAAATTTTATGGAGCAAATATTCCAACTCTGTGCCATTTTGATGGACTTGAACCATATGGTTCATGTCGATTATGTGTTGTTGAAATAGGTGAACGTGAGAAATCCAAAATTGTTGTTTCTTGTATTCATCCAGTAAAAGAAGGATTGAAAATAAGAACCCACTCACCAAGAGTTGTTAAAGCAAGAAAAATTCTAGTTGAACTTTTAGTTGCAAGATGCCCTACTTCAAAAGTCTTGCAAGATCTTGCTGCTGAACTTGGTGTCGACAAAGTAAGATTTAAACCAAGAAATGAAAATTGTATTCTTTGTGGTCTCTGTGTAAGAATGTGTAAAGAGCAAATGGATGCAGAGGCTATTGGTTTTGTAGGTAGAGGTGTGAAAAGAAAAATCACAACTCCATTTGATATTAAATCAGAAAAATGCAGGACTTGTGGAGCTTGTATTTGGATTTGCCCTGCATGTCAACTTAGATGTCATGGCCCTGATCCAACTACTACACTCTGTAGTGGTTGCCTTAATTTTTCACCACCTTGTGTGGAAAAATATGAGGATGCCATGTGTTATTTGGATCCTTGTGCAGCTTGTTTAAAAGATAAAAATGTAGAAAATAAAAAGGGAGTGAAAAAAAAGAAATAGAATTGAAATAAAGGAGGAAAAATAAATGACTTTAACAAAACCAAATAGATCAGCTGCAACATTAACAAAAAATAGGACTGGAGAGCATATCACACCTATCAGTGGTATGTGCGTAACTTGTGTTGATGGATGCATTGGTATGTGTGAAATCGGAAAATCTGCTTATCGTGGACCAGAAGCCATATATCCACAACCTTTTGGGATTACTACTTCTGCATCTGAAAAAGATTATCCTATAGATATGTCCTATTTCAATATAATGGGGACCGCAGTTGGTGCAATAGGAATTGAAGAAGATAGTGACAAGGCAATTTTCCCAAATGTTAACATTGAAACCCGAATTGGACAAGATAAAAAAATAAAAGTGAAAGTGCCATGGATTATACCAGGTCTTGGATCAACAAATGTAGCAAAAAATAATTGGGAAGGACTAGCAGTAGGTGCTGCTATTTCAGGTTTTCCATTAACAATTGGGGAAAATGTTGTTGCAATGGATCCTGATTCAAAGATAATACGTGGAAATGTAAAACATGCACCTGACCTTGAATGGAGAGTAAAGCTTTATAAGAAATGGCAACGGGACGGTTATGGAGATATAATAGTACAGGCAAATGTAGAAGACACTAGACTGGGTGTTCAGGAATATGCAATTTCAGAACTAGGTGTTGAAACAGTAGAACTTAAATGGGGACAAGGTGCAAAAGATATTGGTGGCGAGGTTAAAATCAAGAATTTAGAAAAAGCTCAGTTACTTAAGAAAAGAGGATATGTGGTTCTTCCAAATCCACATGAACCGAAAGTTATTGAAGCATTTAAACAAGGAAGTTTCAAAGAATTTGAAAGACATTCAAGAGTAGGAATGGTATCTGAAAAGGACTTTATGAACCGTGTTAAAGAGCTTAGGGATTATGGTGCAAAACATATTTTCCTTAAAACCGGTGCTTATAGACCTGCCGATCTTGCACGAGCGGTAAAATATTGTTCTAAAGCAGAAATTGATTTATTAACTGTTGATGCAGCAGGTGGTGGAACCGGGATGAGCCCTTGGCGCATGATGAATGAATGGGGACTTCCACAGGTTGAAATCTATTCATTACTATTTCAGTATGTTGATAAACTTGCAAAAAATAAGGAATATGTACCAGATATTGCCCTTGCTGGAGGATTTATCCTGGAGGATCAGATTTTCAAGGGACTCGCAATAGGTGCTCCATATGTTAAATTAATTGGTATGGCTAGAGGTCATTTAGCAGCTGCTATGGTTGGTAAAACAATCGGACAAAAATTAGAGTCAGGTGAAACTCCTGTTTACGTTGGACGATTCGGTAGGACAAAAGAAGAAATATTTATAACCGTTCCAGAACTTAAACAAAAATTCGGTAAAAAATTTGATGAAATTCCACCTGGTGCGTTAGGAGTATATACATACTCCGAACGACTTGCTCAAGGACTTCGTCAGTTAATGACTGGAGCAAGAAAGTTTTCACTTGAACATATTACACGAGATGACATTGCAGCTCTAACTAAAGAGGTAGCTGAGATCAGTGGAATACAATACATAATGGATGTTGATAAAAAAGAGGTAAACCAAATCTTGGGAAAATAAAGTATTAAAACTTAAGGTTTTAAAAAACAAAACCTGTCCCAGATATCGTTACTGTTGAGGTGAAAAAATTGGAAAGTAAAATAAAATTATATGGTCCACCCATAGATAAGGCAATTGATAAACTTCGAAAATTAGCTAAATAGTTGCCAACTATATCACAGGGTAATCTTTCTCGAAGTATAATTCCTTCAGGTGAAACAATTATGGGTGATTTTGATTTTGTTTTTCATTGGGCAAAAGATCCTGATGAAAAACAACTAAGAGAACTAATTGCACGAATCGATGGAGCTCTTAATGGAATCGGTTGTAGATATACAATTACTACCACTGTTGATTCGTCTTATCCATATAAACTATAACACATCTCTATTTTTTTATTTTTTTTCGAAAGTAAATTTAATGATATTTAGAAAAAATAGATAAAAAGAGAAAGAAAATATTTGTGACAAATTTTTAAATATAGTCTATTACACCAAGTATTCCGATTATTAGGACTATTAACCCAATAATTGTTTGAAATCCACCTAACCATTTTGCAAGTCTTTCTAGATATTTACCCAATGCCGGAATAGCAGGTAGTATACCAACAGCTAATATTAATCCTGCAAATATTGTGACTAAAGCCCATGGGAAACTCCAGTAATATAGTCCTGCAATTATTACAATAATACCTATAATTATTTGAAATCCACCTAACCATTTTGCAAGTTTTGCAAGGTACTTTCCCATTGCAGGTATTGCTTCTAGTAGCCCAACACATAAAATTAATCCAGCTATAATATTCAGCCATTCTATCATATTTTTTACTCCTCTGCACTCAATTTTGTATTTTTTTTAAACAATTTAATACTTTATATCTATTCTCATTTTTTTAAATAATTTAAGCTCCGATCTATTTTTTATTAAAAAAAATTGCTTTTCAAAGTTCAATTTTTTTTTAAAAATTCTTCTAATAGGATATAATAAACTATTAAAAACCACCCCAATTACAGGTTACTATGTAAGAAGTAAAACATAGTATAATTGTATTATTGTTAGTTGTGAAAAAACCATGTATGGTCAAAATTTACCATTCTTAAAAAAATAATACTTGAATAAGGTTGAATAATATGAAAGCAGAGATTGGAAAGATCATTGATTCCTTCAAAGATAAAAAAGGTGCTTTGATAACTATTTTGCAAAAAATCCAAAATAAATATGGATATCTCTCAAAGGAAGCGATTTTTTCTCTAGCTGATGAGCTAAAACTATCAGAAAATGAGATTTATGGTGTGGCAACATTTTATACACGATTCAGATTCACAAAACCTGGAGCCCATCAAATAAAGGTTTGCTTAGGAACAGCTTGTCATGTCCGAGGAGGACATGGAATTATGGAGACTGTTGAAAGACAACTAGACATTAAGCACGGAGAAAAAACAAAAGATGCACAATTTAGCTTAGAAAGAGTTGCGTGTATGGGTTGCTGCGCCCTGGCACCTGTAATGGTTGTAGACAAGGACATTTATGGAAAAGTTACATATACCAGGGTTAAAACTATCCTTAATAATTACAAATCTGATATCGGGGGAAAACAATGAATTTTAATACTCAAAGAGCTAAAGCCTTGAAAAAATGGGAGGATTTAAAGACAAGCAAGGGAACAATCATCTATATCGGGGCTGCTTCATGTGGTCATGCTGCTGGTTGTGAAGCAGTTACCACCGCAATCAATAAATATCTAGTGGAAAACAACCTGAAGGCAGATATTATAGAAGTGGGATGTATAGGTCTCTGTTGCTTTGAACCCATGATTTATATACAAAAGGATGGTAATCCTCCGATCTGTTATGCAAATCTAAATCCTAAGCTTGTATCTAAACTTCTTGAGGATGTATTGCAGAAGGAAGAGCTAAGAAAAGATCTAGTAATAGGGGTCATAGATGAAAAAGAATATGGTTCAATACCTAGCATCTACAAGCATCCTATGCTTAAGCCGCAAGTTAGAATTGTTCTTAGAAACTGCGGAATAATTGATCCAACTGATATTGATCATTATCTTGCCAATGAGGGCTATCTGGGTATAAAAAAAGCCCTTCAAATGAAACCTATGCAGATTATTGAAACTGTTAAAAAATCTGGAATTAAAGGAAGAGGGGGAGCTGGCTTCCCCACTGGTATGAAGTGGGAATTTTGCCGTAACGCTAAAGGTGAACCAAAATATATTGTTTGTAATGCTGATGAGGGAGATCCTGGGGCATTCATGAACCGTAGTCTGCTCGAGGGGGACCCACATGCAGTATTAGAGGGCATGCTTATTGCTGCTTATGCTATTGGAGCATCATTTGGTTATATTTACACCCGAGAAGAATATCCCTTAGCAGTTGAAAGACTTACAATAGCAATTCAACAGATGCGGGATTATAAACTCCTAGGGGAAAAAATTCTGGGTACTGATTTTTCGTTTAATCTTGAAATTAAAGAAGGGGCTGGAGCTTTTGTCTGTGGTGAAGAAACAGCTCTTCTTGCTTCACTTATGGGAAAGAGAGGTATGCCAAAGCCTAGACCACCCTTCCCAGCAACATCTGGCGTTTGGGGTAAACCTACGCTTATCAACAATGTTGAAACACTTGGGACAATAGCAACAATTATTAGGGAGGGATGGAAATGGTACTCAAGCTTTGGATCCGAGACAGCGAAAGGAACAAAAACCTTTTCTTTAGTAGGTAAGGTAAAACGTACAGGTTTAATTGAAGTCCCATTGGGTACAAGGATTAAAGATATTGTATATAAAATAGGCGGCGGCATCCTTAATGATAAAAAATTTAAAGCTGTTCAGACAGGAGGCCCCTCTGGTGGATGTATTCCCGCATCAAAGGTAGATTTAGGAATTGACTATGAATCATTAACCTCTGCAGGAGCTATGATGGGTTCTGGTGGTTTAATAGTAATGGACGAGGAAACGTGTATGGTGGATATCGCTCATTACTTTTTGTCATTCACCCGAGAGGAATCATGTGGGAAATGTATTCCATGTCGTATCGGAACGAAGCGTCTGCTAGAGATTCTAGAAAAAATTAAAAGAGGTAAAGGGGAAGAAAGTGACATAAAACTACTGGAAGACATTGCACCTACTGTGAAAAATGCTTCATTATGTGGTCTAGGTCAGACCGCGCCAAATCCTGTACTTTCCACTTTAAGATATTTCAAAAATGAGTATAAGGAACATGTCAAAAATAAGAGATGCCCTGCGTTGGTTTGTAAAGATTTAATTGTGTTTATTATTGATGTAGATAAATGTATAGGATGCGGAATTTGTAAGAAGAACTGTCCAGTAGGAGCAATCTATGGGGAAGCTAAGAAGGCCCACAGTATTAATCTAAATAAATGTATCAAATGTGGGATTTGCTATCAGATTTGCCCTGTTGAAGGTAAGGCGGTTTTTAAAACCTCAGGGGGAATTACATGATTACAATCAATGGAAAAAAGATAGCATATAAGCAAGGAAAAACTGTTCTAAAGACCGCGTTGGATGCTGGAATATACATCCCGTCTTTATGTACACATCCTGAGCTAGAGCCATTTGGTGCATGTAGACTTTGTATAGTAAAAATTGAGGGAATGCGAGGTTTTCCTACATCATGTACTACATTAGTAAATGACGGTATGGTGATTACAACTAAAGACGAGGAGTTGCAGAAGATAAGAAGGACTGTACTTGAAATGCTTCTTTCTGAGCATCCAAATACTTGTATTATCTGCAAGGATAAAAATGAGTGCGATGAATGTCATTTCGGACCTACAAAAGCTGGGAGAGTTACAGGTTGTAGGTTTTGCCCGAACAAGGAAATATGTGAGGTTAGAGAGGTTGCTGATTATATTGGTCTAGAAGATTTAAGGTTACCTTTTGAATATAAGAATCTACCACTTGAGAGAGAGGATCCCTTCTTTGATAGAGATTATAATTTATGTATCCTGTGTGGCAGATGTGTACGTGTTTGCCAGGATATCAGAGGAAGAGGAACTCTTGCATTTACACAGAGGAGTTATAGAACCAAGGTAGGCACAGCTTTCGATAAATCACATATAAACTCAGGATGTGGATTTTGTGGAGCTTGTGTGGATGTCTGTCCAACTGGTGCTTTGTCTGCACGAGGGAGTAAATGGTATGGTGATGCAGATAGCTGTACCGACTCTGTTTGTATACTTTGCAGTGTTGGATGCACATTTGGTTTTGAATCAAAATGGAATCGAATTATGGCCGCTATTCCAAAGAGTGATGGTCCAACAAGGGGCCAAGCTTGTTCTAGAGGAAGGTTCTGCATACCCCAACTGATCAACGGTGTAGACAGATTGAAACAACCAATGATTAGGAAAAATGGAAACCTAATTCCTGTAAGCTGGAATGAGGCGATAACATATACAGCTAAAAAACTGAATGGTTATACCAAAGAAGAAGTAGGAGTAATTGTTTCACCATATCTTACAAATGAATCTGCTTATGTGTTGCAAAAGTTTGCAAGAACAGTTTTACATACAAATAATATCGATTCTATAAGTAGCGATTTTGATAGAACGATAATGAAAACAATTATTGAAAGTGGTAGTACTAAATCTAAGGAAAGTAAGATCAAAAACATTGAAAGATCAGGATGGATCATCATCCTTGGAAGACGAATATTCCGCCCTTCCTCTGCACTTAACCCGAGTATTTATAGAGCCAAGAAAAAAGGGGCAAAAATTATACTTATTGATAATGGAGTTAATACTAAGTCGCCAATGATGGTTGATAAATATCTTAACTATAAGAATACCCAAACTCTAGATTTATTTTATGGTATCTTACAAATGCTTTATAATTCTGGTATTGTAAAAAAGAATTTCAGAAACCATGATGCATTTAATAAATCTGTGAAAAACATGGACATTGGTAAACTCGGAAAAGATATTTCAAAGAATATCAAAGAGATTACTGAAATCATTAAATCTTCTATAGGTTGTATTGTGATAAGCTCAGATGCGTTTTGTTGTACATCATCTGAGAAATTAGTAAATGCGATAATGAATGTTTTAACACTATCTGGAAATCCAGGAGGATTTATCCCTTTTTACGAGGGAGGGAATTCTCAGGGAATTTGTGATATGGGTGCAATATCTCAATATCTTCCGGGGTATGTATCTATTTCTGATATAACCGGTATTAAAAAATTCGAGAAATTATGGAATACGACTTTACCTCATGGGAAAGTTAAGAGTTACAACGAGATATTGAATAATGGATTAAAAGCATTGTATCTTACTGAGGCTCTTCCCGAAGGAAAACTTGATAAAATTGAGTTTCTGATACTTCAGGATATCTATCCTTGTAAATATATGAATAATGTAGATGTAGTACTTCCCGCTCGTGCTTTTACTGAGGATGAGGGTACTGTTACTTCATTTGAACGAAGAATTCAGAAAATTAAACATGCTGTTAAAGATACAAACGATACTCGATCTGATTGGAAAATAACTTGTGATTTAGCAAAAAAAATGGGAGCCAAAGGCTTTGATTACAAAAATAGTCAACAGGTTTTTAAAGAAATCAAAAAAGTAGTTCCATTCATATCTGGTATGGGTATTTGGAATTTCAAAGACAGAGAGTCTACCTTATTCCCAGTTATTAAGGGCAAAGATATCAAAGATTTACCTCCATCAAGATTACATTTTCGTTACAGAGGTGCCAACCTCATAGATCGAGTCGATGATTTTAGGTTACAGATTGAGAAAGGAGACAATTAATATGTACAAAATAGTAAGTAAAACCGAAACTGTCCCAAATGTACATAAATTAGTAATAAGTGCTCCTGAGATCGCGGAAAAGGCAAAACCTGGACAATTTATTATTCTTATGATTAATGAAGCAGGTGAGCGTTTACCATTTACTCTGTCTGATTGGGATGTAAAGAAGGGTACTATTACCATATACTTTTTAGAAGTTGGTCTTTCTACAATGGACTTAGCAAGGCTTGAGCAAGAAGAACTCTATGCAGTCATTGGCCCATTAGGAAAACCTGTATCTGTTGATAAATTTGGCACAGTTGTATTAGGTGGTGGGTGTTATGGTATTGGAGGTATATATCCTATTGCAAAGGCAATGAAAGACGCAGGTAATAAAGTTATTACAATTATAGAAGCTAGAAGTTCATATCTTCTTTATAATGAAGAGGAACTCAGAAAAGTTTCTGATAGATTCATCATTGCAACGGAAGATGGTACAAAAGACAAAAAAGGTAAGGTTCATGATGTTATTAAAAATTTAATCAAACAAAAAAAACGCATCGATCAAGCCTATTTCATTGGTTGTACTTTTATGATGATGAAATGTCTCGATGAGATAAAAGCTCAGGACATTACCACTTTTGTAGCATTAAATCCGATTATGGTTGATGGTACAGGCATGTGCGGATCCTGTCGCTGCTTAGTAGATGGAAAGACAAAGTTTGCCTGTGTAGACGGGCCGATATTTGAAGCAAATGATATCGATTGGGATCTTATATTTAAGAGGAATGCAGCTTATAGTCAGCAAGAAGCAATGATCTATCAGTTTCATTCATGTGAATCTAAAGCGATGTGATACTATGGATGTGAAAGATAAGCTCAAGATTCCAAGACAAGAAATGCCTGAACAAGATCCACGTGTTAGAGCAAAGAACTTTTTGGAAGTTCCGTTAGGTTATTCACCAAAGACTGCCCAATTAGAAGCTCAGCGATGCTTAAATTGTAAAGTTCCGAAATGCATGGGGGGGTGTCCAGTCGGTGTTAAAATACCAGAATTTTTAAAATTAATTGTTGATGGAGATTTTGCAGCTGCCGCAAGAAAGATTAAGGAAACAAATGCCTTACCTGCTGTATGTGGAAGGGTTTGTCCTCAGGAAAGCCAATGTGAGGAAACATGTATTTTAGGAAAGAAAAAGGATCCCATTGCTATTGGGCGTCTTGAACGGTTTGTAGCAGATTATGAAAGAGAGAATAATCTGATAAAAATTCCTAAGAAATTACCGCCTAATGGTAAAAAGGTAGCTGTTGTTGGTTCAGGTCCCTCAGGATTGACTGTAGCTGGAGATTTAATTAAGCTTGGATATAAGGTTACAATTTTTGAGGCTTTACATAAACCTGGTGGGGTGTTGATATATGGAATACCAGAATTCCGTTTACCAAAGGCAATTGTAGAATCCGAGGTAAATTACCTTGTTAAACAAGGTGTAAAACTAGAGTTAAATAAGGTAATTGGGGCTTCAAGAACAGTTGAAGATCTTATGAAGAAAGATGGATATGATGCTATATATTTGGGAGTTGGTGCAGGACTCCCAAGATTTATGAATATTGAAGGTGAAAACCTATCTTATGTCTACTCAGCAAACGAATATCTGACTAGAATAAATCTCATGAAGGCTTATCTATACCCCCAGCACTATACTCCAATTGCATTAGGAAGAAATGTTACAGTTGTAGGTGGGGGAAATGTTACTATGGACTCGGCGAGATGCGCCCTACGAACAGGAGCTAAGAGCGTCACAGTTGTATACAGACGGGCTAGAGAACAAATGCCTGCCCGAGCAGAAGAGATTCACCATGCAGAACAGGAGGGTATTATTTTTAATCTTTTGTCAAATCCTGTTGAGCTTATTGGTGATGAGCATGGTACTGTAAAAACAATGAAATGTATTAAAATGGAATTGGGTGAGCCAGATGAATCTGGTAGGAGGCGACCTATACCTATAGAAGGATCAGAATTCATTATCGAGACCGACCTTGTGATCATGTCTATTGGAGCTAGTGCAAATCCTTTGCTTACCTCAACCATGCCAGCACTAGAACTGAATAAATGGGGCTATATTGTTGCTGATGAAAAAGGAAAAACATCTATGAAAGGTATCTTTGCAGGTGGAGATATTGTTACTGGTGCAGCAACAGTAATATCTGCGATGGGCGCAGGTAAAAAAGCGGCTTGTGCAATAGATAATTATTTAAAATCAAAAAAATAAAATTAAAATGTTTATTGCCTATATTAACAAAAAAAGCAATAAACACAGCCCAATTAGACTAAGGCTTAGTAAAAAAAATCTACTATCCATCACCCAATATCTTAGCATCCCTTATTTCCTCAGAAAAAATAAACTTTTCTTACTTTAAAAATGTTATTGTTTTTTCTTTGCAGCTTTAATAAGACCATCAAACAAAGGAGAAGGTTTCATGGGTCTTGATTTAAACTCAGGATGGGCCTGAGTTGCAACAAAATATGGATGATCAGGTATTTCCATAAATTCCATTAAAACTCCATCAGGGGATCTACCAGAAAATACAATACCGCAGCCTTCAAGTTTTTTTACATATTCTGGATTAACTTCATATCTATGCCTGTGCCGCTCATAAACCTTATTTTCATTATACAACTTGTGAATAAGACTTCCTTTTTTTAGAATTGCAGGATATGCACCAAGCCTCATTGTCGCACCATACCTGGATTCAAGAACAATTTTTACCTGCTCTGGAATAAAATCTATAACTGGATATGGTGTATTTTTATCAACTTCAGTAGTATGGGCTTCATTCATTCCACATTTGTTTCTTGCAAACTCAACAACAGCAAGCTGCATTCCAAGACATAAGCCAAGATAGGGAATTCCTTTTTCTCTTGCATAACGAATTGTTTCAATTTTACCATTAATACCAGAAAGCCCAAAACCACCAGGAACAATAATTCCATCTGATTTATCAAGGGAAGACAGCTTTGTTGGATCCTTTTCAAAAACCTTTGAATCAATCCATTTAATCTCAGGTTTCAAATTGTTATTCCAAGCAGCATGTTTTACAGCTTCTATTACAGAAATATATGAATCAGAAAGCTGCGATGTTCCAATATCAAAATATTTTCCAACGATTCCAATGTTAATAGAATTTTTAAGTCTTCTAATTTTTTTAATAAATCTCTCCCAAATTTCTAAATTGTTTTGATCCTTTCTTAAATTTAACTTACGAAGAACTTTTTTACATAAATCTTGCTTTTCAAAAAGTAAAGTTACTGCATAAACATTATCAATATTTGAATCAGATATCACTTCTTCTTCATGAACATTACAAAACATGGCAATTTTTTCCCTACGAACATTGTCTAAGGGTTCTTCGGATCGTGTTATAATAAAATCAGGTTGAATTCCAATTTCTCGTAATAATTTTACAGAGTGCTGAGTTGGTTTTGTCTTTGCTTCTCCAAGCGTATCAAGAACTGGAACATATGTAACATGCACAAAAATTACCTTTTCTCCTTCGAGTTTCATCTGACGAACTGCTTCTAAAAACAAGACATTTTCATAATCACCAACTGTTCCACCAATTTCAACTAAAATAAAATCCCAGTTTGATTCTAAAGAAGGTTTTCTAATTCTATCTTTAATTTCATTTGTGACATGTGGAATTGGTTGAACAGTTTTTCCGAGGTATTTTCCCTTTCTTTCTTTATCAATTACTGCACCATATACTTGGCCTGTTGTGATATTATGATGCTTTGAAATGTTTATATCTAAAAATCTTTCATAATGTCCAAGATCTTGATCAATTTCTCCACCATCTTCTGTTACCCATACCTCTCCATGTTCTGTTGGTCTGAGAGTACCAGCATCACAATTCATGTAGGGATCAATCTTCATCGCTGTTACCTTGTAGCCGTGAAGTTGAAGAATCTTTCCAATAGAAGCGGTAGTAATTCCCTTTCCTAAACCAGAAATAACCCCACCAGTTATAACTATATAATGAGCCATTTTTAACCGGCAAGGTAAATAGTCTAATTATTTTAAATTATTTTGCATTATTGAATAATTAAAAATATAATAATTAAATATTGAATATTATTAAATGTAGATAAAATTAAGAAAAAGATGCAACTACCATACAACGTCAATTTTGCAAGAAACGTTGTATTGTAATTGCGTATGTAATTGATTTTTTCTTTTTTTTATTTCTTGGTAGACAATGATATTTCTATCGAAGATACATTGGAATTTCTACCTTCTTCGTTTGTAATACTTTCTGTTCCGATTTTTATTTCTTTTACTTTTGCGTTTTGTACGAATCTATTTCGAGTTATTTCTGCAGTGTCTACTGCTCTGCTTATAGCTCTGCCTCTAGCTTTTATTACTACTTCATCGGAACCTCCATTGAACTGTGTAACTACAGCTAGTACATAGCTCATCGGTGGTTTATTTCCAACATATATCACGTTTTCGTCTGGATTTACTTCTTTTTCTGCCATAATTTTTTCCTCCCTGTTATTTACTAGGAATTAGCTCTTTCAAAAACAAAACTGGTATTTATAAACCTTTCGTCTGACGATTTTTTATCGGATTATTATTCAAAGCTATTTTTTTGTGTAATATTTGTAATATTTATATCTTATATCTGCTTTTAGAATTTTTGTTTGGTATAAACAAGATTAAAAAATAATAAGGAAATTACTGATTTTTATAAAAAATAAAAAATTTATTCAGATAATTTATATACTGTTATTTATATGTATATGCTTGTTAATGGGGAGTAAATATGAAAAATAAAATTATCAGTATTTCCATTTTTTTGTTAATAATAACAACAGCTTTACCAGTATCAAGTAATATAATAAATAATACTCAACTATTCGAACAGCAGAATAAACTCTCGGACGACCAATCATTTGATCAAATAATTGAATTTTTGATGCGACGCGGTCATTTTCCATCAATCTCTGCTTGTATTATTAAAAACGATCAAGTTGTTTGGTCTAAAGGTTATGGTTTTAGTGATAAAGAAGAAGGTATTATGGCAACAGAAAATACTGTATATCAGATAGCATCAGTAACAAAGACTGTTACCGGAACAGCTTTAATGCAACTCTATGATCAAGGCCTTTTTAATCTAGATGATAATGTAAACGATTATTTACCATTTATTTTAATAAATCCTAATTTTCCAGAACATTCAATTACTTTTAGAATGTTACTTTCTCATTCCTCAAGTCTCCGTAATAATATGGAGTATTGGGATGTTGATTTTACAGTCGAAGGTCCTCCATTTCTAGGTTATCCTGATCCATGGCTTGAAGACTACCTAGTACCAGGAGGGAATTTATATGAACCTTCGGTTTGGAATGATAAATATTCTCCGGGAGAAAGAAGTGTTTATGCAAATATCAACTTTGATTTAATTGCATATTTGGTAGAGTTGATCTCTGGTGAACCATTTTATGAATATTGTGAAAAACACATATTTGACCCACTAGATATGGAAAATACAAGCTTCAGACTAACTGATTTTAACAGTGAGCAAGTAGCACTACCTTATTTTTGGAATCCATTTACAAAAAAACATGAAACAAATGAAAATTTCGTTTTCAATCATTATCCTGCAGGCGGTCTTTTTACAACTGTTTCTGATTTAGCCCATTTTATGATTGCTCAAATGAACGGAGGTGTTTATAATGGAAAAAGAATTCTTAATGAATCAACAGTTGAAGAAATGCATAAGATACAACCGCCTGGAAATAAATACAGTTTTTATTTTGGTTTAGCTTGGTTGATAATGTCGCGTTCTGTTTGGATTGGTTTAGAATATCCTTTTTTCTTTCTTTATTATTTTTCAAGGGCGTTATTTTCAGGCCATGGTGGTGATATATCATATGGATTACATACACGTATGAATATGAAATTATCAAAAGACGTTGCAGTTATTTTTTTCATAAATACACATCGAATTCAGAGAAAAGGCTGGAATTGTGCAGAATTATTAAATGATCTTTTATTTTTAAAATCATACAGTTTTGGTAGAGTGAATAAAAATATTTATCCATTTGATTTAGTTAGTGGTTATATAAACGATTTTTCAGATACGTTATCCTTTAACTTAATACGAAATAAAATAATTACTAATACGTTTTTTATTAATTTTTTAGAAAAATCATCTTATATGTTTCCGTTACTAAAAAATTAATTATAAAGGCTATTATATTAGAAAAATCTTCAAATTTAATATAAATAAAACCAGAAACGTGAAATATTTTGTACAAAATTACAAATATTTTCTGAAATTATTTATTTTGTAAAAAATATTAATATAAATCTTTTAATTATAGATATAGCATATAATAAATATTTGAGATGGAGATAATATGAAGAAAATTTTGACTATAGTAATAGTTTTGTTAATTTTTTTGGGAATTAAAACAGGTGCTTTACCTAGTTTAAATTTGAAAATAACTCTTAGGAATATTTCAAATGATGAATATGATATGGTAATTATTTCTCCAAATATGTTTTCAATAGAACTTCAACCCTTAATCGAACATAAAAATAGTCGAAATCTCAAAACTATTTTGATGACAACAGAAGAAATTTATAATTTGTATCCTGGTCGGGATAAACCTGAACAGATCAAGTATTTCATTAAAGACGCCTTAGATACATGGAATATCACGTATGTTCTACTGGTGGGTGGAGCTGATAAAATTCCTGGAAGATATACACATATCTATTTTGAGTATGAATACCAGGATAGATGGATTTTTTTATCAGATTTGTACTATGCTGATATTTATAATGAAAATATGGACTTTTCAAGTTGGGACACCAATGAGAATAATATTTTTGCTGAATACAATTGGTATGGCAACTTTGATGAATTGGATCTTTATCCTGATGTTTTATTGGGTAGACTTGCCTGCATTGATGAAAATGAAGTCAATATATGTGTAAATAAAATAATTGCATATGAAACAGAAAAAGCATATGCACAATATTGGTTTAAAAATCTTGTACTTATGGGTGGAGATTCTTTACTAGGTGATGAAGAACATATCGATGAAGGTGAATATGTAAATGAAGCAGTAATTGAAATTCTAAATGATTTTAATCCAGATAGAATCTGGGCTTCAAATGGAAAACTGAATAAAGCATCTAATATCAATGAGGCCATAAATAAGGGTGCTGGATTTGTTTTTTTCAATGGTCATGGGCATACAAATATTTGGGCAACTCATCCACATGAAAGTACAAAATGGATACCTGAAGGATATTATACAAATTCACATGTAAATTCTCTTTCCAATGGAAATAAACTACCAATAGTTATTTCTGATGCATGTTATCATTGTCAATATGATGTTGCAAGTGATTGTTTTGGATGGACATTTATAACAAATCCTAATGGAGGGGCTATTGCATATCTTGGTGGAACCGATATTGATGTTTCTTATGGTGGCGTAGATATTGTGACAAAAGGTATTGAAAAATTATGCTTAATAATATCAACCAACTATATGGCTGGTGATAAAACATTTGGTGAGTTATGGGGTAATGGCATTGGTTCTTATATTAGCAATGATATGGATGAAATTGATTATATAACAGTTGAAGAATTTCAACCCTTTGGTGATCCTTCACTTGTTATTGCAGGTGAACTGCGACCTCCTGCCAAACCTGATATATATGGTCCAGATCAGGGTGATACTGGAATTGAATATTGTTGGACTTTTCAATCAACAGATCCCGATAATGATGACATTAAATTCATTATTGATTGGGGAGATGGTAATATAAATGAAACAGATTGTTATTCATCAGGTGAATCAGTTATATTATGTCATACTTATCATGACAAAGGAATATTTATTATCAAAGCTAAAGTAAAAGAATGTACAGATGATGGTTTGGAAAGTGCTTGGGAAACCCTTGAAATAAATATACCGAGAAGTAGATTATTAATAAATAATCATAAATTTCTACTGTTTGATTTTATTATTAATTTATTAACAAAACTAAAAAAAATATAATAAAATTTACATATTTAATACATCATAAGTATCATTTAAAGGGGGAAATAATTAATGAAGAAATACACTTTTAAAAAAGGTTTGATTTTTTGTATTACATTTGGTTTACTTTTTTCAGTTATATTACAAAGTGCAGTTAGCAAACATTTAATAAAAAATCAGCAAAATACTGGTATATCACACATATCCTTAAATGATATGGAAACTGAATATTGGGGTGTTTGTATTGTGGCTTTTAATGGTTCATATGACGATGTTAAAGAGCCATTTATTTATAACTCTTTATTGGAGTCAGATAATTGGGATGAATCGCATCTAAAATTATTATTTCGTGAAAATGCAACAAAAGCAGCAATATTAGATGCTCTTGATTGGTTAATAGAAAATGCTGATGAAAACGATATTGTTCTTTTTTCTGATCATAGTCATGGAACATTTCGAAGATCAGATAAAAAATATGCTATTGTCCCAATTGATTCTGATGTATCTGGTCTTATTACTGTTGAGGAACTTGATGAAAAATTTGATGCCATCAAATGTAAGAATTTATGTCTAATATTTGATTGTTGTCTTGCTGGTAGCTTTGTTAGTAAGGAAACTTTTGGAATTAAAAAACTTGGTAAAATAAGAAACTTCAACAAAGAATTTACAGAGGGTATCGAGGGTGAAAACAGAGTTATATTAATGGGAACCATGAGATATGGATTAGGAATAAGTATTACAATAAATGTATCTGGAAAACAATCACATTTTTCGTTCCATAAGTTTGTTGGGGAAGCATTTGGTAAAAAAATAGATCATAATAACGATGGTTTTTGTTCAGCAGAGGAAGCATTTCACTATGCAAAAAAGAAATGGCGTCCATTTGCATTCATAATATTTTTATCTATAAGAATGCAAATCTATTCATTACTTACCCAAGGCTTTTTTATAATTCCATTTCCAACATTATATGATAATGTCCAAGCTGAATTAGCAATAATTTATCTTTAATTAATTTCTTTTTCTAGCTTTTAAAAAAATCATAAATTTAACAAGTTTATATGATTTTATCGGCAAATAACGTTTAATTCTTGGGTAAATTATATAAAAAAAAATTTTTTCATTTAATTGGGGTATTTTAACGATAAAATTAAAAATTATAGGCATTATAATTTTATATTTTTCATGTTCATATTTTGTGAATGCAATAGAAATCCAAAACCAAATTAATAATTTTAATAATAGAAATTTATCATTAAATCCAATTGAGATAATTGTTGATAATGAAGGTGATGGAAATTTTACAAATATACAAGAAGCACTAGATAATGCATTACCTGGTGATACAGTTAAAATATACAGTGGGACCTATAATGAATCTTTATATATTAACACTAATGGGATAATAATTGAAGGAGTAAATCAAGAGTTGGGATCTGGTAATGATGAAGGTAATCCAATAGTTGATGGAAGTTATAGAGGTGATGTGATATTGATTGCTTCAGATAATGTAATAGTTAGAAATCTAATTATTAGAAACAGTGGACAGTTATTATTTAACTCTGGAATACACATTTTTTCAGATTATAATACAATTATCAGGTGTGTTTTTTATGGGAATTTATATGGAATAAATATAAATTCCCATGATAACAATGTAATTACTGAAAATATAATAACACTAAATGCAATAGATGGAATTATTGTATTTGACTCAAAAGGAAATACTATTTCAAAAAATAATATATCAGATAATGGACATCAAGGTATATATTTATTTGGAGCAAATCAAAACAAGATTTATGAAAATGAAATAAATTTCAATGATAAAGATGGAATTCAAATGTTTGACTTTTGCTCTTATAATAAAATCTCTGATAACACTATTAATTCAAACGGAATCGATGGATTAAAAATTTTTTTAAATGACAATCATGATAATATAATTTTTGAAAATACAATTAACAATAATCGATGGAATGGAATCCATTTTATGGATGGCCATGATAATTTAATTTTAAATAATTTGATTTATGCAAATCATTATAATGGCATTCATTTCGGAAATTCAGATAAAAATAAAATTATCGGAAATACCATAAGTTATAGTTCAAATAAAGGTTTTCATCTTTTTAATGGAAGTAAGGATAATGAAATATATTACAATAATTTAATTTCCAATAGCGCTAAAGATAAAGGAGAAAATACCTGGGATAACGGATATCCACTAGGTGGAAATCATTGGTCATATTATAATGGTGAGGATGCCGATGGTGACGGAATAGGGGACATTCCGTTTTTAATTCCTGGTGGAGACAATGTTGATAGATATCCAATAAAAGATATTGTTTCACCACCAAATATACCAGATAAACCAAATGGTAAAAAAATGGGAGTAGTAGGTCAAATTTATACATATTCAACTTCAACAGTGGATAATAATAATGATTCTGTTCAATATGGCTGGGATTGGAATGGAGATAAAATTGTGGATGAATGGACTGATTTTTATTCTTCTGGTGAAACTTGTCAAGCTTCTCATCCTTGGGGTCAAGAAGGGACTTATGTTATTTATGTTAATGCAAAAGACGTACGTGGAATGGTAAGTGAATGGTCAAATGGATTGACTGTAATTATTCCTAGAAATAGGGTAATAATTTCACCTTCTTATAAATTATTACAGAACAATTTTAACCTATTTTCTATTCTTAGAATATCATTGCAAAAATTGATTCTACATTAAAAGCTAAAAAAACTTTTACCTTTTTTATAACATTTTTATCTTTTTTAATTAAAAAATTTTATTTTTTCTCATTTATTACGATTTATCTAATCAAAAATAGACTAAATGTAACAAAGATTTTATATATAATAAATGCATAATATATTCTGGGGTCTAGACCGGAAAATAAGAGTGTAATTCTTAGGATAAATCCTTTTTTGCATTTCTTTCTTTCCTCCCTCAAAAACTAGACCCCATTTTTCATGGATGTGATTATTATGCCAAAGAGAAGTAAAGAAAAAGTCGAAGCCGATATTCAAAAAATTGTTAAACTAATTCAAGGTAATGCTAGAATAAGCTTTAATGAAATAGCAGATAAATCTGGTTTTTCTAGACAAAAGATTTGGAGAATTATAAAGAATCTTGAAAAAAATAAGACAATTTGGGGTTATACAACAATTCTTGATATGGAAAAATTAGGTTTAAAACAATTTTTTATTATGTTTAAGAGAAAATTTGGAACAAAGGTTGATAAGCAGATTGAAAATATAATCAATAGAAAAGTAAAAAAACAATTAGAAAAGATAGGTGTTTTCATTGAATCAAGTTTTTATACACATGGAGATTATGATTGGATTTCAATGGCAATAGCTGAAAGCATTAAAGAGATAAAAATATACTTGGATTATATTCATAAAGATTTTAGCGATATTTTATCAGATGTAAGAATTGTCGAGGTTCTTTTTCCTTTAGAAAAAAACAATATTGAAAATCCAAATAAACAAGAGCTTTTGGAATTTTTTTGATTTTTTTTAAAATGGAAATAAAAAATCTTTTTTTAATTAAAAGAACCTATTATTTTAAAAAATCTTAAAAAAAACATAAATTAGAGCTATTTTGAACAAAATAACATTTATATTATAATTTTAACTATTTTGTTCAATTTTTTAATAATAACTATTAAGTCTAAATAAAATATGTTAAGAATGTTGGGGTCTTGCAGGGTAAATAAAACGGTAGTGTGTTTCGTCTTACTTATCTTATGTTTGCCTTCACTTTTTAGACCCCATACCTTCTTTTATAAAGTATAATCGATATCTATAGGAAAATTAAAATTTTGTGAAAAATATCAACAACTTCTCTCTGGTACTAAAACTATAAATTCAAATACTTGGTCAATAAACATCAAAATTTAATTGTTTTTATAACATTTTTCCCTTTTTTCATTGAGAATTATGATATTTATTAACATTTCAAATTTTCATTTATTAAATATGGAATAAATGTTACAAAAAATATTTATATGGAAAATATATAATATATATTGGGGGGTCTAGGATTTAAGAATAATTTTTATTCTTTTTTCTACCTTCCTCCTTCAATAACTAGGCCCCTCATATTCCTTATTTTGTTTCAAAATTTAGAGACAGCAAATATGATTTCCTAGTAAAAAGATATTTTAAATAAATTGGCAATTAATTTTTATAATATTAATAAGAAAAGAATATGTAAAATGAAAAAGAAATATTTTAAAAATAAAAATAATTGGAATTTTTGTTTGTACACCCATATTAGTAACTTTATTTATATTTTTTTAATGAAAATCAGAATTATAATAGAAAAGTATAAATAGTAAATTAACAATTGTTAATTTATGGGGTCTAGCTTGGTAGAATAAATGAATTTTTTTGCTTACTATTTTTCATTCATTTCCTACCTCCCTATAAAACTAGAACCCGATTATATCACAATTTAACCAATATTTTAAAAATAAAATTAATTGAGCAGGGAATTAAAATAATAGTAGAGGAGATAATAGCCTATTTTAGAAGTTGAAAAATATGATTTTTTTCCCGCTCAACACATCATATTTATTATTTTTAATTTTATATTTAAAAAAATTTATTGTATAATTGTTATCAAAATTAATAAAAAAACAAATATTTATTTAAAATCGACTTATTGTAATGAATCTATATAAAATAATTTATATACTTAATCGCTTTTAAGTTTTTGCAGGGGAGGTTGATTTATGCGTAAAAGGATAATAACAATAATGATATCACTCATTTTGATAGCTACCATATTTATTCCTATTAAAATGGGTTATAAAATAAAAGTTACAAATATAAATACACAATCACCAGTTACTCAAAGTCTTGGAAATAATTTATATGTTGGTGGAAGCGGTATAGATAATTATACTACTATACAAGATGCAATAGACAATGCATCTAGCGGGGATACTATTTTTGTTTATAATGGAACATATTATGAAAATGTGATTGTGAACAAATCAGTTAATATAGTTGGTGAAAATAGAAATACCACATTTATTAATGGCAATGGAAGCGATAAGGTTGTCTATATAACTTCTAATAAAGTAAATATCAGTGGGTTTACCATACAAAATAGTGGATCTCAAGATATAGCAGGATTGTATTTAATTTCAAATTACAATATAATATATAATAATAATTTCTCTCTTAACAATGCCAATGGTTTAAGATTTGAAGAAGCTTCAAATAATGTGATTTATAGAAATAATATTTGTAATAATCAAGGAGAGGGAATAGGAATTTTTAATTCATCAGACAACAATATTATTTATCATAACAACATATTTTTTAACTCAGTAAATGCGCATGACGAATGTAATAATACATGGTATAATGCAACACTTGAGGAGGGTAACTACTGGGATGATTATAACGGAATAGATGAAGATTTTGATAGGATTGGAGATACTCCATATAATATTTCTGGTGGAAGCAATCAAGATTTGTATCCATTGATGACACCATACGGACTGCCTCATGCAGATTTTACCTATAATGCAAATGGAAAAAATGTTTTCTTTGATGCATCAAGTTCTTATGATTATGATGGAAATATAATTTCTTATGATTGGGATTTTGGAGATGGTGAAATCGGAACCGGAATGTTTGTAAATTATACATATTGTTGCTTTAATACTTATAATGTAAAATTAATAGTAACTGATAACGATGAATTAACAAATGAAACTACAAAAATCATTACAATTTTTAATGATCCCCCTTTATCACCTAATAATCCAGAACCTGAAAATAATTCTATAGATGTCGATATTAACACTATTCTTAGTTGGACATGCATTGATCCAAATGGTGACCCTCTCACATATGATGTATATTTTGAAAAAGACGATTCCACTCCTGATAATCTAGTATCAAATAATCAATCGTATCTATATTTTGATCCCCCTGATCCTCTAGAATATAATAGTCATTATTATTGGAAAATTGTCGCATGGGATTCTTATAACGCGCAGGCAACTGGACAGATATGGAATTTCATAACTGGCGAGGCACCAAATAATCCCCCATATCAACCTAGTAATCCAGATCCTCCTAATGGTACATTTAATATGGAACTCATAGTTGAAATTAGTTGGATCTGTAGTGATCTGGATAATGATGTTTTAGTCTATGATATCTACCTTGAAGCAGATGATAAAGACCCTGATGTACTGGTATCTGATGATCAAAACGAAACAACCTTTAACACTGGGACTTTACAATACAAAACAACCTGCTACTGGCAGGTTATCGTAAAAGATGAGCATGGTGCAAGTACACCTGGTCCTGTTTGGCATTTTACAACTAAACCTGAAAAGAATGATCCACCAGATGCTCCAATAATTAATGGACCTGCCATTGAAAGCATTGGTAAATCTATTAAATATACTTTTGTAGCAGAAGATCCTGATAATGATGATGTGTTTTATGAGATTGACTGGGGTGATGGAAATGTGGATTCATGGATTGGTCCTTATTCATCAAATACAATAATAACAAGTTCCCATAGATGGAAATATTGGGGATTATATACTATCAGAGCAAGATCAAAGGATATATATGGATCAATTGGTGATTGGGGAGAACTAATCGTTACCATGCCAAGAGGCAAAATTGTTAATATTAATCTTATTTTTAATTTGTTAGCTCGTTTATCAATCCAATTCCCAATATTACATTTATTTATATAAAAAGTAATTTCAAAAAATAAAGATATTTTACACCCTTATTAGTTAGATTTATATTCTATTCCTTTTTACCACTTTTCACGTCCCAAAGGTTATTCTTTCTCTATTATAGGGGTTTTAATAATGGAAATATTAGAAAACAAACCTGGCAAGCAAATATTACTTCTTGGTAATGAAGCAATAACTAGAGGTGCAATAGAAGCAGGAATCGATGTTGTAACAACATATCCTGGTACTCCTTCCTCTGAAATTGCTGATACATTTTCACATATTGCAAAAAGTTTTACAAAACAAAAAAGGGAACCTAGCTTTTATTTTGAATATTCAACAAATGAAAAGGTTGCCTTAGAAGTTGCAGCTGCTGCTTCAATATCGGGATTACGGTCTCTTACTTGTATGAAACATGTAGGTCTTAACGTTGCAAGTGACACTTTTATGACATATCTTTACATTGGCTGTAGAGGTGGACACATTATTGTTTCTGCTGATGATCCATCCTGTCATTCTTCACAAAATGAACAGGATAACAGGTACTTTGCTTTATTTGGTGGAGCACCAATGCTTGAACCATCAACTCCAGATGAAGCAAAAGAGATGACAAGAATAGGATTTGAAATATCAGAACAACTTAGATCACCAATTCTATTAAGAACCACTACTAGATCAAGTCATATTAGAGGTCCAATTAAACTAAGTAAAATAAAAAAACCAAGAAAAAAAGGATATTTTGAAAGAAGCCCATATTGGATTACAACACCTCCAATTGCCCGAAAAAGACATCCAGAACTATTGAAAATGCTAAAAAAAGCTGAAAAAATTTCTGAAAATTCACAATTTAATAAAATAATAGAAGTTGGTAAACCAAAAGATTGGGGAATTGTAACCTCCGGTGTTTCTTTCAATTATGTAAAAGAAGCAGCTGATGATTTAGGTTTAAATATTAAGATATTAAAACTAGGAATGACCCATCCTCTACCAAGAGAGATGTGTATAAAATTCATACAATCGTGTAAAAATATTGTTGTTGTTGAAGAACTTGAGCCAATTTTAGAAAATCAGTTTAAACAGATGGCATTTGAGCTTGGTTGTACAGTTAAAATATATGGTAAATCAACAGGACATTTTTCAAGATTATTTGAATATAATCCAGATATTGTAACAGACCCACTTTGTAAGATTTTTAAGGTTAAAAATAAAATTGTAAAACCAAAAGAAAGTAAGATAAAACTCCCAAGAAGGCCACCTGCATTGTGCCCTGGATGTCCTCATAGGGCAACTTATTATGCAGTAAAAAAGGCTCAACCAAAGGGAGTTATTTATCCAACTGATATTGGGTGTTATACTCTTGGCAGGGAAAAGCCTCTAGAAATAGCAGATCTTTTGTTGTGTATGGGTTCTAATGCAGGAACTGCCAGTGGTCTTGCTATCGCAACAGACAGCAAGATAATTTCTTTTATGGGCGATTCTACATTCTTTCATTCAGGAATCCCTCCAATTATTAATGCTGTTCATCATAAACATGATATTGTTATCACGATTCTTGACAATAGAACAACTGCAATGACTGGGCATCAACCACATCCTGGAACTGACTTTGATGGAATGGGGCGATCAGCAAAAAAAATCATAGTCGAAGATGTTGTAAAGGGTTGTGGCGTTGAGCATATCGAAATAACTGATCCCAATAATATCAATGAAACAACAAAGGCATTTAAGCGTGCACTTGATTTTAAAGGATTATCAGTTGTTATTAGTAAATCACCTTGTATTTTACTTGAAAACATGAATAAAAGAAGACGTGGTGAAGAAATACCTATATATGAAATAGATCAAGATAAATGTCAGAGATGTAAAACTTGTATTGGTCGCTTTGGTTGTCCGGCTTTATACTTTGGTGATGATGAAAGTGTAATTATTGATATTCAACAGTGTAATGGTTGTGGTCACTGTGCTCTTATTTGTCCATATGAAGCGATTCATAAAAAAGGAGGTAAATAGATGAAAGAAAAAACAAGCATAGTTCTTACAGGTGTTGGTGGACAAGGTATTATTACTGCAGCAAATATTCTGGGAAAAGCAGCAATTAAGGCAAAAGTAAATGTATACGTATCAGAAGTCCACGGAATGGCGCAACGAGGTGGTTCTGTTATATGTATTGTTCGAATGGGTAATGTGTCTGGAGCCCTTACTGCAAATGGAACTGCCGATGCAATTATTGGAATGGAGCCAATTGAGACATTAAGATATATACAATATTCTAATAAAAAAACAAAGATAATCACCGATATAACACCAATAATTCCCTTTACCGTTTCAACAGGTGAAGAAGTCTATCCTGATTTAAAGGATGTTTATAAAGAATTAGAGAGTTATGGTGTTCTATACAAAATTGGTGCCGTAAAACTTGCTAAAGATGCAGGAGCAATTATTACTAAAAATATTGTAATGCTTGGAGCACTTGCTGCAACTAAAGTTCTACCTTTTAAAACTGATATTCTTCTAGAAACAATATTTGAAACTGTTCCTGCTAAATATAAGGAGATTAATAAAAGAGCTTTTGAGAATGGATTAAAAGCTATTGATTCATAGGCCATACCAATTAATTTTTATTTTTAAATTGCACACATTAAAAAATTTAAAGCAAATAAAAGATATATTAATAAGAAAGTTTGTTTATCAAATCTAAAAACAGGCATATTGGTGAATATTTAATGTTTTGTGTTGAATGCGGAAGTGAAGAACCAATTTTCAAAGAGGGTGTATGTATTAATTGTTATATTAAATCACATACCTTTACAAAAGGACCTGATAGAGTTGAAATTCCAGAATGCAGTCATTGCGGGTCATATAAATATAAAAATACCTGGACAAATGAATTATTTTCAGATGTCATTAGAAGAGTAATTAAAAATAATTTTCAAATTAGCAACGAGCTAAAAGATATAAATATTGAAACAGATTGTATAGAACTTAAAAAAGGAAGGGAATGTAAGGTAACTATAACTGGTTTTATTAATGGCCAGGAAATATCTGAAAGTCATAAACTTTTTGTACAGCTAAAGAAAAATGTCTGTGATGTCTGTTCAAAACAATTTGGTGGATATCATGAAGCAATATTACAAATAAGGGCAGATGTGAGAGATCTTACAAAAGACGAATTAAAAGATATAAGAGTTAATGTGGAAACTCTTGTTGAAGATTTAAAACTCAAAGGAAATAGAGCACTATTTATAACTGACATTGCTGAAGAGCATGGCGGACTTGATTTTTATATAAGTGAGAGGGGAGCAGGTCTTGTAATTGCCAAAAAAATCCAAGGTATGTATGGAGGAGAGATAAAAAAATCATCAAAAAATATTGGTATGAAAGATAGTAAACAGTTATATAGAATGACCTATCTTCTTAGACTTCCCTCATATAAAAATGGAGATTTTGTAAAATTGAATGATTCATTTTTCCAAATTTTATCAATTCATGGAAAAAAAGTGCAAATGATTAATCTCTCGAACTGGCAAGAAACAGCATTTGATATAAAACAGATAAAAAATGCTGTGAGAATTGGTGGAAAAGAACTTGTAAAAAAAGCAATTATCTTGAGTCAAACAAATGATGAAATACAAGTTATGGATGAAAAAACCTATGATATAAAAACTATTAAAAAACCAAAACAAGTAATATTTAAAGAAAAAGTTGTTAATATTATAAAAATACAGAATAATATTTTTGTTGTTTCTTTTTTAAAATAAAAAAATAAAAAGAAGTTTTTTAGTAATTAGTTTTTTATCTTATTGATTTTTAACTTAGTTGTATAATTATTTTTAGAATCGGCAACAGATTTGGAAACAGATCCATAAATCGATTTATCAATCTGAATGATAATTGATTATTGAAAGCTCTTGGTTTTGCTATTTTAATACATAGTTGCTCTGACCAATCGGTTTCAAGGTCATATATATCTTTTGATCTAACCCTTAAAAAGTAGAGTGCCTCGTCATACCAAGTATGTGATGCTGAAACATTTTCTCCTGAGTCATAAGGCCCCATCCATTCACTGAAATGACCGTCACCCCAAGCCCATTGATAAAAGACTTGATCACCTTCATTATCTATTGTGCTTGTTGAATATGTATATTCTTTATAAAGGGTTCCTGTTTCAGGTCCTTCTGGTTTATTAGGAATTTCTGGTTCTCTATTTACCAGTACTATTGCTGTGAAAGGTATTTTATTATAAGCTATTATTAATAAATCTACTGGGTCAAGTCCTTCAAAAGATTCACCTAGTTGAATTAATGCATAACCACTTTCATCAGTGTAGGCTGATCCAAAGAGTTCGTTATTTCTGGATATAGAACATAAGGCTCCCTCAACGCCATCTACTGTAACTTCTAAGGTTAATGTTTTTAAGTCAATATAGGGACCATGCTCGACTGACATTTCAGCAGGTGTATCAGTACGTAAATCTATAGACGGATCACCAAAGACGTGCCAAGCATCAGTTTCCGAATTACCTGCTGATCCATATTCATCGTTCATATGCATAACTCCATTGTAATGAATACCGCCTATTGTGTGTTTTACATTATCTTCATATGTTTCAACAATTAGATCAATAAACTCATCTTGTGCGTCCATTGGTGGAGCCCATGACATACTTTTAGTTGAACCAGTTGAAACAATAGCTCCAGTGGGTTCACCTGTTTCATCATTGGTTGCTCTTAGCCATGCCTCACAGAAGCATTCATCATAATCATCAAATTGTCCATTATTACAAGCAACACATGTTACAAATGGAAGCATGTTGTCATTTATTAGATTATGAATATCATTAGTGCTAAAGCCACTAGTGCCCCAGCCGGTCGGACTTCCATGACCACAATAGTTAATTATACTTCGGCCATCATTAACTGCATTGGCTACCATAGTTGGATTAGGATTTCCAGAAGCATCTTCTCCGCCTTGAGATCCATCATACAACTCATCTACTACAGTGTATGTATAATCCATAAGCAGGGTACGGAGAATCCTCATATGTTCCCAATCAGCTTCTCCTTCATCTCCTATTCCAGCACCTTGACTTGAAGCAACTCCGATTCCTTTATGATACCATTCAGCATCTAATTGGGGATTTTTTTCATATTCCAGAGATCTTTTAACCATAGTTTGTAATTGCTCAATATTTTGAGCAGAAAACCGACCAATAAAAAGATCAGGATAATGATCATCACCAACAATATATGTATAACTTGGATCAGATCCAATTCCACCACTAACATAGAGTGTAGGAATTTGTGCTACATCTCCTACTAGTAATACAAAAGTTAGACCATTTTCACTGTAATAGTTGCTAATATAGTTTTTAATATCATCTGCGGTTCCAACGGTTGAAACCTTTACAATATCTGTTGGAATGCCTTTTATATTTTTCCAATCTACATAAGACTGCATAGCCCCTCTGAATTCGTCATAGGTAATGATCAGCATATTTCCTTGTTCTTCAACAGGGTCGTATCTACTTGATTTTCCAAAGTTTATGAATTGGTTTTTGTATATGGTTTTGAAATTGCTGTCAACTTTTTCTGGTAGTTTGTCTCTTTGAATGATATTTATTGTGTCTGTTCCGTGTGGGTATATTTTGACTTTGATGTTTTTGTAGAATCTCATTGTTTTTTGTATTGGATTGTATTGTATGGGATATATGTCTATTACTTGTCCTCTGAAATCTCTGATTATATAGGGTTCTCTAAGGCTTGCGATTTCACCTGGGAAGTAGGCATTTTCATAGTATATCTCTCCGAATTCATATGGTATATCATCAGGGTTAACGCTTCTTAGAAGATTCCCTTTGGATGGTGCAATTAAGATATTTTCAAATTCTTCATAGTTTGCACTTATTATTTCGATTTTCATTTTTGCAGTGTCAGGTATCATTATACTTCTGCATATTGATGGAATATCAGGTTTTCCTGCAAAAAGTAGATTTGATTCTTCGCCTATGGTAATTATTGAATATT
>JABAOH010013966.1_pt2 | contig 49974 bp, 52 predicted proteins | sample 7062181 | NCBI WGS metagenome assembly JABAOH01 (sample SAMN14538630, study PRJNA623070) | marine sediment metagenome | biome: marine biome [ENVO:00000428]; feature: marine pelagic biome [ENVO:01000023]; material: deep marine sediment [ENVO:00002113]; isolation source: pool of 5 deep marine... | reverse complement strand
AAGCATGAGGCCAGGTATGGGCCCATCAAGGCCGGGGATGTGGTGGCCTTCATGTCCAAGCACAGTGACAAGTATTACAAGCCCATGCCCGAGGGCAACAGGTGCGTCTATGATCCCCTGACCGGAAAGGCCGAGGGCTGGCCCACACCCACCCCTGAATGCATCGAGTACCTGCACGGCAAGGGTGTGAAGCACCTGGTGACCGATGGTCCAAGCATGGGCGATGTCACCGGCAAAAAGGCCATCTTCACGCACTGGGCCGGATTGGGCAGAGAGATGATCTATACCGAGTACGTCTGCAATCTGGATAAAGTTCCTGCTGACGGTAGCGCCTTCTTCGCCTTCCTGCCCCTTAAGACCGTGGGGGCCAGCGGTGATGTGGGACGGGCGATTGCCATCAAAGGGCCGGTTGCCAAGGCGCTCAACGAGTCTGCCGTGGCTGGCAACGTGGTAGACCTCACCACGCCCATCGACCCGAACCTGCCCTGCGTGTGGCCCGGTCACTTCCCGCTGGATATCGTGCTGGAGAACATCTGGGGACCCGGTGGTCCATGGAAGTCTGAATTCAAGATCATCGACGAGCACGTGGGCACCCATTACGATGCCCCCACGCACTTCCTTCCACCTCCAGGCTTTAGGACTGAAGATTACGCCGACCCCGGCGTGCGGGAGTGGACTAAGAAGATCGAGGCCGAGTATGGCAAGACCGCCCGCAGTGCCGTCACCAACGACAAGGTCCCCATCGAGCAGTTCTGTGGGCCGCTGAAGGTGATGGATGTAGGCCTGATGGAGGGGACCGCTGGCCCGGGCAAGAGGCCGGCCATCGAGGTAAAGCACATCAAGGCCTTTGAGGCCAAGCATGGCCCCATCAAGGCTGGTGATGTGGTGATGTTCCGCACCGGCTACGACGACAAGTATTACGTGCCCTTCCCGGAGGGCAATCGCTGTGTGGCTGATGTCCTGGCCGGCAAGGCCGAGGGCTGGCCAGCCCCGAGCCCGGACTTTGTCAAGTACCTTGCTGACAAGGGTGTGAAGCACCTGGTCGGTGACACCCCCTCTATGGGTGGAGAAGATTGGCTCCCCACTCACACGGTGGGACTGGGCAGGGGGATGATCTATAGCGAGATGGTGATGAATACCGCAGGTCTCCCCAATACCGGTGCCTTCTTCATCTTCCTGCCGCCCAAGACCGAGGGTGGATCTGGACAGATGGGCCGGGCGATCGCCATCCTGCCTTGAGGGAGCGCTAAATAGCTCCATATCTTCAGAGGGGAGGTCCTTTGAAGGGGCCTCCCTTCTCTCTATTTGCTCGCTGCTTCTCCTCCTTCGCAACCAATCGATTGAGCTTCCTTCCTTTAAACGACCTGCAATCACCTCTCTTGCGTAACCATCCTGAAAGGCTTAGTATATTAAAGGAGCAATCGTCACCGCAGTAGCTAAAGGATCGTAGCTACAGTCTCTGTCAAGCTCAAAAAGATATTTAGCGGACAGATAGTTCTGGATACGTACTACGTTGCCATTTTGCTACTTGTCTCCTCGATCCCTCAAAAACAAGAGGTTCTACAGATCACTTATTGGGCGGCGAAGGTATTCGTAAGAAAGCATTTGCCTTCGTTCAGTCTTCATAGCAAACTGAAGGCAAAATACAGTGTCTTTTATCAAAAAATACAGGATTCACCTTAGTTACCTCTCCCAGCGATGTGGATTAATGCCACGATCGACGATCCAAAACGCAGGCCCTTTAGGAACGTATGGTACAGCAATACCTTGACATTCGACGAGCATCTCGGCACCCATTTTGATGCGCCAAGCCACTTCCTCCCGAAACTGGCTACTGGCTTTAGCGTCGCCGATGTTGTAACGACGCCAATAAATCCAAAGTGGGCCGAGGTTGACACTGACGATTGTCCGCCAGAGTGGTTTATGGGCCCTGCAAAGGTCATCGATTGCACCGGGCTGATCGGCAAGGCCGATCCAGGCAAGAGCCCGCTCATCACCGTCGATTTCGTTAAGGACTGGGAGTCAAGGTATGGGAGGATTGAGAGCGGTGATGTCGTGGTGTTCCACACAAGCTACTGCCCGAGGTACTATAAGGCGTTTCCGGAAGGGAATCGCATGGTCTACGACGTAGTCGAGAAGGGCACGGCCGTTGGGTGGCCTGGCCCTGCACCTGAGACCGCTGCGTATCTCGGCGACAAAGGTGTCAAATGCCTGGCAGGCGATATCCCGAGCATGGGTCCGTGGCAGGTGATCAGGCAAACACACGTCGCTGGCCTCGGAAAGGGCATGGTCTATGTCGAGCAGCTGATGAACCTGGATAAGCTCCCGCCCACGGGTGCCTATTTTATCTTCATACCCGTGAAGACGGCGGCGGCCAGCGGTGGTCCAGGCGGCGCGATCGCGATCATCCCGTGATCATTGACTCGCCGAGTTAGCTCTGTTTGCAAGAGAGGGGTTCAGGCGTTCCGCCTGAACCCCTCTCATTTTTCACGCTCGAGGAAAACGGCCTTCCCCAACGAGCTGTCATGGAAGCAAAAATTCCCCTTGACTCTCATTTATCAATTCATTAAACATTTTCTTAATGTTCAGGTGCTCAAGCGGAGCTTAATAGGGAACCTCGTAAAATCGGGGACGGGCCCGCCGCTGTAACCGGGGACGAAAGCTGCAAAATGCCACTGTTCCGCGCAAGGCGGAATGGGAAGGCGCAAGAAGTAGGCTGATCCGGAAGTCAGAAGACCTGCCTGAATGTAGGGCGTAACCTTCGCGGACTGGGTTGAGCCTGAAGATCTTGAGGATAAAAAGGGGAAATCCCCGGATCGATTCCATTCGGTCCGGGGTTTTTTGTTCGTGAGACGATCACAAAGGAATCATCATTTTCTAGCTGGGGAGGTAGGAGCATGAAAAAGAAGATTCTTATAATGAAGCTGCTCGTCTTAATACTTGTTCCAATCAATGGCCCTCTTCTAGCACAAGGCCCTAAGGAAATGCCGCCGGAAAAAGAGAAGATAGTATTAGATGAGATAGTCGTTGTTGCCACCAGAGAGAGGGAAGAAATTATTCGCATTCCCGCCAATGTGACAGTGATAACCGCGGATGACATAGAAAGATCAACAGCTAAGGAAATAACAGAACTCTTAAGAAGAGAGGCTGGGATTATGGTCACAAACACCTCTGGCTCTACGCCAACTGGAATCACTGTGGAGGCGCGGGGGTTTAACAACGGAGGTGGCAATGGCGGAAGAACCCTAGTGCTTATAGATGGCTGGAAGGCTAATGAAGGGGATACATCCAATCCTGATTGGGCCCTGATCCCATTGCATAACATAGAGAGAATAGAGGTAGTTCGCGGACCAGCAACGGCCATTTATGGGGATTCAGCCATGGCTGCTGTGATAAACATCATCACTAAAAGGGGCGTAGGCAGACCCATTATTGAGCTAGGAGCGGATGCGGGAAGTTGGCGGAGATTCGGTCAGAAAGCAACACTAGGGGGTTCTACACAGGGGTTCAGCTATTTTTTATTCGGAGGGCACAGTGAGGAGGATGGGTACAGGGATAACTCTAGTTTTAGTGCCCAGGATTGGACGGGCAAATTCTCCTACCAGTTGACCCCTGCAGTGGGCCTAACGCTGAAACCTGGTTTCCATACTGACAACAGAGACCTTCCGGGGAGCCTGACTAAAGATGAGATACAAGCGGTAGGGAGGAGAGGTTCAGTGGTGGCCGGTGAAGATAAAAGGGAGACAGACCAATTTAATACGGTGGTGGGCGCCGATTTTATCCCTGATGAGTATAGCATCTTCTCTGCGCTTTTTTACTACAATAACAACGAGGGTGATTCCCTCACCTCAATCCCCGGTTCTGGCTCTACGAGTATTGACGATGACGAAGATGACTACAGCTTTTCATTGAGATATACATCTACCTATGAAATATTTGGTAGGGAAAACAAGGCCATCTTGGGGGTGGATTTGCTCAAAGAAGAAGTAGAATCAATAAGTTTTTCTAACTTTCCTGACCCCTTTTTCCCCTTTATCCAGAGGCAGGCCACAAGGTACGAGAGGGAGCTATTAGGAGTTTACTTTCATGATGATTTTTTTGTTACTGATAAAATGATCCTGGGCGCGGGGATAAGGTTTGACCGAGCGGCCTTCGATTTCTCCAGTCTAACTGAAGACTTGGTAGGCGGAACGACTTCGAGCACACAAGGCGAAAAGGATTTTGATAGGTTTAGCCCAAAGGCAGCTATCACCTACCTCTTCACCGACCATATCAGTGCATATTTTAGCTATGCTAAGACCTTCAGGTTCCCAAACAGGGACGAACTCACAGGCTTCTTCGGTTTTACACCAGAGCTTGGCCCGGAGAAGGGAGAAAATTTCGAGGTAGGAACGAAAACGCGGTTTGGGCCAAAATTCAATGGCGGAATATCCTTCTACCATTTGAGGGTAGAGGATTACATACTGTTTAGGCCACCCGATGTGGGGGCCTTTGCCTTTGGGCAGAATGAGAATTTTGATGAAGTGATACATAGAGGCATAGAGATATCGGCAGAATCAAATATCATCCCAAGGACAACGCTTTTTGGAGGCTATACATTCGTGGACACAGGGATAGAAGAGGGACCCTTTAAAGGATCAGAGCTTCCCATTACCCCAAGACATGTGGGATACATTGAAGCAGACATAGATTTGGGCTATGGTTTTACCTTATGGAATCGAGCGCGATTTGTGGGGAAGAGATTCCTGGCAAATGACCTGGCGAACACATTCGATAAACTTCCCGGGTACGGTGTATGGGACGCAAAGCTATCCTATGCATATGAGGATAAATGGGGGGATTTCTCGGCTTTCTGTGGGATAAGCAATATCCTGGATAAAGAATACGAGGAGTCCGGTGGCATTGGCGGATTACCCTTTGGGTCGAGGATAGGTTTCTACCCCTCTCCTGAGAGGGGCTTCGTTGGCGGGGTGACATTTAGTATAAGATTATGAATTATGAATGTTGCAAGTTTGTGGCGGGTCACTTTACCGAAAGCGATGAATGATTTCATGCTCCTTGCACCCCATTGAAACCCTTCATGAATGGTTGGTTGTAGTAGTGTGCACATTTTTTTGATGAGTAGAGGGAGACGAAGGCTCTCTCGAGGCTGGTACGTATCTTGACAAAGGGGGAAGGGTGATATAGGCTACCTGCGCAGTAACAGTGGTAAGGAAGAAGGTGGTCGAAGGCCCTAAAGATGGTTTTGGGAACGGGCGAGAGTAGGCCCCCCCAGAGAAAGGAACCCATACAATATTACTTCATTGCCTAATAAAGGAGGTAGGAACTATGAAAACGCTCCTGGCAGCATTAATGACCTTAGGCCTCGTGACTCTGTTTGCTTCGATACCAGTCATAGAAAAGAGCGAGGCAGCCGATCTCACCCTGACTCAGCTGGTAGAGGGATTCAAAGAGACAACCGTAGCCTCTGTTTCTGACGCGATAGATCAGGTGACCGGCCAGCGGGGTTTCATGTATCATGACATGCGTCCCCTCTTCAAGGCCAAGGTGGTCGGACCAGCAGTAACGGCCTTGATTCGTCCCTCCATCAAGGCAACGGGTTTAACGGGTCCTAACTATTCCCTGATGGCCATCGATGAGGCGGAACCGGGATCTGTGGTGGTCATTGTAGTGGAAGAAAGTCTGGATATCTCGGGGACTGGAGGCCTGATGTCCACGGCCTGTAAGGCCCGGGGCTTAGCTGGAGCGGTGATCGATGGGGCCGCCAGGGACGTGGACGAGATTGAGCAACTGGGCTTCCCAGTCTTCTGCCGCAGCATTACTCCTGCTACCTCAGTGGGTCGGTACGTCAGCATTGGCAAGAACATCCCGGTGCAGTGCGCAGGGGTTACCGTGAATCCGGGCGATATCATCGTGGGAGGAACCGATGGTGTGGTCGTGGTACCGAGACAGAAGGCTGCACAGGTCTTGGAGATTGCCCAAAAGATCGATGAAAAGGAAAGAAAGATGGTGCCAATGATCAAGGAGCTAAAATCAATCCTCAAAGCGGTGGAGAAATTCAAGAGGCTCTAAGCTGCAATTCTCTCCCGACGTGAAGACCGATCATGCTCCACGCAGCATCTATCTGAGTCCTCATGACTGGAAAATAAAAGCCTCCACAGATAAGGGATGATCCCTCTTCTGTGGGGGCTTTTGGTATCATTGAGACTCGCACTTTGCGCTTCACCCCCCGCAACAAGCAACCATCTATGGGGTCTTCAGCAGTGGCTGAATTGTGCTCCCGATGATTGGCTTAGACAATCCAGCTCGTTATTGCACTACCTGCTTCAAGGCCTTCCCCGGTATGAACTTGGGGACTCTCTTTGCCTCGATTGTGATCTCTCTACCAGTCTGTGGATGCCTCCCTTTCCTGGCCTTCCTCCTTCCCACCCTGAAGGTCCCGAAACCAATCAGTGTGACGGTATCCCTCTTTTTCAACGCCTTGGTAATGGTTGAAAAAACGCAGTCCACCGCTGCCAGAGCCTGTTTCTTGGTGCTGACTACCTTTGCTACCTCGCTGACTAAATCCGCCTTGTTCATCTTTCCCCTCCTTTCTTTGAAACTGTAAATCGGTTAGTCCGCAACGCTACTTTTGATAATAGAACTTTGCGGATATTTCAACCTAAAAATTGTCCAAAACGCATTTTTGGACGAAGACAGACAGTGACTCTTGAAATATTTGGTACGCTCACATGGTTTTCATTTGGTAAGGTGGTAATGAGGTAACGTTCGAACGAAGGAGTTAATTCCCGTTCCTTGGACATGCCCCGGCTTCAACGAGCTTCATGAACCGCAATGCATCGTCCTTCATCCAATTGTTATTGAAGAGCAGATAGGTGGGTTTCTTACCTACCCAGTTCCTCAGCCTTCGCAGGTCACCATCGGTATAGCGGTAGGCATAGCCTGTAATGCCGTGGAGTCGGAAGTAGTGAAAATCCCCGTAGAGCGGTTTGTTCTTGAAGGGATCAACGCAATGGATTAACTGCAGCTCTTCGCAGAGCTGAACGATCAGCTCATCGGGCCACAGGCCGCGGGGTTCCCAGACAAGCCGAAAATTCGCCCGATCGATGCGACTAAAAAACTCTCTCATATTGGCCACGTCCTGCTTGGTCGGTCTGAAGCTCGCTGGGCACTGAAATACAACGATGGAAGACCCGAGCGTCCGTGCGAACATCGCTGTGCGGTTCCAGGCTTCCATTACCTCTGGCGTCACCCGGAAGGACCCGTAGTGATTAAAGTTGGCGGGCTCGATCGTGTTCCTTAATCGGCGGTAGGTCGGGCTTGAGGGCTTATGGGTGATCAGCTGCCATGCCTTCATAGTAAACTCGAAATCCGGCGGTGCACTGCCGTGCCACTTCTCGGCAGTTTCAAGCCGAGGGAGCTGGTAGAAGGTGTTCTGAACTTCAATCACCTTGAAGAGCTTGTGATACTCCTTTTGTGACACGGCGAAACCGCAGCACCCCACTTTGATGTCACGTTGTGCTCGCCCCTGTTCCACTTTCGTCTCCCAGTAATTTTTCCGTTACAGGGTCGAAAAAGAGCAATTTATCTCGGTCAAATTCGATCCACAGATCATTACCTATGGCGTCGTCTTCTTTCCTCGTCGAGGAGACCCTTAAGATCATGTCCTGCCATTGTACATTGAACACGAGAACATTGCCGAGTTTTTCAGACATAAGAAGCCTTACCGGGAAGCCCGGCTCCTTTCTCTCCTTGTGTATGTATATATCTTCGGGCCTCACCCCTACTATGACCTCTTCCCTATCTTGAAGAATACCTGAATACTGATGCGGGATGTGCCATTTTTCCGAGCCATATGCGAAGTGCTTACCATGTATTCGTACTCGAAACACGTTGATCCGCGGGCTCCCGATAAAACGTGCTACAGAGAGATCAGCGGGTCTTTCATAGAGTTCCTCCGGTGTCCCAAGTTGTCTCATTCTCCCGTTATCAATCACTGCTATCTTGTCTGAAAGGCTCATCGCCTCCACTTGGTCATGGGTCACATAGATTACAGTGGCCCTCAGTTTGCCAAATAGGGTCTTCAACTCAACGCGCATCCTTTCCCTTAAAACAGCATCGAGATTGGAAAGCGGCTCGTCGAGCAGGAAGACCCTCGGCCTTTTCGCTATGGCCCTCGCCAGTGCAACCCGCTGCCTCTGCCCACCGCTCAGCGCCTTTGGCTTTCTGTTAAGGAGATGAGCAATTTCGAGCAAATCGGACACTTCTCCCACCCTCTGCTCAATTAGCTCCTTCGCCATGCCCTTTAACCTTAATCCAATTGCGATATTCTCAAACACATTCATATGTGGATACAGGGCATAACTCTGAAATACGAAGGCGACCTCTCTTTCCTGTGGCGGCACCCTATTGACATTACAGCCGTCAAAAGACACCTCGCCAGTATCGTGCATTTCAAGCCCGGCAATAATTCTTAGGGCGGTTGATTTACCGCTTCCCGAAGGACCGAGGATCGTTACAAACTCTCCTTCTCTGACTTCAAGGTTAAGATCTTCCAGGGCGACTACGCCGTGATCAAAGACCTTGGTTATACCTTTCAGCAGTACCGTGGCCATTGCATTAACCTTTCAGGGCACCCCTCGTGAGTCCTTCTATAATCCTCCTTTGAAATATCACCACGAAGATCACCAGTGGCACAGTAGTCAGGACGCAGGCAGCGCATATTTGATTCCATGGTATCTCGTACATCGAGGTTCCGCTTAGAAGGGCAATACCGACAGGGACAGTCCTCGAGACATCTCTTGTCATAAAGGTGAGGGCGAATATGAATTCGTTCCAGGCAAAGGGCCCTATGAATATCAGTATGGCGCAGGTGGCTAGAGCGGGCCAGGAGAGGGGAAGGACTATCCTTGTGAGGATGCCTAGCCTGCTAAAACCATCCACCATCGCCTGCTCTTCTATCTCCCTTGGTATTGTCTTAAAGAAACCCATCAAGACCCAGATAGCCAGGGGCAGACTAAAGGTAACATAGGGTAATAGCAATCCAAGGGGATTGTTTACAAGCCGCAGCCATGCCATCAACTGGTAAAGGGGAATAAGGAAGATTATCTGTGGGAAAAGACATGCCACGAGTATCGAGAAGCTCAAAACCCCTTGATATCGGATCCTTAGTCGTGCAAGGGCGTATCCAGCAAGCGCAGCCACTACCAGGCAAAGAGATGTAGTACCTAATGATACCAGAAGGCTGTTCACGATATACCTGAAAAATGGGCGGCTTTTAAATACATCTATGTATGCATTTAATGTAGGTTTGGCAGGCACATAGGTGACAGGCGCGGAATAGATCTCCGAGCTGTCCTTGAGCGAGGCAATTAGCTGCCATGCAAAGGGTGCGACGCTCGAGATAAATAGCGCACTGATGAGAACAAAAAAGAGCACACTCCTAGTACTCAACTGGCCTCCTCGTCAAGACTAAATACACGATACAGGCGAATAACAGGGAAAAGAGGAATGCAATGGTAACCATGCTCGATGCGTACCCGATATTGAGATATCGAAACACAGTACTGTAAATGTAGAGCGAGATGGGCTCAGTTGACCCCGCCGGACCCCCGCCTGTCATTACCCAGATGGAGTCAAACACTCCAAGTGCCTGTGTGCCGCGAAAGATCAAGGCAACCAGGATGGCAGGCCTAAGCAGGGGTAAAGTAATCAATCTAAACCGTTGCCAGTATCCTGCACCATCCACGCTTAGCGCTTCATAGAGTTCAGGTGGTATAGACTGCAGACCGGCCAGGATAATAATGGTAACAAAGGGAACACATTTCCATACCTCAGCAACGATAATACAGAAGAATGCCTTCCCGGGCAGCCCGAGCCAGGCAATTGGCTCGCGGATGATCCCGATGCGGAGAAGGATGTCGTTGAAGACACCATACGCATCATTGAATATCCACTTCCATGCAATGGCCATGACGACTGTAGGTAATGCCCAGGGTATGAGATGGGCTGCGCGGATGATCCCCCTTCCCTTAAATTTGCCCTGAAGCAGGAGGGCGACACCGATACCGAGGATTAATTCCAGCGGCACGCTGATCGAGAAAAAAAGCAAGGTCGTGAGACTGGCATCACGAAATCTCTCGTCATGGAAGATGGAGACAAAATTGCTCAGCCCCACGAACTCCCCTCTTTCAGTGAAACTCAGGTGGAAGTTTCTTACTATTGGGTAAAGTGCTATTACGGCCAAAAGGCATAACGCCGGCACAATCAGGAGGATCCCAAACTTCTCTTCTCTCAACCTCGCTGACTCCTTACAATCTTCTCAATCTGTGACTGCGCCCTCTTTAATGCATCCTTGGGTGTCTTTTGGCGCAGTAATGCCTTGTGCACATGACGGCTCATGATATCCGATATCCGCGGATAATCCGGATGGACTGGCCTGGGACGAGCGTGAAGGAGGATTTTGAACAAGTCGGCATAATAAGGACTCTCTCTGAGTATCCCTGCATCATGAAATAGCGACCTCCTCGTAGGCACTACCCCACTTCTAAAATGAAGTTTCCTCTGCGCCCCAGGACCTGTGATGTACCTGATAAACCTCACACAGGCGTCTTTTTTCCTGGTAAACCTTGATATTCCGAATCCCCAGCCTCCCAGGGTAGCATGGGAACTTTGCCCCTTTTTGTGGGGTAAGGGGGCTATGCCTATTTTTCCGCGCACAGGGGATCTCTTTCCCTGGGCCAGCGTCCACTGGTATGGCCAGTTTCGGCAGAATACCGCATTTCCCTCCTGAAAAATGTGCCGGCACTCCTCTTCTTCGTAGGTAGTGACCCCGGGCGGCGTAACCTTCTGCATATGGATTAAGTCGCACATGAAGGCGAGTGCCTCCACATTCTTGGGGGAATCCAAGGCAAGCTGACCCCTCTCGTTGAATACGCCCCCCCCAAATGACCATATGAATTCCAGGAAATTGCAGACCAATCCTTCATATTGTTTTCCCTGGAAAACGAACCCCCACCGAATCGGTGGTTTTTCCAATCTCTTTGCAACCTCCAGGAATTCCTCCCAGGTCTCGGGTGGGGCTAATCCTGCCTCCTCCAACAAGTCCCTCCGGTAATAGAGCATCCCGGCATCGCTTTGAAGCGGTATGCGATAGAGCCTGCCATTGTAGATACTGCCCTCAATATCACCGGGGAGAAACTCTTTCATGGCCTCCTTATCGAACCATTCATCAAGCGGAAGCAGCCATCCCTGATGCGCGAATTTTGGCACCCAGATAATATCCATAAGCACCATGTCGTAGGTGGGCTCTCCAGCGAGAAAGGAAGTTACATACATATCCTGACGAAGGTCAGTCGAGGTAGGCCCTTTGATAATCTCTACATCTATCCCTGGATTTTCCCTTTTGAAATCCGCAACCACCTCTTCAAATCCGCCTCCGGGATCAGGCCACGAGAGAAAGGAGATTCGGGCCTTGTTACCCTGGGCATAGACACTGGAGGAGAACAGTACCACTAGAATTGTCAGCAGGATCTTTTGCCTCACAGAAATTGCACCCTCTACGGTCTCAAATGCGGTGTCCACGAGGTCTTGTGCCCGTAACTCTTTGCGCATCTTTTACCCTGCTTTCTTCATAGTAAGGTCCTCAATTCGGCCCCCCTGCCAAGGCAGATCCTTGGTCCCCAGGGCTGGGAAGATAAGACCCCGATGGGTAAGTCTGTCCACTGGGGCCGCCGCCGTCCTTTTGAATAGACAGGGGAAATACAGGATGTCCCCTACGCCAGAGAAAGCGCATGTGTTCCACGCCCGGTGGCTCAGGGGGGCTTACGAAATGCAGTTCTAACTCTTTTTTGAGGTTATGGTCTGAAAGGAGGTAACCTGCTGCTTCACCTTATCACTTTTGCAGTTTGGGCACTGGAATTTCTTCTTTTCATATTCCGAGACTTTTATATCCAGGGTAAAGGTCTTATTGCATTTTTGACACGTGAACTCGTATATGGGCATGGTCTAAGCTCCTTTCATATCTGAAGTTCCTCGAGGCTCAAACACAGGGGATAATAAGCCTTTTTCCCGCTGATGTCAAAGCCTTCGATATACAATGAGGTCGATTCAGTCAATTCTTTCCGCCCCCGTTCCGGTGGCTCACCATTCCCATCCGGGCATGGACATCTCCTCACTTTTATTTTGCATATTACGAGGCCTTGTGCTAATAGAAAATTCAAATAAGACGGTGAATATTAAAAAGGGGGTACCTTGACTGAAGGGCCAGAGTTCACCAAGCTTGACCAAGCCATCATTTACCTCGTCAACAAACTTCGCAGCTTAACAAGGACAAAACTCGTCAAGTTGCTGTACTTAGCGGATATTGCACATTACAGGAGAACCAAGAAGTCCCTCACAAAAGTCACCTACTGCAGCTATTATTACGGACCATTCTCGGAAAAGATAATTGAATCAATTGAAAAGCTAAGCCCTTATGAAATTGAGGAATTTTATAGAACCAGCAAAGATGGCAGAGAATATTATACCTATACCTCGGGGACAAACCCCAGGATCATGATACTCAATCTCACGCAAGAGGAAAAGAGAACCCTTGACAAAGTCATTACCACTTACGGGGCAATGAATCTGGATGACTTACTGAAATACGTTTACTGTACCCCACAGTACCGTAAATCCAGAAAAGGCGAAACAATTTCTATTACCCCAAATGATCGATTTTGAAGAAGCAGAGAGTTTTTTCTCCTTCCTTACAACCCTTTCCGATGCCCAACAAATCGATCTCGATAATCAATACAAGATAACGATAAGGAACAAGGATCAGTTCCGAGAATTTGGATTCGGTCTATATCTGCTATGGCTCCATATCCACAAGAGACCAAGAACACCGCTCCTCTATTTTACCGGTATCGGATCCGATGAGACTCTTTTCCTGGTTTCTCCATACCAGGACAACCCGTATTTTTGTTGTCCGAAAGGCTACCGTCCGGGCCAGCTATACGTTGATGCACTGGAAAAGTGCTTCAAGACGAACCCAAGCGATTGCCAGTTCTGCGACCTGAGAAACTCCCTACTCGTTAATATCAGCTACTTCAAACATACCAGTGCCTTCCGGGACTTCCTCAGCGACCAGCAACTGGGCCAAATAAAGGGAGATTTTCCGAAAATCCGCAGCTGTGCCGAGTGCAAACCACGCTACTTTTCCTGGTTGCATAGGAAGATACGGGAAGACGACAGGCAGGCCCTCTGCCTGGGAGGATACCCAGCACTCCTCAAGACCCCGATAAAACCCCTTGAACTCCTCTTTAGGGAGCCCAGGGAAGCAGACCGTCTGAAGATGGAGACCGGAACCCTCTTCGACTCTTTTCTGACAGTCTATCTGGCGGAGAAATTTGGTTCAACAAAATATACGGCAAACGCAGCTATCACCTCGCCCTTTGCCTCATTTGAAATGGATTCGGCAGTGCTGATACAGGGAAAATCAGGGACAAACCTGCTGGTAATCGAGACTGCGTCTTATTATCATGATCTGAAGACATTAAAGAATAAGCTGCTCAATTACGCTGCCCTAAGCAGGCGGGGTTGCGACAAATTCCTCTACATCTACCTGACGATTACACAGTCTCCTAAAGTATCCATCAGGAAAGAAACAAGGGAGTTACAAGAAACAGACAGGGATTTAGGGGCGCTCTCCTCGATCATGACCGAGAATAACTTCAAGTGTCTCAATTTACCGCCTGGATACAAAGACCTTGATACTAACCTCGTAACCGACTGGTGGGATAAGCAATACTTGAGAAGCTCCTACGACTACATAATAGCGGAACTAGGGGACCTGACGGATCGGTTACGAGTAGAATAAGAAGACTGGTGTGAGGCGCTCGCTTTGCCTATATCTTCAAGAACGTGTAATAAAGGCCCTTGACCACCTCTGCCATGGCCTCGAAATTGAGGGTGTCGATGGTATCTGTCTCCTGGTGGTAGTTGCTGTTTCTGAAGAATGATGTATCTGTTACCATGACGGCCCTGTATCCATGGTGCCAAAAAGAGGAATTGTCCGAGAGGTTAATGCCTCCCAGGTATTGAGGCGCAACCAGGGATCTTGCGTTTATGGCCGAATGTTTCTTGATTCCCCTCCTCAGAAAAGAGACGTATTTTGCTGAGCGAAGATCTCCAGCTATCCCAATGAAGTCAGCTGTGTGGGGATAGAAAAAGCGCATGCCCGGAAGGGGGTATTGTTGAATGGGCTCCTGACGAAAATATCCGATCATCTCCAGCGAGATCATAACATCCACCGGCACCTTCTGATCTTTCAGGTGTTTGGCATAGACCATACTGCCCATGTTAGGAGATCCAAAGCACGGAGGCTCTTCATTGACAAAGGCAACGAATACGAGATGCTTCTTGTTCGGGCTCCCGTTGTGTAACCTTGCAAGCTCCAGCATGCCAGCCACAGCCGAGGCATTGTCGTCCGCACCTGGTGTCCCAGGCACGGTATCATAGTGGGCGCCAACCACCACTGCGCCGCCATCACTCCCGGTCCTCTCGGCAATCAGATTTGAGACGCTCTTGCCATAGCACGTATAGGTCTGCCGCTGTACCGTATATCCGCTGCCCTGAAGGCTTGATTCAATATAATCTGCGGCCTCGCTCAGGGAGCCTTCCTTCCACAGATGTCGATCACCTATCCTGAGCGAGAGATATTCCACGTGTTTATACAGGCCTTCTATGACAGCCTGTTTTCTGAAAGCGGGCAAACTACTTGAGGGGTGCGGCGGTTTTGGCTTCACAATGACTTTGCCTCAGGATCCAGTCCCAATGCTCAGACGGCTACCGTCCCATTTGCAGCCTCTCAGGGTTTCGGATGTGCATTAAATAGATCTCGATGGGGATAATTAGCCAGGATTTCAACTACATCAACAACATGAACATTAGGATAACAGATCGATCTACACGGCATAACCTTTACTTGCTTATGCTCTACGGCCGGCACGTCTTTCCAGCCTTCTAGGCTCAAAAACTCCTCCTTGACCGTTTGTTCTTCATCTCCATTCAGAACACTACCATCCGGATTGAGGGGCGGTGTACCCTCGAGCCCCTTGTTCCTCAACATGGAGCGGGGTATAAGCGTGAGGGCTGAAGAGGACTTTGCCGTTGGAGAGGAGCGACAAACCACGGCCAAAGAGGACTAAATCATCTCCAAAAGCGATTTAATCATTGTCTCCTGGTCCTGATTGACCATCTTGAATTTCACCCCAATTCCCTGCGGGCTGACCCTGACAACTTCGCCGGCAATCCTGATATATTTCTGATAGTTGGGGAGCGGAAAGGATAGTGAAACCTCTTGCCCAACGGAGAAGGGCATACGGGTCTCGATAAACGCCCCGCCTGCACTTATGTTTTGGATGTAATCCTTGTAGACGCGATCATCAGTAGAGTAGTCTACGACCATGAAGAAGGGTTTCCTCTTATGTTCCCTCTTGTCCTTGAAAAGCCTTTCCTCCAGCTCCTTCAAGAGGGCCAGGCGCTCGTCCTGAGACATATTTTTGATCAATTCCAACAGGCGAGCTGTAACGTCGGACTCGTTCGGTTTTTTTTCAGAAGGATCCATTCCCACTTTCCTTTTAGTCTGCCTCGGCCATGAATTAACCTATTTCAGGCCGAAGTATAGAAGAAAATTGCTGTTATGTCAAAGACAAAGAAGGTGCCCGCGCGCCTTTCGCTGTGCGATGGCCAGAATCGACTGGGAAACCGGAGCTGTCACAACTATATGCCCATTATCTCACCTCCTCTAACCTGCACTGCTTGGCAACCCGTCGTCCCAAATGGCAAAAAGTACGAAAACCTCGTGACTTACCCGATACCGGATCCTTGCTCAAGAAGATCTGACCCTTCGCCTCGCTAGGCTTTCTGAGGGCTAGTGTCTCAAAGGAAGACATGGCTTTGGCCTGCAGAATTCCCCCGGTGATATCCGTAAATCCGCTGCCTCTTATAGTGGCAACTCACTCGTCGTTTTTCTGTTTGAAGAGGCGTTTTTGCTCTTTGGTTACCGAGGGGCGCCGGCAAGGGAATCACTGGGATTCAACGTTTCCGGGAGATGATTGATTATGGCGTGTGGTTTTTTGAGTTCATTCCTGTAAGGGCCCGAGCTATCCAGAAGCATGCAGACCCGTTGTGAATGAGTGCTGGTATTGGGGCATCCGCTCAGGGATAATGAAGCCCATAGCAGGGAAAAGGCCAGCAGCCTTTTCATCACGATGGCGGAAGTAATTGGCCTCTCTACGATCCCTTCTCAAAGCTGATAAGGGAGTGGCCATACCGATGACGGGAAAAATCCGCCCCGCTTTGGGCGAAATAACGAGCCCAAAATCTTTCTACTGATCGGAATTTATTGGAATCAGCCGCACTGGCTCCGACTACATAGACCTTGACACCAGTGAGGTTGGGGATGAGCTTGTGCTGCCGCCGGTATCTGATGACCTTGTCGGTGTACTTGCCCGTGACCTTAACCTTCTCAAAGTTGTATTCCTTTGAATCCTGGATCATGTCAGAGAGGACAACCAGGATCTTTTGGCGTTTCTCGTTATGGAAGATTGTATCGGCGATATTCAGAGAATTTAGGATCTCCGTCCGTGGAGTCCCTCGCTTGCGGGATAGGAGTCGGTCTACGTTCGTTCGAATCTTTTCTTTGGTCATGGTTAGGTTTCGTTCGAACTGGATGCGGTTGACCCATATAGTTTTCTTGGGAATTTCCTCATCCACCACCGGCTTGAAGTCGATATAGGAACGACCGGTGATAGTCCCCACTATAATACGATCCCCCTGTTCAAGGCTTTCATAGATCTTCTTAAACGCCTCCCTATAAACCGTGTGCCGATCGCGGTTCGTGCTCCCGGACATGTCGACCAAAACAACGATCACTCGTGCAATTTTCTTGGCCTTCTCAGACTTCCCGAACGCTTCAGCACTCCAGTTCAGGGAGCTCAGTACGAGAAGGGAGCTCAGAAGGATGAGTCCCAAGGGTTTTAGTCTCAATCGCTTCATTTGGGTACGCCTCCTCAAAACTTATGAAATGGGGTGATTGGTTGCCGCCTCCAATGGAATGGGCGCGGGTTCCGTTTTTCTGCGTTCGTCTTGTTGTTCAAACTCCTCACCCAGCGCGTGTTCCCGATCAAAAGACTTGGGTTTTTCATGATCAGGGCGCGCGCGGTAATTGATCTTGCGGTAGTAATAGATGATTTCCTGGGTTCGTTGTTGGATCCGGTCGATTTCTTGTCGTTGCTTGGTAAGGATCTTCCCGTATTTTCCCTCGATGGCCTGTATGGCCTTATTAAGCTGGTTGGTCCTGCGGTGCAAATGCTCCAGCATAGGGTCTTTGTCATGGGCAAAATAGGAACAGAGTGTGGCTGCAGCTAAAATGACCAGGTTCAGGCCAACGAACGCGGCGCCTATATATGTGCTACTGGCAAAACCGGTGACGGCTCCCGATTCGCTGAGGTCGCCCAGGTACTTGACACGCACGTAGCCAATGGCAACCAGGCCGCCGATGGTGAGGAAGAGAAGCGCCCCTATACCGACCGCGTTCTTCAACCATGGGTCTGACCAACGCTTGAAAAGAATCCCCAGGGAGTGGGCGATCCAGGGGATTGCCACGGCCACACCGACCGCCATGATCCATGTGAATATCTGGCTTTCGCCAAACACTGCGAAGGCGAGGGAATTCATGGGGATTTCACCCAGGACAAATAGCGTCATCAAAACATAGTACTTTCCCCTGGACAACTCCACATTGGGCTCGCTCCGATGTATCTTGGTCGCGTGAGCATCATAGTCCTTGGAGATACGTTCATAATCCTTGACCAGGGGTTTGCGTCTTCCATTGAGGAGCTCCAATTTGGGCCCACATACGGCTGTTACTTGCCGTGCCTCATTTCTGGCCATCGCCATCAGCTCCATCTCAAACTGTGAGAAATTCTGGTCATCCCTGCCGGGGATATTCTTTTTTGCGTCCTTTATGGCATTTCGTCGGGCCTTGAATCTGCTGTACATTTTTCCTCCCCCTTCGTGTTCAAAAGGTGATAAGAATCGGCCTTGTGTGTCGGCCCCCTTCTCAGGGGTAAGGCAATTCTCCTGAATAGGAAAAAACCCGCTGGTATTTGGTGCAAAATGTGTACCAATATCCTGCTGGAAAGTCTATCGCTTCAGACGTGAAACCGAAAACCACCATGCCTTGATAACAGGCATTCTGGAAACAGATAAAGATTCGAAGCTCTAGTAGAACACGCCTTTGTCGTGCTTCGAGGAGTAACTTGCTCATAATCCGCAATAGGATACAAACCTATTTTACCTTGAAAATCAACGAGTGCAAGCATAAATATCACCTTCATCCCCACCTCGTGAAAATTACTGTCGGATATTGAACAGATATCCAATCCTTCCACATAAAAAAGATGGCAGACCGAATGATGAAAAGGCAGAAGCTCCGGTCGGCCAAGCGAAATGCATGAACTCATTTTGAAGGGAGAAGTAAAGACAGGCATGACGACACATATGGTTTCTTGTGCGTGGGGTAAACCGGGTGTCATACACAAAATGACTACATCTGATGGAGTAAGGAAGCAATGGGTTTACAAATCGACTTAAGACAGTCTACCTTGAGTTTTTCTGCCATCGGATTACTGCACAAAAGAAAACCCAGTCCCTGTTCAGGAAATGGAGTCTTTATATCATCCATAGCTTACGCTTGTTCAGGTTCGTACTACATTCAAATTATCTAGGCATCAGTTACGAATACCGGCTGAGACTGTCGAAAAAGTCCGATTCTTGAGTTTCTAAGAAAATGGATGCAATAAAATCAATAGTCACAAACTCCGAAATCATTGATTTACGGTTTTTCGACAGTCTCCTCAATACTCCTAATGAGCTGAGATCGTATCGCTTAAGAAATGGCGATCTTCATCGGAGACCTTTACAAAGTGAAAGGCCATAGCATAAGCAGTATCTTGGCCCTCAATACCATAGAGATTTGACCACATCACCTTACAGGTGATCTCTATAGCTTGGCGATTTGGAGGTCTGATGGAAATACGATAAGTCTCATTTACACGCAGTGGCTCCTGACATCTAATGAACATACCGGCAGCAGTAATATTTGTCGTTTCTCCTTCTATGGTACCTTCATCAGTTAACACAGTAATGGGCCATCTCACTTCAATTCTCGTCACTTTATTTCTCCTCTCCAATTCGGCCTGAGTTTTTTCTGGGGTGGGAGCAATCGTAGCTTCTCTTAGCTTCGTATCGTCTACAGAAGCGAGCAGGTCTTGAGAGCCAGTGGCACCGCTCTCTGAGACACCTTTCAGTACCTGTCCATTCTCATCCCCATAATCACTATCTGGGGTTAAGAGAGGGGAGTCCTCAAGGGATGCTCTTTCTTTTTTCTTGGCCAAAAATACGAGGCGTGAGCGACCGAGTCTTATTTCGTCATTGTGTTTGAGGAGAACGCGTTCAATTTTTTCTTCATTTACCTTTGTGTGATTGATACTTCCAAGGTCCGTTAGAAGATAGCCAAGCTTTGTTTTTGTTATCTGGGCATGGTGGCGAGAAACAGTTCTATCAGAGAGGATAAGATCGTTGTCCTTATTTCTCCCTATGGTAATCTTCTCCTTTCCGATTTGAAAGGTGAACCTTTGGCCGTCGTTGGTTATGACAACTAAGCTTGGCATATCCTTTGTCCTAGATTTATTTAATGCATGTTTCTTGCCAAACTGGAGATCCAAATTCCATCCGATCTTATTGAAGGCTACATCTGCAATACTGAAAAAATTCGGCCGACCTAAGGGAATCCACAAGATGTAGGCATTTTGACAAAAAATATCTTGAATACTTCTCGCTCGGCTTCACCCTCGAAAGCTATTTAGATTTCGCCCGAACGGACCAGTGATTATCGGTCACAGAGGTCTCCTTGAGGCACAAGAACTGACACTTCTGCGGAACAAAATCAACCTCTTTGTTGTACGCATTCCCCTTGGCACCGTACTTCCAGAGCTCCTTCCGGTTGATCGCATAGTTGAGGCTTTTCTCAACCGTACGTCATCAGGCTTTGGTGTCAAAGTCGCCGCAGCTGCTGCGTGCCTCTGGGGCCTCTCTGGGCAAAGTCATCGGATAACCTCTTTGTTCATAAGGATAATCCCCAATTTCATGTTTGGCGATATCCTCGTGGGTTGGGCAAGCGCAGTAGGCCCTAATCTCAGTAATAAGCCCCTTATCGTTGAACCGGTACCACTTATCACCCCTTAAATAGGCCTCTATCTTTGGCTTGAAGTGCGTCCATTCGACCACGGCTTCCTGTGCCTCTGGATCAACGATCACTCGGTCTACTGTCCACCAAGAACCCAGCTCCTTAACACATTTGATCCAACAGTCAGCTATTGCTGTAGCGCCTCGAAGCGCGCCAAATGGACTCCCTTTCGGAAAATAGTGAACTGCATTCTCCACAAAATATGACACAATCTTATTTGCGTAGGCCTCATTACATGCGTTAACGTAACCGCGGAGGGCCTTTTCAATATGTTCTCTTTTTAATGCCATAGGTTCGTCCTTACTCAGATTTCACCACCCAGGTCATCCAAGATGGGCCAATCTAAGTTATGAAAATCTTAAATAGAAAGCGCTTGGAGTGTCAATCGGTTTGAGGGAGTCATCATCCTGCAGATGCCTGACTCTGAGACCCTGCGGATTGAGGTCTTCAGGGAAGGGACCACCGGCCCTATAGGCTAGACCTCCACGGAAGAAACGCATTTAAGAGGTAGAGCTAAACACAATTATCGAGTGACTTGATTACCTGATTGACCTCAACCACAGACATGGTCAGTAAACCTTTCCTAACAAGTACTGATCATAGCATACCAAAATGTCTAGCAGAACATTTGGTTCTTGCGCAACAGATGTAACAACTAGCCATTTCGTACAACACTATCGCATGTCACCACGCCGCGCCCGGCACAACAGAATCGCTCTGGTAAACCGACCCAGCTCAATGCTATAATTTGCGCACCTGGCACATGACTCCTTGGACACTATTGATACCAATCTCCGGGTCGTAGGGTGGGTCGTAGGACATCACCATATTGACGTTTGTTTCCAGGTAGCCATTCTCTGCTGTTTCTTTTTCCGGCAGCCACCAGCCAAAGACACCGTTCACCACATCGGGGCGAATGTCTTCCGTCAGTTTTGCCATGTGCTGGATGGAGCCCTTGGGTGTTTCAATAACGACCCGATCGCCATCTTTTATTCCCCGTTCTTTTGCTGTACCGGGATGTATGTGTAGTTGTGGGTATGGTGTTATCTTCCTTACCCATTCATAATCCGAGGAGCGGGAGAGGGCGTATTCCTGGCACCTTCTGGTTGTTAAATAGAGGGGATATTTCTCGGCGAGGCGTGGGAGGAGCACCGGACTTTCCGCGTGCTCCTTGTATGTAGGAAGAGGCTCATAGCCATAGCGCTCCATACGCGAAGAGTAAAGCTCCACCTTCCCTGAAGGGGTCCGGAATCCCTGGTCCACATATTTCCTGTATTTTGGTTGCCTGATTATCGGACCCTTCTCGCAGAGGTCCCGGTACCTCATGTCCGAGTCAGCGAAGTTTGCCTCCATGAGTTCATCGTTATTCTTCCATGGGATCAGGTTTTTCCGGATATATCCCTTCTTCACCATTCTCTCGGCTATGTCGTGCAGAATCTGAATATCTTCAAGACATCCTTCAGGTGGCTCGACAATCTTTGGCATAGCGCTGAGCCAGTTCCCATAAGGGCTAAATCTGATATCGTTCAGCTCGATCGGGTGAGCTAACGGTAAAATCAGGTCTGCCAGGTCTGAGGTCGGGCTGGGAGTATATGCCAAAACCATCAGAAACTCCAGCTTCTTCATCGCCTCTATTACCTTCTCAGCACCGGCATATGTCAGCACCGGGTTTGCCCGCATGACAATCCAGGCCTTGACAGGATAAGGTTCACCTGTGAGTATGGCGTTGATAATAGTAGGATTATGCGGTCTGTGCATTACTGCATCAGGTCCAGCCCAGAGTGGGAAGCGGTCAGCTCCCAGGGTTTGTTCCTCTACTTCCTTGGGAACACGGGCACTCACCATAGCATTGTCCAGTGCGCTAAAACCGACCGGTGGCTGTTCAGGTAGACGGTTTCCACCAGGTACGTCAATGTTGCCGGTGATGGCAATCAGTGCGGCAAAAGAGCGGGCTGCCTGGGTGGAATTGGAATGCTGGCAAAGACCGATATTGCCCCGGTAGCTTGCCGGTCCATTGGTAGCGTAGGTCCTGGCTGCCTGCACGATTTCTTCAAATGAAAGTGATGTGACCTCGGCTGCCCATTGCGGGGTATATTGCTGCACATGCTCGCGGAGCCTATCAAAGCCCACGCAGTAGTCATTCACAAAATCTGCATCGTAGAGGTTTTCATTAATGATAACATGTAACATGGCCAAGGCGAGAGCGCCATCGGTTCCGGGCCGAATCTGAAGGTATAAATCGGCCGCCTTGGCTACTTCACACCGCCTGGGGTCGACAACAATGAGTTTGGCTCCGTTTTTCTGAGCATATAAGACGTCCTGCCATTGTCCTCCACACGAATGTGGCATATTTGTTCCCACCAGCAGAATGCACTTGGAGTTACGGAAGTCCTCGGCGCTGCGGTAGATGGTGAGGACATCTCCATAGGTTAATGGATCGGCTGTCTCGGCCGTCCCTTGACATAGATCCCGGTTGGTCATCTCGTTAGGGCTGCCCAGGGTACGGGTGAATAGGGCAATAGAGGGAGTTGGGAGGGTGGAGCATATCGATAGGGGACCAAATCTATTTCTCACCTCGCCCAGCCGCTCAGCGGCTATCTCAATAGCCTCTTCCCAGGATATTTTTTTCTTCCCCAAGGCGGTCTTTAAAAGAGGCTGCTTGAAGCGCTTGGGATGATAGAGTATTTCCCACTCATGAAGGCTTTTGGGGCATGTATACCCCCTGCTCCACGGATGCTCTTCATCGCCCTCAATCTTGGTGATCCTGCCGTTTTCTACCGTGGCGACGATGCCATCATAACTGGGACAAGATGAAAATGGACAGATTGTCCTGATTTTGCGAACTCCTTTGGTATTACTCATTGCTTTTGCTCCTCTGTCTCATCTCTAAACTGATTGAGCTGATCATACACTCTGGTAGCTAATCCAGTTACAGCTAAAGTGGCCTTCTCACGTTTCGCCTTCCTTGATCGCGTCAGTTGGTTCCATTACTATCCGTCCCTTTTCAAAGTCAATGTATCCCCTCTCTCATCATCCTGCAACACCCGGTTACATAACGAGTGAAGCTAATCAATGGTAATATCCTGAAACCCTACCACATTGGGATGGTTTGGACCAAAGGTCCTTTTTGCAACTGTCAATGCTTCTTCACCTACCTTTGATAATACCTTCATGGTTAGATCCCTCTTTTCTACAGCTGAATTCTCACAATGGTAATGATTGTGTATCGGAAGTAGAGTCTCCCCTTATTCTAAGAGTACTACGGACACCTAATTGAACTGACCATTTCTTCAACTTCGCTGATATACTTTTCGACCGGTGTGTCTTTAATATACGCAGCTGTTTTAACATTTATTTGCAGGTCGTCACAATACCAAGTAATAACAAATCAAGGCTCTAAGTGGGTGACCTTTTCCCATATAAGTAAAATCATACTGAAGGATATACCGTCGATGTCCCCTTTTCCAAACCAGAAAAGGGCATGGCGGCAAGAGTTTTTCATTGCAAGGTATTCACTATTTCTGGGGTAAGGAGGTGCAGCTATGAAATGTCCAAGCTGTGGTCTCATGAATCCTGACGATGCGGTCAGGTGTAACTGTGGATACAGTTTCACCACTCACAGGCTCTATAAGCCCTATTAAGACATGCGAGTCAGGGATTTCTTCTTCAACAGTTGGCGCACGTTTGGAGCAAATTGGATCACGTTTCTGGTGCTCGCTGCTATCCCGACTGCCGTATCGCAGGCCTTGCCCCTGGCTATAGCGCCTACACTAGGTGAAGAGGCTGCCCCGGGGACCATAATAACAGTGATGCTAGTGTCGATCATAGTATGGATCCTGTCGACAATGGCCTTGACAATGGCTACCCACAGGACTTCTGATGGGCAGACGGTAGCCATTTGGGAAAGCTACACTCTATCCTTGGGACTCTTCTGGCGATACATCTGGACGGGTATACTCTATCTGCTCATCGTCGTGGCTGGTTCTATCGTTTTCATAATTCCAGGGATTATATTCGCCGTCAGGTATGTGTTCGCTCCGTATGCTGTTATCATTGAGGGAATTAGTGGAGGAGCAGCACTTTCACGCAGCAAGACTCTAACAGGGGGCAGACTGTTTGGTACGTTCGTACTTGAGCTGGGCTTTGGGTTGTTGTTCCTTATTGTATTCGCCGTACCCTTGTTTCTACTGATCTTGCTGATCGGACAATTCTTCGGTCATCCCTTGTTGGCAGAAACCGTTCAGCAATACGGCAACATTGTTAGCGAGGCGTTGTTCGTCATATTCAACGTGCTGTTATTCAAGAGCCGGGGAGTTATGGAGCTGGAAAAGGGGGGAATCTGAGACGGCGATTGCTAACGCGACCAGTGCAACCGACCTGGACGCTTTGGCAGACCTGTACAGGTCCCAGGGTAAACATAAAAAGCCCAAAAGGTTGGAAGAACGTGCGAGAGAAATCCGTTCAAAATCAGGAAGGTAACACTGCTAATGGAACCCTAAACACATCTCTTAGATAAAGGATGGTAGTCGGTAGATTTCAAAATGAATCAGGCAGCCAATAGCCCCCGCCTTTTTGTTTAATTGCGATAGAAACATTTAATCGACAGTGGTTCCGAAAATCCTCACATTCAGTTAGATAGTATGCACGATTAAAGACTTAAACAAAGTGGGCCGTTAATGGCAGGCTCCTTCACACAAAAGCGAAAAAGGAGGGAGCTATGAACCAGGTAACAGCCCACGGGGAAGAGTATGCATGTCGGATAATTCTCTAGAGATAGGTACTTAAGACTCAAATCCTTAAGTCACCTCTGAACACGCTAAACCACTTGCTTACCCTCAGCCAGTCCACTCTGCGTTCGATTTGAGTCCTTCGCTCACTTCCACTCCTTCTCTCTACCCCTCCGTTCAACAAGTAGTTAAGATCATATACCCTGCGTCTGTCTTCTCCAGAGCGCCGGTCAAAACTAGAGTCCCTCCTCTCTAACATCCTCCTCCCCCTCATGTTGGAAAATGCCCCTGCCTCCAATAGCTTTTAGCTAAGCCGGATCAATCCCTCCTAAACCTCCACCCGAATCCTACAGATTTGATTAGACTGAGACTCCTTCAGTCTACTCCATTATCCGTTCGCGCTGACATCCTGCGGCTTAAAATTGATCTCGAAGCCGAGGAATGGTTTATTTTCCAAACCCTTCAGGCCCTCGGCCTCAAAACACGCTATGGCCAGCTGCAAAGTATGGTAATCCATCTCAACGCTATCCCAGCCCAGTAAATGCAATCGTTCGTTTACTTGCAGAAGGTTCACATCGGGACTAAGTAGAACACTGTTTGCCAAGTCCCTCATAAAGCCATGAACTGTACACGGCTCTACGCCCTTTTCCTCTAATCGTTTTATCAGGATGCTTATGAGCTGCTCCATCTTCTACTCCGGTCTCACGGGTAACGAGGAGAGCACAGTTCTCTCAGAGCTGGCGGCTGGAGTGACGGTCGAGATGGTAAGGTCGAAAATCAGAGGCCTCTCTGGTGCGAGTTGGGCAGCATGCTCTCCTGTAAATATAAGCTCTAAGGATTTGCCTTTCAGGGCGTCAAGATGATTGTGGAACACGCTCAGTCCAAAAGGATGTATATCTCTCAGGCAACTGGTATGGATGAAGATCCTTGAGGTGCGATGGGAATACCTTCTTACAATGTCGAGAAGTTTGTGGGCGGAGATTCCATCGAAATCGCCCCTTAGTTTCAGGTGCAGGTTTTCGCTGTTTCTGTGAACAGCAATCTTGAAATTTGTACCCATAATGCTCCCTTATTGGAATTTAGTGCAAGAATCATGCAAAGTTAAGGAGCTCAAAGATTGCTTTAAAGTTCAGATAGTTAGGTTAGCCTTCTTAGAAAGTCCATCGCGAAAATGGCAAGAAGATGCCAATTTATGGGAAATAAAATGCCACTTTCTATGTAAATTGTACATGCTTTCGGTGGGGGGAATGGGAGAAGCGTGAAGTAAAAGTGACCTGTGTTGACGAAGAGGGGGAGGCTGGTAAAAGGAGATACCAAAATAAGCTAGGGCTCATTGGAGTTGTTTGCACCGCATTTCCTATGGCTTCTGGCAAGCCCGCAAGGGTGCACCGTACTTGCCAGACACTGGAATCTTAGAACTCTAACGATTACACACGGTAGTCGAAAGTCTAACCTTGTCTTGGAACCTGACGAGGAAAGATCAAGGTCACCATACAGTGGTTCCTAAACTGAACTCAAAAGTCAACGGACAATCGAATATGATAGGAGGGCGATGAATGTTTCAAGCAATCTTGAGCGCGAAGAAAAGCAAATACTGCTTGTTTGCAATTGATATCGACATCTCTGAGAGATCCTTGGTTCTGACGAATGCGGTAAGGGAATCCACGATTTGTGATAAGAGCCACCTTCGCTTAGGGTTCGAGATGTGACCCCGGAGTCGGAAAATCCTTGACAGGGAGGGGTAGGTATTATATGAAGAATGCAGCTTTCCCGGGGTCGCCTTTACCTTGCGGCTATAGGTTTCGGGGTGGGCTGACCCTTGTTTTTTGATTCAAGCAACTAGATAGGAGAAAGGCATGAAGCTAAACAGTTTGAAGATCGGTTGGGCTGTCGCTTTCATGGCATTATTTTCCTGCCTGTTGAGTAGCTACGCCAGCATTGCCTTAGCAGAACCCCTCAGTGCGAGCCCTGACTACATTTATGTCCGCAAGGGTGAGACTAAGACAGTGACCATTAGTGGCGGCAATTTTAGAAGTCAATGCAGTGTGGTATCAACTGATCCCTCTATAGCCACTGGGAAGTTCAATAGCATGTCTAAAAAAGTGGAGATAACCGGGGTGAGTGCAGGCGAGGCAAAAATCACCTTTACCGATTCTGATTCCAATTCAGTTACTATAAGAGTCAAAGTATTCAGCATTTATATGTCAGCCTGAGCAGTCACGCGAGGGGAATCCACGATGCAAGGCCTGGCTGGAGAAGGGTCATTTCTCTTCGGCTTTCACACTGACCCCGGCGAAGGGGTCTTCAAACTCAGTTTTGAATCCCACCTTCCGCATCCCGGCTAAACAACACTCCTTGTCTTCTTCCACGGTTCCGCTGCTCACCCCGATTCCGCCGATGACATCACCACGTTCATCAAGAAGAGGATATCCTCCGCCGACGATGCAGATCCGGTTATCCGTGTGCTGCAGGCCGTAGCCCATGGCCCCAGGAACTATAATATTTCGTACCATATCGGTTGGTCGCTTAAAGGCTGCTGCGGTCCAGGCCTTTTTTTCCGCGATGGGGACATTGATGATGCGGCCTTTGTCAGGACGCAAAGCGCCCCGCAGGTGTCCTCCCATATCCACCATCGCCACAGAGCTCGCCTGCCCAATAGACTGGGCGTAAGCCACCGCTTCCCGCATCAAGGTCTCCACCTCCGTCAAAGTCAATTCCCGCATAGTTCACTCCTCCTTCTTGTGATAAGTTGGCCCCTTCGAATAGGACAACGGGTGCTGGGTGTCAAGGGAAAACTGGTCGATTCATGATTGAGCTTGACACACAGGACCGCCTCTTCCTATACTCGCCCACCAGAGAGCAAGTTCCTATCAAATGAAACTTATCAAGGAGGAACTGGTATGGACAGCAGGGAAAGGGTGCTCAGTGCCCTGAATCACATGGAGCCCGATCGCGTGCCCGTAGACTTTGGCAGCTTTTCGGGCGCAACCTCTATGAACGTCTCTGCGTACAAGAATCTCCTTACGCATTTGGGAATGGAAAGGGAGGCGAGAGTCGAAAACCTTTTGATGTTTACTGCGGAGATCGATAACGACATCCTTGACATGTTCCACGTTGATACGAAGTCTATCAAGCCGTCCATTCCCTTGGCAGAGTTCGACGCGCCAGAGGAATTTATGTATGAGCAGTTCCAGGTGAAGTGGCTTAAGTCAACGGATTTCACCTATGCCCCTGTTGAAGGCCCTTTTCAGAAGATCGCGAATCCGACCCTGGACGACCTGAAGAAATTCAGATGGCCGACTCCGACCGAATTGGAGGACCCTGAGAAGTGGAGAGAAAAGGCACAGAGGATTCGTCAGGAGACTGATAGAGCTCTTGTCGCGAGAATGCCACCGGGCATCGTCACCCATGCCCAATTTATGAGGGGCTTTCAAGGTTGGGCCGCGGATCTCTATTTGAATAGAAAGTTCAGCGATGCGCTGCATGAAAAGCTCGCGGAGCTATGGATTGAGACAGTGAACACCCTTTTGCCTGCCTTGGGTGAGAACGTTGATATCATAATGTTCGGAGATGACTTCGGCCTACAGGATCAGCCCATGTTAAGCCCCCGGATGTTTCATGACAGGATAGCGCCTTTGATGAAGCAGATGATAGGAGGCATCAAGGCCAAAACAAAAGCCAAGGTGGCCTTACACACTTGCGGATCAGTATATGATCTGATAGATGATTTCATCGAGATTGGGATTGATGTGCTCAACCCGCTCCAGGCAACAGCCAAAAACATGGGGGCCGAGAAGATAAAGAAAAAGGCCGGTAAGGCCCTCGCATTATGGGGTGGAATTGATACACATGTTGTCCTGCCCAAGGGCACCCAGCAGGATGTGAGGGAAGAAGTCAAGCGAAAGATACCAATATTGGGAGAAGGCGGCGGCTACATCCTTTCCGCAGATCATAATATCCTCGTCGATGTACCCCCAGAAAATCTGATTGCCATGTTTGAAGCTGCCGTGGAGTATGGGGGATACTGAGCAACGGAAAAAACTCGATAAGGAGCAAACCATGGTAAATCTCAGTGAGATCAAGGAAGCCATCATCCAGGGAAAACCAGACGATGCCAGGGATTTGACTCAGAGAGCCCTCCGGGGAGGACGGGAAGCAGAGAAGGTCCTGAGTGAGGCTCTCATAGCTGCAATGAATGAGGTAGGGGAGCGGTTTGGTAGAAACGAGATTTTTTTTCCTGAGATGCTTGTTGCGGCAATGGCAATGAAGGACGCATTGGCCGTTTTGAAACCCATTTTGGTCAGTAAGGGGATTAAGGGAACAGGCAAGGTGGTTCTCGGGACCGTGCAAGGAGATCTCCATGATATCGGGAAGAATCTGGTGGGGATGTTGTTCGAAGGGGCGGGCTTTGAGGTGATAGACGTGGGGATAGACACACCGAAGGAGGAATTTGTGAAGGCCATAAGGGAGAATGGTCCTCAATTGGTAGGACTTTCAGCTCTTCTAACGACTACCATGCCGAGAATGAGGGAGGTGATTAGCGCACTTGAGCAGGAAGGGCTGAGAGACCAAGTCAAGGTCATAGTAGGCGGCGCCCCGGTGACGCAGGAATATGCCGATGAGATAGGAGCTGATGGGTACGCACCTGATGCGCCCTCTGCAACAAACAAGGCAAGGGACCTATTGGGAATAGCTTAATTTTGTGAGGAGTCTTAAGAGTCTCCGCAAAGAGAACCTTCCAAGCTTTTTTTGCATCTCCAGATATTCTTTGGCGGTTTGTGTGCAGGTAATGACCTCCAAATCACTATGTGGCATCCTTTTCTGGCATCATCATATGCCTCTTCTTCATTGTGCCTCAATCTCATCTTTGATCCTCAGAATCAGCTCTTTAAGGCATGTAAAGAGTTCCAGAACGTCCTTTGCTCCTGCCTTGAAGGCGGGCTCTTCTCCGTTTTTGGCCTTTGAGCTGTCCGGCTTCCTTTCTACTATCCTATAGTTGGCATTTATCTCAAATTGGGCCGATTCGATACCACACGTGTGCCGAGCAAAACTGGTGACAGTCCCCTTTCCTCTGGCTTTGCAGAGAGGCCGATTAAAGATCGGTGGCTCCTGAAAGCCCCTTAGGGCAACTGCGATGATACCCTTAAATGTCGGGCAGGAACATTTCTCTACATCATCGTCCAGTACGCCGGCGCAGATCTTAAAGCGTTTGTCCCTATCAACCCCGTGGATATCTGCCACAAACCGTATCCCATACTCTTTAATAATCTGTTTTATCTTGCCCTTATACTTCGTCTCCTCCGAGCGGTTCGAATCTTCACGGGTTTTGTTTTTCACATAGATGACGTGTGCACCTGTGACCTCTCCGAGCTTGATGGCTATAGAGGCGGTATACTCGTCCTCCCCCTTCCATTTACCGTCACGAAAGTGCTTGGCACCATGGGGGGCTGAAATCAAAACAGGGATGTTCCCCTCCTTGAACTCAAAGTAATCCTCGCTTTCCCTATTATACTCTATCTCGCTATACTCTATCCGNNATACTCTATCTCGCTATACTCTATGCGCTTGATGTCCTCGAGCAATTCGTCCATCTGTAAGCCTTACATGGGCGCCCATGGATTCACTAATCAAAAAACGGCTTCATGCTATTGGCAAGCCCTTCGGGCACAGTATCGATGACCCATACATCATATCCTCTCTCCATGGGGCCGGTATCGCTTGTATAGACTCCTTTTGGGTAAGGCCTTGAGAAGAGCTTTGTGTGGAGTGAATAGTAATCCAGTTTCTTATCCACAGGTCCGGAGTACGTGATGAGATTGAATGACCCAACACCTATCGCCTTATAGCCACGCAATGCCCTTGTAAGACCGTGTGCGAATTCATGTATCTCCTCTTCGTCTAAGTGTGCCAGAGAGCTTTCGCGGAATATAAACTGAATTTCATTAAAGCCACGAGGAGCAAAGCTCGCTATAACTGACAGGTGATCATTGCCAGAAACGTATCTCTCCTCTAGCCTCCTTTCCTCTGCAACCAAGTCTTCCCAATACCTTTTTTTGTTGAGCTCAAAATACCCCTTGCCTTTCTCTAAAAGCATAGCCTGCTGGGGTACTGGCTCTCTCTCCACCAAAATCTGAACATGGGGGTGTATAATGCTTCCAGCAGAAGGTGGCATGTAATTCCACACCCAGATTGGCCACAGTGCTTTCCTATCGTGTCCATATACGGAAAAGATATAGTCTTTGGATGCCAGTAGATTGTCTCTTAGCAGATCAACGCTGAATTCGTCCAAATCCAGGTAATGTCCTTTGCTCAGGGTGCCAACGGCGTGATTCTCGCCAAAGGGATTCAGATTTGGAAAGATTACGGTCTCGCCGATCTTTATTCTTCCCCCTTTACAGACCGCCTCTGGAAATAGTGGGGTTTTCTCTTCTATTTGTTCTGGGCAAAATACACACGCTGCCCTTGATTCACGTATGATCTCTTTTAACCTGATATCGCTTTCTGCCTGCTTCAACCTCTTTGCCCTGTCAGCATTTATTCTACTCTGCTCATGGGTTAAGGGGTCAAACCTGTATTCTATTCGATTTCTGATAACCTTTCGGAATCCTCTCATCTGATGCCTCGATCTTCGTTGAGCTCACTTTAAACTCACTATAATTATGTCAAATGTTGAGGTCTGAGGCAATAAGGGAGAAAATAGTAATTGACATTTCCCACACTCTTCACGATATTGGCGAGAAACTCGTTCAGATGCAAGGTTAAACTCGAAATCACCACAAGTCTACGCAAAGGAGGTACTAACAAATGAGCGACAGACGGAAAGGAGACTGGTCAGTGTACTGTCAAAACCTGCCAACGCACAATGAGTCATGTCCACAATCCAGCACAAAGAGAATGCTCATCGCCTCCCTGCTCCTTCTGCTGGCTCTGGTTTTCTCCTTAGTCCCTTCGGTACGGGCCTTCTACTACGAAAGCGAGATTAACCCCAGAGTGATATACAAGTGGGAAGTGGTCGAGGGGACAAGGGTTCGGGCTGATGGAACGTATTTTGTAGTCTCCAAGAATCCCGACACTCTTGACTCAATCAAGTACGTCCTGTTTGAAATCTACTATCCCGACAACCGACTACTAATTCGCTACGCATACTACAAGCAGGATGAGCTCTTTGTTTATGAACTCGATTACGGAGGATACCGGGAAGGGGAATGCTACTTCGTACGGACTGAACCAACTCCAGAGGATATGAAGGAGATTGAGAGGCTGCTGACACCTCATCTGGAGTGACCTGCAAAGGTGATACCTCTAGGCAGTCTCCTGCAGGTAGCTACGGACTTCCGAGTAGGTACGGGGTGCTACGACCAGCAGGTGATCATCTATCCTCTGCCCATCCAGGTACTCATCCAGTGAAAACTCACTCCCATCTAACCTGTAAATCTTCCCTCCCGACGCTTCGAGAATGACGCGGGCCGCAGCGAGATCTCGATAGGTCTCATGAGCTATCACAGCCGCCTCGGCGCGACCGGTTGCAACATAACATATATGAGCACAGGTGCATCCCAGACCGCGGATTTTGCCGGGAAATGTGGAACGGTACTGATGGTGAAATCGGGAGTAGATGAGCAGAAGGCTCTCATCGTTGAGCTCTTTTTTTGGAGAGACGCGGATTTCGTCTTCTCCCCAGAAGGCCTTTCCGCCTGCCTGGGCGTGAAAGAGGTCGTCGGTCACAGGCATATAGAAGACGCCTAAGATGGGCCAGAAATTCTCGACGAGTGCCAGTGAGGTTCCCCAGATTGGGATTCCCGCCTGAAAATTGGCAACCCCATCTATTGCGTCGTAGATCCAGAGGTATCGCTTCCCCTCATGGCTATAGGACTTGTCCCCTTGGCTGCTCTCAAACACCTGATGTTCAGGGAAATGAGCATGGAGCTGATCTTGAAAGGAGCTCACGAGGAGGAGTTCCGCCTGCGTGACCAGCTCTTCATCGAATTTGACCTCGGGATTACCCTTGCCGTAATAAGAAAGGGCCTCGTGTCCTAAAGCGCGGATCGCCTCCAAGGCGAAGCGAGTCAGATCCTCAATGCTCTCGCTTTTTGATGCCACCGTTTCCCCTCCTTTCTTCAAGCGGCTCCTCTCATTTGAAATGTGACAGAGCCGGTTTTCTGAGACGCATAATTCTAACACCTTCATAATCTACCAAAATGTCAATGCATGGCAACTAAAACTTGTCATCCGAGCCAGTTCACCCCATCCACAACCCTCCGTACCTGAAGCAAGCATGGATCTCGCTTCTACACCTTCTTGGAGGTTTTTTATCCACCTCGCACCGTTGCGCGCTCACTTTTCTCCCTTGCTCTGCGAATCTTCTCACGTGCATGATGCGAGATGCCACGTTCAGGAGAAAACCCGGCTCAACCAGCCAGCTCTTCAATGACCGCCTCATCCTGGATCTCGATGCAACCCATGACGCTCTGGGCTGCTGGGCAGAAGGTCAGGTACGTGGCGAGGGCTTGTCTGGCCTCATTCGCCTTGTCCCGGGGAACCTTGAGGTGGTACTTGACTCTGATACGAGTGATCCTCAGAACGTTATCCACGTTTTCGATATCCCCCTCTACATTGGCCCAGTATCGCTGCTCGGGCGTGTCGATGCCTTTTCTGGCCAGCACCGTGGCCAGCGTCCCCATCATTCAGGCCGCGATGGCGCTGACCATATGGTCAAGGGTGGCCGGGTGTTCCTCCCTTGGTTCCACCTTATAAAAGCTCTTGATCCCACCGTGTATCCCATACCGGACCTCTCCGGGGAATCCCTCGATAACTGCCCTCCGCGTGGGACCCTCCTCACGAACGATGCGACTGCGAGAGGTATGAACAATTTCTCCCATTTTTCCCCTCCTTTCTTGGTGAGAACATTATTGGGTTTAAGGTGTGACACCGGAACATAGCAACCTATTTATCTAATACGCCACTTCTCAGGATTCCCATCTCAAGCCCTCTTAGTTCTGCTAGCCCTCTCAGCCTGCCGATGGCTGAGTATCCCGGGTTGGTCTTTTTCCTTAGGTCATCAAGGATAAGGTGCCCGTGGTCCGGTCGCATTGGAATACGTCCTGCATGGGGATCCCTGTCAAGCCTTCTCATTTGCTCTTTAAGGATAGCCACCATAAGGCCATACATATCCACCTCACCTTTAAGGTGGCCTGCCTCATAAAAGCTACCTTTGTTGTCCCCCTGAACACTCCTCAAATGGGCAAAGTATACCCTTTCGCCAAATCTTTCAGCTATCTTTATCAGGTCATTATCAGCTCTCGCACCTAAAGAGCCCGAGCAGAGGGTGAAGCCATTGTATACCGAATCGTGGGCCTTAAACAGTAACTCATAATCCCTTTCAGTGCTTACTATCCTCGGTAACCCAAACAACGGCATTGGTGGGTCGTCTGGGTGAATCGCCAACTTAACATCCGCTTCCTCCGCCACAGGGACTATTCCCTCTAAAAAGTAATAGAGGTTTTCCCTGTATTTTTCATCTGTCATATCCCTATACTCATCGAGTCTGGCCCGCAGCTGTTCTAATGAGTATCCCCCCTCGGCACCGGGTAGCCCAGCTATAATGGTATGCTGCAGCACGGCTTTTTGTTCTGAGGTCATTGACTGAAATAATCCGCTAGCCTCTTCAATAATTTCTCTGCCATAATCAGCTTCCGCACCAGGCCTCTGCAAGATGAACACGTCAAAGGCTGCAAATTCCGCAATATTGAAGGCAAGGGCCTTTGAACCGTCTTCAAGTTCATAACTCAGGTTAGTCCTTGTCCAGTCGATCACGGGCATGAAGTGGTAGCATGCGGTCTTTATCCTTGCCTTTCCGACATTTCGGAGGCTTTCGCTGTATCTTTCTATATATTCGTCGCGAGAGGGCTTTCCTAGTTTAATATCCTCATGTACTGGAATGGATTCAACGACGGGCCAGGTTAAGCCAGTAGGCTTGGCCGGGGTTTGGCTGTTATCCCATTCGATAAGCCTCTTTCGTTCCAGGATTGCCTCTTCTGTCCAAGCTTCTCCAACGGGTTCTTCATATAATGCAGTAACAATTCCGGTTGCGCCTGTCTGTCTAATATCCTTCAAGGTAACGGGGTCATTAGGACCATACCATAGCCATGTTTGTTCTAAGTTCATATCTTTTCTCCTCTAGACACTATTCTCCTCCACCTCAAGCACCCTTGCGGCAAGGACATCACACCGTATCAATACCCCTTTCCTTGGAGAAAAGGGTCCTCGAGCCTCCATGGAATAGATGTTTGATGGTAATCCTCTGTTCCACACGTGGAAGACAGGCGCTATTGTCTATCTCCACATATGTTCCGACGAAATCCTTGGATCTTCTTGGCCAAATCCTCTATTTTGCCCAATAAGGTCTGTGAAGGGTCCAGGTGATGGCCATGGGTTAACAAGAGCTTCTCTTGCGTAGAAGCGGCGATCGCATAATCAGGATATTCAACGGAGAACTCCTTTAAGAAAGGGAGTAAGGCCCTGAATCCCCGGTAATCATAGGTCTTTTCCTCCCCTGGCTCGAAGTATCCTGGGGTTCCATCCATTGCGGTATTTACGGCAGACAGGTTGAGGTTCAATATGTCCCCAATGAGGGTCAGAGGCAACGACAGAGTAACCCATTTTCTTTGCTCCTCGCCTGAAGATCTTGATACCTCGATTCCCTGGTCTCCATGGACTTTACGGTGGGCATTGTTAGGGGTAAGCTATTGATCAGGACGAGACAAGAAAAGAATTTGTCGAGACGACTCTTAATGCAAGACCTTTGGCTTCTCCTCCTCAAGTGCCTGCTGCAGCTGGAGCTGACGGAGCTGTTCTTCAATCTTCTTGATATACCTCTTAAGCTTTCCTTCCTGATATCTGGCCACGGCCAAGAGTTCATCCAAGTCAATATGCATATCGAGGATTTCGCTCAAGACGGAAAGCACTGCACAGGAGGCCTTCGGATATTCTACATGGGTTAGATAGTTCGGCATTTCCCCCAACAAGCACACGCCTTCAATCCCCTTTTCCTTAGCGATTCCCAAGAGGAACCCATTCAAGCCGCTAATACTGCCGCCGGTCATTACTTTCAGGTCGAACCCCTCCAAATCCCCTATCAGCTCGACACTGGTGGCCACGCAGTGGACTTTCGATTCCTGGCTGATCTTGATGGGAAGCGCGAAGGCAGCTGCGGTGTATACGCGTTTTACCTTGAACTTCTCGCCTACTTCAATAACCTTATGAGCGAGTTGATATTCCATTCCGCTTGGTTGGGCCTCTCCGATAAAGATTATTACATCATGGGCAGAGTCCCTATTCTTCCAGCAGTAAAACTCATTCCTGGGTAATGTGGTCAGCCTCGGGGATTCCACCGTTCCATCATCCCTGACGGAGACACCAGAGAAGCGAAAAGATTCGGCCAGATCAATTTCCGCAAATAGTTCAGCCCCCAATTTCTCCCTCATGTATCTTGCAGCCCCAAGAGCCACATTACCCATCCCGGACCAGGCTGCAAACAGATAGGGATCTCTAAGCTCAGGTTCATGATGAAGCTTGACCGTTATGATTTCCCCCTTTTGATCAGGCCTTTTTGCTTCCATTGTTAATTCTCCATTCTCTTCGTAGCCCCTTTTTCCGCCCCCGTTGGGAGGGGATAGAGGCTGTAGGACTGCTGCGGGGCACCAGCGAAGTTGAACTTGGCACACGGAGGGTCTCCCGTTGATTGGCCGGAGCTCCACTTGGGACCGGTGAATAACTCCACGGGTAGAGACTGTTAGAATTTCACGCTCTTTACCAGTCCCTCGTATTCCTTGATCTCTTCGTCGGTCAGCCTGCGGCGGAACAATCCCTGACGAACCAGAATGGGGATCCTTCTGTTCAGGGCGAGTGCCACTGCGTCGCTTGGTCGGCTGTCCATGGTATGTTCTACGCCGTTGGCTCGGAAGATCACGTTGGCGTAAAAGGTCTCCTCCCGCATGTCGTAAATCTCGACGCGCACGAAATCCAAGCCAAGTTTCTCCAAGATGCTCAGGTAGAGCTCGTGTGTGAGAGGGCGTTTCGCCTCAACCAGCCCCTTTTCCCTGGCAATGGCAGTGAATTCCGCATCACCAACGAACATCATGAAATAATGCTCTGCGTCTGCATTCTGCTTGAGAACGACCATATTGCCCCGATTGGGGTCTGACTCAAGGTGGATCTCACCAATGGTGATCATTTCCTCAGATATCATGGTGTATCCTCTCTGCTAGACATGGGCCCTCTTTGGGATTCCACCAAGGAGGACCCATGGATTCCATATCTTAAGAATTCTTCCCGGAGAATGCAAGCACGTGCCACTCATTTCACGGGGATAGGCTCACTCCACCGGGACTTGCTTCGTGCCTTCTTCCTCTTTAGCGAACTTCTTTGCGATTTCCGCAAGCTCAAGAAAACGTTCATCAACTCTTCTGAACAGGGTGCCTTCGGGGTATGTCCCATCTGGCTGGAGCGTTCCAGCATCCATCCCCGTGAGAATCTCGATCCCTTCCTCCACTGTGGAGATCGGCCAGATGTGGAATTGGCCTGCCTTCACACTATCGATCAGCCCTTGCTTGAGCATAAGGTTTCGAACGTTTTTCGTGGGAATGATGACGCCTTGACGACCATTGAGTCCTTTGCGCTCACAGATGTCAAAAAAGGCTTCCACCTTGCGGGTTACCCCTCCCACGGCCTGAATTTCCCCTTTCTGACTGACGGATCCGGTCACAGCAATGCCCTGATAAATGGGAACGCTTGCCAGGGCACTCAAGAGCGCAAAGAGCTCGGTACTCGAGGCGCTGTCCCCTTCCACCAGCCCGTAGCTCTGCTCAAAACACAAAGTCGCCGTAAGGGACAGGGGTTTGTTATGGGCGAAGCGTTCTTTCAGGAAGCTGGTCAGTATCATGACGCCTTTGGTGTGAATGTTGCCACTCATCTTGGATTCCCGTTCGATGCCAACCACGCCCTCTCGACCCACTGAGACAGTGGCCGTGATCCGGTTGGGTTTGCCAAATTCGTGGTCACCTGTCATGAGCATTGACACGCCATTGATCTGACCTACTTTGTGGCCATCGGTTTCGATCCAAAAGATATCCTTCTCGACCAGCTCTTTAATTCGCTCTTCAACCAGATTCGATCGAAAAACCCTTTTCTCAATTGCCTGCTCCACGTGTTCCCGCTGGATGAACTCCGCTTGATCGAGGTCGGCGAAATAGTTGGCCTCTCTGATCAGATCGCTGATGTCTCCCAGCTCGAGGGTGAGTTTTTCGTGGTCTTCAGTGCGTTCCATGCTGTATTCAAGGACACGGGCCACACCTGTCCTGTCGAGGTGGCGGATCTTCTGTTCAGAACAAAAGTCTCCCATCATTCGGGCAACCTGAATGGCCGTGTCCTCTTTTCGATCCATCCGGTCGTCCATGTGTGCTTTGACCTTGAAGATCTTCTGGAAACGGTCGTCATAAAAGTGGAGCAATTCAAAAAGGTAGGGATCACCCGTGAGCACGATCTTGATATCCAGTGGGATGGGCTCAGGCCGAATGGTCCTGGTGCTAAAGATGCCGTAAAGCTCTCCCAAATCTTCAATTCGAATCTCCTGATCTCGAAGTGCTCGCTTTAAGGCCTCCCAGGAGAGATACCATTTGAGCAAATCCAGCGCCTTCATAACGAGATATCCTCCATTGGCCTTGTGAAGGACACCGGGTTTGACCATAGTGAAGTCCGTAAAGAGGGCGCCAAACAACGCCTGTCGTTCTATGGTACCGAAGAGATTGGGATATACGGGGTTGGACTCAATGACAACAGGGGCACCTTTTGTTCCGGAATTGTCAACCAAAACGTTAATATCGTACTTTCGAAACGTCGACTCCTTGGCTGCAACCGGTATGTGTAGGATCGGATGCTGTTGGTCTTCCTGTTTTTTTATGAAGTCTTCGATGTTTTCGACAATATCTTCCCGCACCACTTTGAGGTATTCGATCACCTCACCCTCCTCCTTATACTTTTCGACATGGGGTTCCATGTGCTGGCCCACCACGAAGAGGGCGACCTCCCTCTTCAGGTCATCCTGCTTGCGCTTTGACTTTGCTTCCGCGTCCCGGATCTTCTTCACCGCGTCTTTCATCTTTTCCTGGAGTTCGTCGCTTTTTTCCCTCATCCTTTGCTTTTCCTCTTTATTCAGTTGAGCCAGTTCTTCCTGTGTCAGTGGTTGACCCTGCTTTGTCGCTGGCACGATGACCATTCCCACCTGAGACACTTGAAGCATGAAGCCTTGTCCTCTGGCGAGATGGGATAATCTATCAATGATCTTGCGACGAGAACGTTGGAGGGTCTGTTGCAATTCTTCATCTTTTGCCCGATAGTCATCACTTTCGAAGACCTCAGGGATTTTTGTCTGAAGGGTATGGACCAACTCCTGCATGTCTTTTTTGAGCTCTTTGCCCCGGCCGGCGGAAATGCTGAGGCACTTGGGCTTGTCCGGCTCCTTGAAATTGTACACATAACACCAGTCAGGTGGCGTTGCCTCCTTTTTGGCCTGCTCTTCAAGGTAGGTCCTAGCAGCATAGGTGAGCCCTGCCTTCGAGGGGCCGGCGATAAATATATGATAATTATTCTCTTTCATGCCCATCCCGAACTTGATGGCATCGCTTGCCCTCTCCTGGCCAAGGAGGCGTTGTGCAGGGGGCCCAAGAGATGCTGTGCTCTCAAAAGAAAGCGATTGCGGGTCCACAGAGGCTCGAAGCTTACTAACCGGGACTTCTGGGAATTCCTTAGGCATATCCTATCCCTCCGTTTCCTATTTTTTTTGTTCCGGATGCGGGGTTTCCCCTCTGCGTTGCGAATCATCCAGTGGTGAGTTGGGAGACGAGGATCCCCCAAAACTCCAAAGGTCGCTCATATCTCGAAACTGCCTCATAGTGCCAGCCAAGGTGTTGCTCGCAGTGGCGGCAGAAGGCCATACACCAGCAGTATCCTGAAAACCAGGTGTGGGCCTCAGTGGCCTGTCCGATGGCAATTGCACCGGGGCAGGAAAAGAAGGTGTGAAAATCGCATTCCAAGCCTGCCGGATTTGTGAATAGGTGTCGATTAGTCCCACCTATGGCAATCAGGCGGTCGGAGTGAGTAACCAGACCGCCACAGGTTTTGCACTGGTAAACCTTGGCTCCATTTCCTCCCATTCCGTTCATGACAGCAAGGAAACCAAGCATCCTCGAATCCAAAACCAAAGGGGTTATCAAGAAACATAACAATTTCAACCGGAAAGTCAATGGACAAGGTTCTCTGCCCCTGCCGGTGCTCGGCTTTGGTTTCCGAGAGGACCGCAGTGGTTATAATTTCCCGCCCTGCCTTAATATTGGTATGAGACAGGTTACATTGACCAATTACGACGTCACGGATAAATCCTCACGCAGAAGGGGGGGTTGCGGCGAGATGACCGAAGAGAAAAGGAAAGCCATAGAAGTGGCACGGAATCAGGCCTTGTCAGGATGGGATCGCTAGCGCCGAGAATTTTCGTCTTCTAAGATCGATAATCCCACTAAACAGACCCCTTTAAATCGCCCCGTGTCATCTTTAGTGATATGCCTGATCTCCGTTTTTAGGTATTCGACAGGTTTCGATGAATCAGTCGTGTAGTACTTCAGGGTCAATATGTTACCGACCTCCAGGTGATGCAATAGATCAGAGTCTTCCTTCACCAATACGCATATCCCTTTTGGGGATATATCTCGAATCTTGAATTGATAGACGAAGGCGGCTCCACTTACTGAGAATTCCACGCTATAATACTGATCTATGATGCTTCTGGGTCTTGCCCTTCTCTCTATAAGCTCGTTTGTCATAGCCTATCATTGAGGAGTATTACTCAAAGCGAAGTGAAAAATCAAGGAAAACCCTCTTTGGCCCAGGGTAACGTCAAAGTCCAGGGTATGGGTATCTTTTTTTTCATTATGCCCTATAACGCGAGGCTTTATTGGGTCGTTTCAAAATGGTTTAGTGCGCCATAAGCCTTAGAATAATAGGCTCCATCTTTATAAACCATTTTGAAACGCCCACAAGTTTAGACCATGTAACGGCATAATGAAAAAAAATACCCATACCCACAAATGATCCAAAGAATCAATATGTCAGGTTTTACTATGATGTAGCCCTGGACTACAGGGGGCATGATCCTATGTCCTGCTATTCCGTACGCCCAGGCCAGGTGTCCCCTCATTGAACATCTCGGAATTTCTACAACACAGTAAGAGTATTGCTCTTTTGCCGGCAATCGACTTATGCCGTCAACATGGAATGACTGAGTATTGGAGTAGTGGGCAGGAAAGGCGCTCGGAAATTATTTCCTTGTCCCAATACTCCAATTGGGGCTACGCCCCTAAGTTCTATAGGAGCTGCGATAGATTCAGGATGCGGATGAATTCCAAGAACTGAAGAAACCCCCTTTACTTTCCATCTGTAAGTTGATACATGGTGGGTTCAGTTTTGCCCAATTACTGGTTCTATAGGATACTATGGAAGAGTATATCTGTGTAGGTCATTCTGTACCGAGGGTGGACGCCTTTGATAAGGTCTTGGGCAGGGCAGTCTACTCAGAGGATATATCCTTCCCTCACATGCTCTATGGTCGTGTATTACGGGCGGGAATCCCCCACGCCATCATAGAGGACATTGATGTGAGCAAGGCCAAGGCCATGGACGGTGTTGCCTGTGTATTAACAGCACGGGATATTCAGGGGCGCAACCAGTACGGCATTGCCTTCCAGGATCAGAAGGCATTAGCCGATGATAAAGTCCGATATGCTGGAGATCCAGTGGCGCTTGTGGCTGCGGAAACCGTTGAGATCGCGAAGGATGCCGTTAAGGCCATTAGCGTCAAATACAGGGAGCTCCCTGTCGTGACGAATCCGCATGAAGGCCTGGCCGAGGATGCCCCGAAAATCCATGAAAAAGGAAATCTAGTCCTTCACAGCAAGATCCGAAAGGGTGATGTAGAGGAGGGTTTCCGGCACTCGGATGTCATTGTGGAGAATACCTACCGGACGCATGTGGTGGATCACGCCTACATGGAGACGGAATCAGGTGTTGGCATGATCGACCCACAGGGCAACATCGTCATATATTCTGCCAATCAATGTCCCTTTCGCGATCGCCGACAGGTCGCCACTGTCCTGGGAATAAGGGAAAATAAGATTCGGGTCATCCGTGCAACCACAGGGGGTGCCTTTGGTGGAAAAGATGATGTGACGGTAGAAATACATATCGCCCTTATGGTTCAGGCCACCAGACGGCCTGTACGCCTGGTATTGGATCGGGAGGAGTCATTCTCATCACAGACCAAGAGGCATGCCATCGAAATGTGGACCCGGTGGGGGGCAAGGCGCGATGGAAAATTGTGCGCCATGGAAGGCAGAGTTTTCGGGGATACTGGTGCTTATGCTGGATTGGGACCTTTCGTGGTGAAGAAATGCGGCATTCATCTCTCAGGCCCCTATTACATTCCGAATATCAAAGTGGATTCCTATTCCGTATACACAAACAACATCATCGCCAGCGCCATGCGCGGTTTTGGCGTCACCCAGGCCGCCGTAGCCCACGAGAGTCAAATGGATGAGCTTGCCCGAAAGCTCGGCATCAGCCCATTGCGGTTTCGACTCATGAACGCGCTTGACAACGGTCTTTCAACCGCAACCGGACAGGTCTTTGAACAGGGTGTGGGGATAAAGGCTACCCTTGAAAAACTGCGGGAGGTCGTTCTGAATGATCCATCCCTTCGAGGCCACTGGAAGGATCTGATATGAAAAAGCGGGGAATTGGGATAGGCTGTATGTTCTATGGCATAGGATATGGTTTTTCTCGACAGGATATATCCTGTGCCACCATTGAGATCTGTGAGGATGGATCGGTGATCGTTCGGTCCGGGCAAGTAGATTACGGACAGGGTTCAGATACCGTCTTTTGCCAGATGGTGGCCGAGGAATTGGGAGTGAGGTATGATGATATACAGATGATTACTGCTGATACGTTTGCAACCCCGAATGCGGGNNGTGAAGAAAACCCTCCAATCCGTGGCACAGGAAATCCTCGGAGAAGAAGATCTGGTGTTCAGACATGAGGAGGTGCGCTCGATGTCCAACCCGGAAAAGGGCATAACCTTCAAGAAGCTCGCAAGGGAATGTCACCTCAGGGGGCTGCAGATTGTAGAGACGGCGTGGCACGACGTGACGACCAAGGACGTGGATCCTGAAACTGGACAGGGCAAGGCCTATTCCACTTATGCGTGGGCTAGTCAGCTGGCTGAGGTGGAAGTGGATACTGAAACGGGAAAGGTTGAGGTTCTGCGGATCGTGGCGGCCCACGATGTGGGAAAGGCCATCAATCCCTCCAATGTTGAGGGCCAGATTGAAGGGGGCGTCGTCATGGGATTAGGGTATGCCCTCGAGGAGCAGATCAAGCAGGAGGGCGGTTATATTAAGAACAAAACCCTGGGCGAATACATGATTCCAACGAGCATGGATGTGCCGGCAATTGAATCCCATATTGTGGAGGTCCCCATTTCAGATGGGCCCTACGGGGCCAAGGGAGTGGGGGAGCCCCCATTGATTCCTACAGCACCTGCAATACTGAATGCCATTTGCGATGCACTCGATGTGCGCATCACCGAACTTCCCGCAAACCTGGAGAACCTCCATAGGCTGATCCGGGGAAAGGGAAAGGGCGACTAAGTGGGATAGAGGGGAGCATTACCAGTTTTGTGAACGAAAAGATCAGCAAAAACTTGTCAAATCTAAAACCAGCAATTTAGGAGAGGGTATGGGTGTCTTTTTTTGTTATGCCCTATAACATGGGCCCTTACTGGGTCGTTTCAAAATGGTTTATTTCCCCCTAAACCTTAGAATCATAAGCTTTGTCTATATAAACCATTTTGAAACAACCATTAATCTAGGCTATATGAGGGCATAATCAAAAAAAGACACCCATACCCTCAAGCTATTGGCTCCTATATTGACAAACCGGTAATGCTCCCGGCATAGAGTCAGGATATGCAGAATTTCGAATTCCATTCGGCAAAGTCTATAGAGGATTGCCTGGATTATCTCTCGGAGAAAAAGGAGTCCTGCAAGGTCATTGCGGGAGGGACGGATTTAATCCCCGTACTCAGGAATGAAGAGATATATCCGGACTACGTTCTCAACATCCTGGAGATTGAGTCATTACGGGGGATCACCGAAGAGGACAATGAGATCCGAATAGGTCCGACAACCACCTTCACGGAGATGGTTGAGTCAGAGGTCTTGAACCGTACCCTGCCCTTGTTGGTTCAGGCAGCATCCTGTGTGGGTGGACCCCAGATCAGGAACAGGGGAACCATCGGGGGAAACATCGCGACTGCCTCGCCTGCGGCCGATGTTTTGCCCGCCGTTCTTGTACTCGGGGGTGTACTGGAGATTCGATCAAGGCAATCGGGGAGCCGTTTGCTTCCATTGGCCGAGGCGATAGATGCCCCTTACAGCATCCGCCTGGGGCCAGATGAAATCATCACAGGCATTCGCATTGAAAAACTTCCGCCGGGTACTCGAAGCGGGTTTGAAAAGGTGGGACGTCGAAACGCGATGGCCAGGGCACGAATGAATATGTCCATTATAGTTCGCACAAATGAAGAGGGGATTATCTCGGAGTTGAGGATCGTCCCTGGAGCGGTCATGCCTGTGGCGCAGAGGATGGAAGAGGCCGAAGGAATCCTCTCCGGGAAAAGGCCGGACTCATCCCTTATGGATACGGCTGCGGGGGCCCTGGCAGAGCAGATCCTAAGGGTTACAGGTGTGAGGTGGTCTACCGAATATAAGATGCCCGTGATTGAGAACATCTTTAAACGGGTTTTAGGGCAACTTGTATGGAACAATAAAAGGGGAAAGGAATGAGGCCATGCCCGAGGACGCGAATAAGACCCTCTTGCACATGAAGGTGAACGGCATATCCGTGGAGATCCCAGTCAGGCCGACCTGGACCCTTTTAAGGGTACTTCGCGAAGAGCTGCGCCTCACGGGCACGAAAAAGGGTTGCGAACAGGGCGACTGTGGTGCGTGTACCGTCATCATGAATGGAAAGGCGGTGAATGCCTGTTTGGTTCTTGCACTTCAGGCAGAGTCTCAGGAGATCGTAACGATCGAGGGGCTTGGGACGGAGGATAATCCTCACCCGTTGCAAAAGAGCTTCATAGAAGAAGGTGCCGTGCAATGTGGTTTCTGTACACCGGGAATATTGATGTCCGCCGCGGTGCTGCTGAAAAAAAATCCGTCCCCGAGCCTCGAGGAGATCAAGAAGGCGATTTCCGGAAATCTCTGTCGATGTACGGGATATTCCAAGATCATTAAGGCTATCCAATCTGCCTCCAAATATGGTGACGCTCAGGAGTCCTTGCGGGTTGATGTATACTGGGCTGCTTCCAATGCCGCTGAGAGGCGAGACTGAAATCCACCACTACAAAATCGCTCATCCGACTCACTCCTCCTGACATTTCCCCCACGCCGTTCCTGGCCGACCTACAGGGTCACGTCACTTAAAGAGGCAACTCCTTGAATTGCCAAACTTATGCCCCTAATCAATCTTTTGTAAATCCGAAATTCGAAGCACGAAATCCGAAAAAAAGAGGAATGATCTAAATTCAAAACTCAAAACAAAGAATATCTTCAAGATTTTCAACTAGATATCCGAATAATCCTGCAATGTTTTGGTCATTCGATATTCGAATTTTGAAATTGTTTCGAATTTCGACATTCGGATTTCGAATTTGATCGTGCTGCAAAAGCCTTTGATTTGAAAAAATCAAACTCGACTTTGAGGTTACCCTAAGCCGACCTACTTCACTGGTTGCAAAATTGAATCGAAGTGGTATATGGATTCCCTCTTGAACATGGCACAAGACACAGGCTATTGAGTAACAAGAAATGGACTCCGACAAGAAGAAGACTGTTCTTAAATTGATTGACGGGGCAAAGGATGAGATCATTGAGTTCCTGGGCAAATTGGTTTCCTTTCCCAGTGTGACCGGTGATGAGCTGGAGATCCAAAATTTTATCTCCGGTAAGCTCAGCGATATGGGGCTTGACGTTGACATGTGGGAACCTGATCACGATGCCTTAAGAAGACATCCTGCCTATGTAGCCGTGGAACGGGGGTATGCGAACCGGCCCAATGTCGTGGGGATATGCAGGGGTGTCGGGAACGGGAGATCCCTCCTGTTTAATGGCCATGTTGACGTGATCCCTCCTGGTCCCCTGGATGCCTGGTCCTACGGACCTTTTTCAGCGGAGATACACGGTAATCGGCTGTACGGGAGAGGGGCATCGGATATGAAGAGCGGTCTTGCCGCAATGACCATGGCCCTTGATAGTCTGATTCAACTGGACATCAGGTTAAAGGGCGATGTCATTCTTGAATACACTATGGATGAAGAGCTGAGCGGCAACGGAACGCTAGCATGCGTCATGAGGGGCTATAGCGCCGATGCGGGGATCTGCTGCGAAACCAGCAGTCTCCATGTGCAACCCGCCTGTATCGGGAGGATTTGGTTTGAGATCTCCGTGCATGGAAAACCCGCCGGTATCCAGAGACGATGGGAAGGCGTCAATGCCATTGAAAAGGGCTATGATGTGGTCAAGGCTGTTTCGAGCCTGGAGGCCATCAGGATCAACGAATTGAGACATCCGCTTTATCCGGACAATAGGAGCTCACTCCCCTGCATGGTGGGGATGTTTGAGTCCGGGTCCTTCCCAAGCGCATTTCCGGATGTCTGCACCCTCAAGGGAAGTATTGCCACCTTGCCGGGAGAGGAGACCGATCAGGTCAAGAAAAGCCTTATCGATCATATTAGGGCATTTTCAAGGACAGATCCCTGGCTCAGGGATCATCCTCCTGAGGTGAGATTTGTGGGTTACTGCGGGGATTCCGCTGAAATACCCCTGGAGCATCCGATCGTCACGACCCTCAGCGCGGAATTCAAGACTGTTGTCCGGAGGGATCCTCATATTACAGGCAGACAGGGGGCGGCAGACACGAGATACCTCATCAAACACGGCCATACGCCTACGGTAATCTTCGGGCCTGGTCTCACGGAGCAAATGCACTCGACCAACGAGTGGGTGAATATAGATGACGTGATTACCGCTACCAAGATCCTGGCCTTAACCATTATGGAATGGTGCGGATGTGCATAAGAGGGGAGCATTACCGGTTTGTTAATATAGTAGCCAATAGTCTAAGGGTATGGGTGTCTTTTTTTGTTATGCCCTATAAGATGAACCATCACTGGGTCGTTTCAAAATGGTTTATTTCCTCCTAAACCTTAGAATCATAAGCTCCGTCTATATAAACCATTTTGAAACGCCCACTAATCTGAGCTATATGAGGGCATAATCAAAAAAAAGACACCCATACCCTTAAGCTATTGGCTACTATATTAACAAACCGGTAATGCTCCCGCTCTATCATCATCCATGAGGCTTTAGGACGATCTTCAGTGCTCTTCCTGTCAGGGCCTTCTCGAAGGCTTCAGCAGCCTGTGACAGGCGGTAGGTTGCTGATACCACATCCGTCAGATTGATTTTTCTTTCTACCAATAGCCTTAGTCCTCTTTTGTAGTCGGCATTGGAACCTCCCGTGACCCCGGTGACGATTAAATTTCGATAGTGAATCAAATTTGAATTTATGGTGATCTTGGGGTCTTTGTGGGGGAGACCCCCAAAAAAACAGACCCGTCCAAAGGGGGCGGCCACTTCAATGGCTTGTTCCTGAACCGAATGCACTGGGCAGGCCGTAACAACCACATCAGCGCCCTGTGCCTGCGTGAGGGACAGGATCGCCGTTTTTGGGTCAGATCTCTGGGGGTTGATGATATGATCTGCTCCGAGCTCCTGGGCCCTTTGGAGCTTCTCATCCATTATATCGCAAACGATCACGACCCCAGCACCGCTGAGTTTGGCCAGCATCAAGTGCAGAAGCCCCATTGGGCCCGCGCCGAAGATCACGATAGTGTCACCCAACACGATCCGGCACGCAAAGGTGCTATTAATCACGCACGCAAGGGGTTCGGTCAAGGAAGCCTCGTCAAAGGAGACTTCATCGGGCAACGGCATGACGTTTCCCTGAGAAATTACGGATGCTGGGATCTTCACGAATTCCGCGTGGCCCCCGTCGAAGGAGATTCCAAAGGCTTCATAGTTTGGGCACATATTGGCCTTGCCCTCAATGCATTGGCTGCAAAGGCCACAGCCTACATTGGGAGCAACTGCCACCCTCTGCCCAACATGATAGTTTTGGACGCGGCTTCCTATGGTCTCAATGGTTCCAGAGAATTCATGGCCTAAGACGATCTTCTGACCATGTTGGAGCTTATGATGCCCGTGCCGGATTATCCTCAAATCCGTACCGCAGATGCTCGAGGACATCACCCTCAACAGCATCTCGTCATCACTAATGTTGGGGATAGCTACCTCTTCTAAGCGCAGTTCTTCGTCTTGGGTATATGTGGCAGCCAACATAGATGCTTCCTGACTCACCCTAGGTCGATGGGAATGCCTGCTTGGATCGACTTGTTGGCTGCAATAACGGCCTCGACGGCCTTTTTCCCATCCCCGCCGGTAACACAGGGCTCGTTGTCATTGAGGATGGCCGTCACAAAATGCTCCATTTCCGCTAGGTATGCGTCTTTGAACCGATCTCGCCAGCTTTTGAAGGCCGAGCCAACCGTCGTTCCGTCGGCCCTGACCTGGCTGAAACCTGGCTCCTTTACATCACCAATTTGAATCAGGCCCTCCTCACACAGGATTTCCACCCGGGCGTCATAGCCGTAACCCGCTGGGCATGTTCCATCGATGGAGCCCAAGGTACCGTTCTTGAGGCGAACGTTTACCACGGCATTGTCATAGAAGCTGGGATAATCCTGTCTCAAGTCCTCGCATTTGAAGTTCTCTGCCTGGGCATAGACCTTTTCGTAATCGCTGCCCCCCAGCCATCGTATAGAATCAAAATCGTGGCTGTTCACTTCGGCCAGCATTCCATTGCTTCGAGACAAGTCATAGGCCCAAGCAGGAGGAAGCCCAGGTCCCCTGCCGGTGGACTTTATGATCATGACACGACCCATCTCACCGGAATCGATGATCTGTTTCGCTTTGATGAAGGCCACATCAAAGCGGCGCATAAAACCTATCTGGAGCTTGACGGCATTCTTCTTCGCAGCATTGTTGATGCGGTCACATTCATCCGGGGTCAGGGCCATTGGCTTCTCTAGCATGATATGTTTTTTATTCTGAGCTGCATAGCAGGCGATCTCCGCGTGTGTGAAGGTAGGTGTGACAATGATCACTGCGTCTGCATCATCCCTGTTTAAGGCCTCCTTGTAATCTACATAAAGGTTTTTGATACCGAGTTCCCCTCCGCTCTTTTCCAGCGCTTCTTGGTTAGTGTCTACGAGGGCAACCAATTCCGCATTCTCCAGACGATAGACGACATTCTTTGCATGGACCATTCCAGCCCGGCCCACCCCCGCTACACAGAGCCGCACTTTCTCCATTTAGTTCTGATCTCCTTCTTCGGCTTTTTTCCGGGCTTCCATGGAGGCTCCAGAGATGACCCCTCCTCAAGACTCCAGTAAGATCCTTCTTCTTCAATCAATGCCTGTTTTCCAGACCCACGACCGAGATAGTTGCTAAATTATCGATGAGGAGGTCGGTGCGAAAATATCTTCATCCTGCAGGCCAAGAGCTGAGAGCATCTCCTTCCTCGGTACCCCATTCTCATCCCAACCCCGTACCTGGTAATACTCATCCAGCATCTCTTGGTACATCTCCGGGGTAATGACCTTCCCCTTGGCCATGCCTTCAGGCAATGGTTCCTCCGTGATCCGTCTGGGGAGCAGATCGTCCT
>JABAOH010000322.1_pt1 | contig 50011 bp, 45 predicted proteins | sample 7062181 | NCBI WGS metagenome assembly JABAOH01 (sample SAMN14538630, study PRJNA623070) | marine sediment metagenome | biome: marine biome [ENVO:00000428]; feature: marine pelagic biome [ENVO:01000023]; material: deep marine sediment [ENVO:00002113]; isolation source: pool of 5 deep marine... | reverse complement strand
ACACGTCAACTTGACCGATAACCTGTTCTAAGCTGCCTCTTTCGGTGACGTTAATCTTTCCTTTAATAGCCTCTAACACCTCCCTCCGCATGTGTAACATATCAGGAGACACAAGAAGCAACCCTACATCAAACAGTGACAAAGCATATGCTAACGAATGTACGGTTCGTCCGTAACGTAAATCACCCACCAGAGCGACATTTAGACCGTCAATCTTTCCCTTCTCTTTCACGATCGTATACAAATCTAGCAATGCCTGTGTTGGATGCTCCTCAGCCCCTGAGCCACCGTTAATAACTGGAACGCTTGCAAACTCAGCTGCTAACCTGGCCGCTCCCTCCAATGGATGGCGAACCACGATGACATCAGCATAACTCTCAACCACTCGCACAGTATCAGCCAGATTCTCCCCCTTCTTCACCGAAGCGATCTCCGCCTCCGCAAAACCAATTGCGGAACCACCCAACTTATGCATGGCTGATTCGAAACTCAAACGGGTGCGAGTACTTGGCTCGAAAAACAACGTAGCCAGAATCTTCCTTGCTAGCAAATCCGAACCACTCTTTGCCATAGGCTCCATCGCCCGAGCCGTCTTTAAAACATAATCAATCTCCCCCCGCGAGAAATCCTTCAAGGAAATTATGTCGTGACCCTTGAACTCCACCTGTAACACCAAACACAGAATTGAACATGTGGTAAATAACTGCTTTGCTGGGAAAAATCATATAGCCTTCTTCCTACGAATCTGTTTAGGAGGCAAAGCAGTGATGGCTGAGACAACTCTCCTCGTCTCAAAAATTAAAGATGGCACAGTCATCGATCACATCACGGGTGGACACGCACTGGATGTTGTAAAGATCCTTGGAATAACTGGACGAACAAACGGAACAGTGTTAATCGCCATGCACGTGCCCAGCAAACGACTAGGGTGGAAAGACATAGTTAAAGTGGAAGGCAGAGAGCTAGAACCAGGAGAAGTTGACAAAATAGCACTTCTGGCCCCCCATGCCTCGATAAACATAATCCGCAACTACAAAGTAGCCGACAAGAAACGAGTGAAACTGCCTAGCATCATAAAGGGAACGGTGAAATGCGGCAACCCCGCATGCATATCCAACAGCAATGAACCTGTACAGTCTAGATTCTACGTCAAGTCTGAAGACCCCTTGATGATAAGATGCCATTACTGTGGCTACATAATGGAAAAACAGGGCATTTTGAAACAATTCTAGACTATCTTGTCTGAAGGAGAAGAATTGCCTTAGCAAGGTCTCCTCCGCTTTCCTCTAACGCCTGTCTCGCTTCTTCCAAGCTTCGGCCCGTCTGGTCAGCCACCAACCTCACATCTTCTTCAGGAATTGCAGATCTTTTCTCTTCAGCTGCTAGCGCCTTCTCTGTGATCTTTCCTCCTGTAACCTGATACACTTTTTGTCCTTTGAGGTTTAATATGGCTACTTCAGGTTCATCGATGATTATCTCCTTGGCGCTTGTTTTGAACACAACTTGCTGAACATCCGGAACTGCATCCATACTTAATCCCATACGTTTCATTAACCGTCTAGTCTCTCGTGGACTCATCCCTCTACGCAATGTTCTCTCACTCCACATGCGATTTTTTTCTTTTTCTCCTACTTAATTTTCCCCTTTTTCTCTTCATCAATCCCTCGTCTAACACGAACTGCCACGCCGTGTTTAAATGCTTTCATCTCCTTTCCAGTCAAAACTGCTCTGCCAACAGCTAAAATCTTATGCTCGCTGTCTGTGATGAACACTTCTTCTGCGGGTCTAATTCCTTCGTCACAATCAACAACGTGTTTGGCAAAAACACTTCTTCCCTTAGCAATGAAATCAGCCACATCATCCTGAACTCTTACCCATAATCGAAGAGGGACAAGTTGCATGATTTGCCGTGCACCTTCAATTGTTAGTGAGAAAAATCCATCGGTGGGCCGAAGGGTAGCCAAGAGTCTCCCATTCAAACGTATGTGTCTTATTCTTCCTGTTCTCCGAGAAAGAGAAATTTCCACATTATTGGGAAAAAGCACTTCTCCGGCGCCCCGTCCAAACTGATAATCGGCAACAGAACGGATTTTCTGCAAAGAATTATGTAGCATGGTTGCACCACGACTAGTACAACAACTATAAAGAACCAAGACATGTAAAACAGTTTAGGTGACATGGCTTTGCAATGTGAGGTTTGTGGTCGTCAAGTAACAGGCAAAGCTTACAAGGCCATAATTGAAGGAGCACGGCTCGTAGTCTGTAGCAATTGTGCACCGCTAGGTTCAATAAGCTGGGAGCTGAAAGCTCAGAAACCTACTAAGCAGTTCGCTAAGATGCAAAGACCTTTGAAACGGCGATTCAAAGCTCCGGCAAGGCAGCAATCTCCCTTAGAACCTAGTCTGGAACTCGTTGAGGATTTCGATGCTCGCATACGTCAAGCGAGAGAAGCCCAAGGACTAAGCCATGAGGATTTGGGCCGAAAAATTAACGAAAAAGTCTCCGTGCTTAGAAAGCTTGAAAGCCGTAAAATGAGACCTGATAACAAGCTAGCTGAGAAGATTCAGTATGCATTGAAGGTTAAACTTCTCGTTCCAGCAACCAAAGAGAAGTTTCCAGAAAAGCTCCTAACCAAGACCCCTATATCAAAGAGCCTTACATTAGGTGATTTGGTGAAAAAAAGGAAAAAACCGTCGGAGGCAACAAAATAAGAGCCATCATTGCACAACGGCGTCTAAGAAACGAACCCAGTAGCTTGAAAGAGCTCAAAAGCTTAGCGGAAGCGGCTGGATACACTGTTGTTGCAGATGTTGAGCAAATACGTAGGGCTGACCCACGCTTTCAGGTGGGAAGAGGCAAAGTAAGAGAACTTGCACGGTTAGTCGAAGAGCACAATGCCCAAAAAATAATCTTCGACAACAAGCTCAAATCTGTTCAGGCTTACAATCTTGCAAAAGAGACAAGTGTAGAGGCCATAGACAGGTTTCACCTAATTCTCGAGATATTTACCCGCAGAGCATCAACGACTGAGGCTAAGCTCCAGATTCAACTAGCTAAACTCCGCTACGAACTGGCACATGCTAAGGAAAAGGTTCGGCTTGCAAGGATGGAAGAACAACCAGGATTCATGGGGCTAGGTGCATATGAAGTAGACCGTTACCATGAGACAGTGCAGAGGCAAGTTCACACAATACAAGAAAAGCTGAGAAAAGTGAGAAGAAAGAGGGGGTTGCATAGAAAGCGGAGGCGAGAGCTTGGTTTTCCATCCATTTCGCTAGCAGGTTATACGTATGCTGGAAAGAGCACTCTTTTCAACCTGTTAGTGCAAGAAACAGTGCCTACAGGAGAAGGGTTGTTTACAACGCTCTCCACTACTACTCGAATGGTAGAGTTACTCGGAAAACGAGTTCTCTTAACCGATACAGTGGGGTTTATCGACCGACTTCCACTCGCGCTGATAGAAGCCTTCAGATCAACTCTCGAAGAGACGGTATTCTCAGACTTAATACTCTTGATAGTAGACGCGGGTGAGCCGCTATTGGAGATTGAGAGAAAACTTTCAGTAGGCCTTGACACTATCCAAAAGATCGGCGCCAACGGAATTCCTGTGGTAATCGCACTTAACAAAATAGATCTGCTAACAGAGTTGGAAACTCGACAAAGAACAGAAGCAGTGAAAGCCTTGGCGCCAAACGTCGTCCCTATCTCTGCATTGCACAACGTGAATATCAGCGGTCTTAAGCAAGAGCTGTCAAAGCATCTCAGAAACTACGTCAAAGCTGCCTTCTCTATCCCTCTTTCAACTGAGACTCTTTCCTTCCTTTCATGGCTCTTCGACTACGCTGACGTGAAAGACGTAAAATATGAGAATGATCAGGCTGATATTGTCTTTGAAGCAGTGACAACATTCACTGATAAAGTCCTCGCGCGTGTGAAAAAGCACGGTGGAGTTGTCAAAGAGCTTGTTCAGTTGAAATAGATAAGAGGGAGCAAACCTGCCTGAAGTTGTAGTTTTGAGATGGGGCTACCGATCGAGAGATGAGAGATTAACAACGCATGTAGCTCTCACTGCTAGAGCACTGGGCGCATCTGGAATAATACTATCAGATGTAAAAGACAGAAGAATCAAAGAAGCCGTAGATGGAGTTGTCAAAAATTGGGGTGGCTCTTTCTTTTTCGAAATGGGTATCCCTTGGAAAACAGCTGTGAAAAAGTGGAAGGCCAAAGCCGGCGTAGTTGTCCATCTGACTGCCTATGGTGAGAATATTCAGACAAGCGATATCATACCACGAATCAATGCGACTGAAAGAGACATATTGGTCATCGTCGGCAGCCAGAAGGTCCCAAGCGAGTTTTTTTCCCCCGAGATTTCAGATTTCAATGTTGCTGTCGGGAATCAGCCTCACTCTGAATGTTCCAGCCTCGCAATCTTTCTAGATCGATTTTTCCAAGGTAAAGAACTAGCCAAGAGGCACAAAGACGCTAAACTGAGGATCGTTCCGCAAAAACACGGAAAAAAGGTTGTCTTGAAAAGTAAAGTTTAAAAGGCAATCTTAGATTTTCGATAAAGAGATTTATGTTTCATGTAAGTATTATATTAATTGGTGATCGAGGTACTCTATGTTGGCTTTCGTAGACGATGAGACATTGGTCAAAGTCGCAGAAGTTTTAGGACAAGAAGAAGCTATTGAAATCATCTACACGTTAAAAGATGCAGGCGAAATTACGGACGATCAGATAGCGAACAAAACTGGAATACGGCTGAATTCCGTTCGCAAGATACTTTACAAGCTGTATGACCATTCGCTTGTGTCCTTGAGGAGGTCGAGAGACGAAAACACAGGTTGGTTCATATTCCATTGGAAGCTTCAACCAGACCAGCTTGAAGGTTTCATCACGAATCAAAAGAAACATGTCTTGCAGAAGCTAGATGCACGGCTCAGCTATGAGAAAAATCATGATTTCTACTATTGTGGCACACCTGGATGCAGGCGAGTGCCCTTCGAGGAAGCAATGGAACTGATTTTCAGATGTCCAACTTGCAGTAAACCTATGATGCACTTTGACAATGGCAAAGTCGTTGATGTTTTGTCTAGAAAGATTGGCCAATTGAGGACAGAGCTAGGTGAGTAAGCCGTTACCATCAGAGAGGACAGCGCTGAAGCTCATGGAGAAGGCTGGTTGTTCGAATAATGTTGTGAACCACTGTAAGGTTGTGGCAGAATTCGCGGTGGAAATCGCTGAAGCCTGTGAGGAAAAGGGTTTGGCAGTTGATGTTGAGCTTGTACGAATCGGCGCGCTTTTACATGATGTTGGTCGGGCGAGGACTCATAAGGTTGATCATGGTCTTGTTGGGGCTCAAATTGCAAGGGAGTTGAACCTGCCAAATGAGGTGGTTTTGATTATAGAGCGGCATGTTGGTGGGGGGATCGCAGAAAGTGAGGCTGAGCGATTGGGGTTTCCTGTGAAGAGTTACGTTCCCACGTCCATAGAAGAGCAGATTGTGGCCTATGCTGATAAGCTGATTGAAGGTCTAATACGAGTGCCTATTGAGGTGGCTGTTGAAAGGTTTTGGCAAGATGAGAACGTTCCAGAAGAAGCAGTTGAACGTTTGAAACAGTGGCATGAAGATTTCTCAATTTGCCTTTGATTGAAGAAGGAATCTTTTTTGCATGAGGTAGTGCTTCTTCAAAGGATTTACGGGAGAGTTTCTCTTGAAGGATTCGAGGAATATTTGAAAGGATTATGCGAAGGAGTGAGAGTCACGTTATCCAATTTCAGTCGGATAGAGACTGGCTGGGTTAAGCTTTCGGTTTCCGGCGAGGATGAAATTGTTACTCTACGTTTCTTGGAGCAAAAAGTAGGCTTAGCTCCAATCGTTGCTGAGTGCATTGAACGGTTTTCTGTGCTGCGTGGAAGAATTACACTTCCAAACCGAAGCAAAATGGGAATTTCTGTGGATGTCGGAGTCGTCTCGCCAAAACCTACCTATGCAATCGTGCCACTTCAGCGCTTGCAGGGGCAGTTAGTTGACGGTAGAAAGTTTGCGCTAAAGCGTATTGCTGAGCTATTTGGACTTGTAGAAAACTTCCCTATGGAGATTCGAATAAGAGAGATCGGTAGTGAAGGATTTGTAGCAGAGCTAACGGAGAAGCAGCTAGAGCTTTACAGCCATTGGATTGATAGCCGGGTCGATCGCTTGATTGTTTTAGGGACGTTTGCTGAAAATGTGAAGAGGGCAGTTCATAAGGCAAGGCTTAGCCGTGATGTATTGGGGGTTGAGTCTCTGTCTCCCTCGGAGCACGTTGTTGTTTGCAAGCTGGGAACAGACGGTGTTGGGTTAGCACCGAAACTTGGAAGACGATTGCCTCAAACGGTTTTTGCGTTTTTTTCTCCACGTCGGGTCTTGGAGTTGGTCGGCGAACGTTGGTAGAGATTTGCTGTTGTTGTGTTGCTGATGTATTGTCTGAACAGCCTCACACCTAAATAGTCTAATTTTGACAAATGTGGAGATACTTCAGGTGAAAAGACTCTTGCGCTTGAAAAACTGCATTGAATGTAGCGAGTGGAGGGGGGAGAAAGAAAGATGAAGAGTCTTTCTAGAAAATCGACGTTTTACATACATGTATTGTGTCGATGCCTCACACTCGCTGTCATGATAGGTGTGTGACACACGTATATTCTTTGTTATCAGATGAGAACTACTTCAGCTATCATAAAGGAAAAATCGACAAGTTGTTGTAATAATTGATACAGGCTATGGATCGTGCTGGTGAAGAAGAAGGTCCCATGCTGCTTTAGCTTCTTCTTCGGCGGGAAATGAAGGGCTGGCGCCAACTCGAGAGCACGCAATGGATGCAACAACCTGTCCGTAACCAGCAGCTTTGTCAAGGCTCCAGTTGCTGAGTAGCCCTTTGATTAAGCCGGCAGAAAAAGCATCTCCGGCTCCTGTCGGATCAACAGGTTTAAACTCCGTCTTCAACTGAGACGACACGGAGAACTCTTGATGTCTATCGATGGAAAAGATTTCGCATCCTTCGGCGCCCTTGGTGAGAATCACGTTTCTCGGACCATATTTCAGCAGACCGGCAGGATTTTCCAGACTTTGTCTAGATGAAGATTGCAGTTGCTTCCAGCTTGTTTGGTTCAGGATGAATATTGTCGTATAATCGAGTGTTCTGTGGAGATTTTTGATGCCAAACTCCATGAAAGGAGCGCCAGGTCGATAGATGACAGTTTTGCCTCTTGCTCTTGCGTACTGGCCTATAGCTGAAGCAATTTCACTGAAAACTTCTCCTATGTAAACGACTTTGCAGTCCTTGATGATTTTCCAGTTGACTTCTTCAGGCAATCTTAGAGAGATTGCGGCCTGGGGAGAGCCTATAGCGAAGAGCCAGCGACGCTTTTCTTTGTCGCTGAGAATCAGAGTTTGAACAGAATGTGCATCAACAAGTTGAACATTCGACACATCCACATTGCTTTTGCTTAGATTCTCTAGGAGCATACTTCCGGCAAAGTCATTTCCGATTCTACCGAAAAAGGTGACCGGAACGCCGAGTTTGGCAAGGGCAACTGCTACATTTGCACCCATTCCTCCAGGATAACGCCCCGTCTCCTCAACGTAAACCAGTTCATCGGAACTTGGCAGCCTTTTCAAGACTCCATAAATATCAAGGGCGACGCTTCCGAAAACAGTTACTTCAGGTTTATTTTCAAGCTGTTCCCTAACGATTTCAAGTAGATGCTGCTTATTGAGAATTTGATGAAACGAATCAATGTTCATGCCATACCTTTGGCAGACCCCAACAATACTAGATGAGTAGAGGCGGAAAAGCTCTTCAATAACAGTTTTCTTCAGATCTGAAGAAACCTCACTTGGAGTCTTCAAAAAGAGAATAAGCCACTTGCCGAACCTTGTTGGTTTGTACCACTTGATCCAAACGGCTCTTCCCTTTTCCCTGCTTGTCTCCATACCTTGCTCGAGAACCTCAGCCTTCACCATCTTCTTCAGATACTTAATAATCGACTTGTTAGAGTACGGTAGGTCCTGAATCAAATCATGCTGATAGGTTCTCTTGTCAACGCTTAGATTTTCCAAGATTCTGAGCCCAACCCTGGACTGGAGAATGGCCCAGATCAATGCGCGCTTTGCAGGGTCTAAGGGAAATGGCAAAACATAAGGCCAGACACGTTCAGTGCTTGTCTCTTTTTTCATTCCTTTTCACATCAAGGCTGCTGTAGATATATCGTTGGAATCTGCAGAAAAACGCTTCTCCGCTGATCCGATGAGCTGAGAGTGCAGGTTAAGACTTAAATGAGCAACCGTTTCATCTCAAAGAGTGAAATTCATGGGCATGATTGACCTTCTCAGGCAAGAGTTCTCCTTCATCACAGGCAACTATCGAATTCTTGTGATAAGTTGGATAATAATGGATCTAGCCATGGAAATGCCCACTCCGAACTTTCAGTACTACGTACGGGACGTTTTGGGTGGGCCACCTATGTCTTTGGGGGTCATAGGTCTGGCTGGCTTTCTTGCGATGGCAGCGGTAGCCTTCCCAGGCGGTTACCTTACAGACAAATATGGAAGACGTTGGCTAATAACAACCATGACTTTCGGAATGGCCTTGTCTTGGCTGTTCTTTGCACTTGCGCCCACGTGGCATTTTGTGTTGATAGGTTCAGTGGTGAGTAGTCTTTGTTTAATTTATCAGCCCGCCTTATTTGCAATGGTTCAGGATTCGCTTCCTCCAGAGCGTCGCGGTATGGGCTCCTCAATCATCATGCTCATCCACGGCACCTTCAACACCCCTGGTCCTATAATCGCTGGATTTCTTCTGTTGCAGTTTGGACTTGAGGGCAGCATGCGAATTATCTACCTCATCATGACTGCTCTCTATCTCACTGCTGCAGTATGGCGACTTCAGCTAAAAGAAACAATGACAAATAAAGATCCCATTCGCTTCAGATATTTCATATCTTCATATCCTAAGGCCATCAGAGAGAGTGTTGCCGTTTGGAAGGTTGTGCCCCGATCGATGTTCTGGATGTTTATCGGCCAGATCACCGTAATGTTTGGGATGTCCATCACTCAAGTTATCAACGCGCTCTATGCGAGGGATGTGCTCTTAATACCTGAAGAACAGTGGTGGCTTGTCTTTATTCCCCTTCTGTTGACCATGGTTGTGGCTTCAATCCCAATAGGTAAAGTTGTCGACAAATTTGGAAGAAAAATCCCGCTAACTCTCGGGCTACTCACACTTGGCGCAGCCACTTTGATCTTTGTCACCGGCAACCTTCTGACAGTTGCAATTTCGATGGTTCTTTTCGGAATTGCCCAGTTGTTGGTGATGTCGGCAGCGGTAGCTCTTTCAACCGATCTCGTCCAACCTCAGAACAGAGGAAAGGTAAATGGATTCATAAACTTCACAGGTTACATAGTAATGGGCTTTGGCATGCTTCTGGGTAACTTTCTCTTCATCGAAGGGATGAAGATGGGTGTGCCTCAGTTGCCATTTTGGATAACTCTTGGCATGGTCATCCCGCAGCTTTCCATAGTTCTCTTTCTCATACATGAACCCGAAGAACGAGTAGGTATGATTGAGACTCAGAATGCTCCTTAGGCTTCTATGCACAACAATTTTTATTTTCCAACGCTCATAGTTTCGTGGATTGAAGTATTAATGACTGAAGAAATCATCGGCCACGGCACATGGTACGACAAGACAGCAGCCAGCATCATAGAAAGAGAACGCGAATTAGATCGCAGTCTCGACTCTATCCGAACAGAAATGGGAGTCAGCGCTTCAGGCATCCCTCACATAGGAAATTTAAGCGACGCCATAAGATCCTACGCCGTAACTGTTGCATTGGAAGCACAGGATTATCCTTCTGAGCTGATAGCGTTCGCCGATGACAAAGATGGCCTGCGCAAAGTCCCAGCTGGAATGCCTGAAACAATGAGAAAGTACTTGGGGTATCCAGTAACCTCCATTCCGGACCCGCATAAATGTCATAGAAGCTTCGGTGAACACGCTACCTCGCTGATGCTTGAAGCCTTTGATAAATGCGGAGTCAAATATACATTTATGTCAGCTACAGACGTGTATGAACGCGGACTCCTCAACGAGGAAATAAAAACCATACTCTTGAACGCGAAGCGTGTAGGTGAGATAATTAGAGAAGAGGTCGGACAGGAAAAGTTTGAGGAAGTACTTCCCTACTTTGCCATTTGTGCAAACTGCGGCAGAATCTACACAACGAAAGCCCATGAGCTACTTCCAAAAGAAAACAAGGTTCTATACACTTGTGAAGGAATGGAGATTAAGGGACAACAGTTCCAAGGATGCGGACACAAAGGTGAAGTCGACTACACGAAGGCTGAAGGAAAACTAGCCTGGAAGGCAGAGTTCGCTGCACGATGGAAAGCCCTCGATATCAGATTCGAAGCCTACGGAAAAGACATAGCTGATTCGGTAAGGGTAAACGACCGAATCTGCACAGAAATCCTAAGCTGGCCGCCGCCGTATCACTCAAAATACGAGCTATTTTTGGCAAAGACTGGAGAGAGGTTCTCTAAATCAGCTGGTGTAGTATTATCTCCGCAAAATTGGTTTCGCTACGGTTCACCACAATCCCTCATCCTGCTTATGCTGAAACGCTTTGTAGGTGCACGCGCTGTTTCAGTCTTTGACATTCCTACGTACATGAACGAATTCGATGAGTTAGAAGATATATACTTCGGCAAGAAGCAAATCGCCAATCAAAAGGAGCTTGCCAAACTTACAGGACTCTACAAGTATTGCTGGTGGCTCAACTCCCCATCCGAACCTTCCATCCACGTACCCTACAATCTACTTGCATATCTAGTCAAGATCGCTCCCATAGGCAGAAAAACAGAATATGTCATTCAGAAACTTCAAGAATACGGTTACATAGAAGGCAAAGAACAGGAACAAGTGCCCCCTGCCCTGGAGGAGAGAGTCGGATATGCTTCTAACTGGAATCATGATTTCGCGGAAATAAAAGAAACTTCACTTAAGCTAAGAACAAATGAAAGAAAGGCGATAGAAGAGCTTGTAACATTTCTCCAGAGCGAAGTAGATGCCGAGACCATACAAGGTGCAATATTTCACACTGCAAGAAAGCACAATATGTCGCCCAAGCGATTCTTCAGAACACTCTACACAATTCTTCTTGGAACACCTAGAGGTCCCAGATTGGGACCGTACATAGTTGCAATGGGAAAACATAGAGTCATAGAAGCATTAGTCAGAGCGTTGAAGAACAGGCTGGAAGAACAATCCCCGTAATAGTTTTATACTGTGACAGGCAACTCTCGCCTGAGACGAGTTGAAGGTTCGAGTTGGAAAGATGAAAGAAGGTATGCATATAGCAGACCAAGAGACTTTATCGTTGCGTAGAACTTGCTTCAACATGTTTGGAGACGATAAGGAATTGTCTGATGCTGTTAGTTTCACGGTTTCCTCAGATCCAAGCAGTTTAGCTGCAAAAGGCGCAGACTATTATCTTGAACTAGCCAAGAAATGTGAAAAGGGCGAGAATAAGAACCCGAAGATCGCAGGGGCACACTACTGGAATCAGGAAGAGTAGCAATGTTTGAAGGAGATCTCAAGCTGGCTAGAGAGTGCTTCAAGAAATATGTTGAACTAAATCCTGATTCTCTGTTCGTAAAACACTTCAGATTCTATAGCAAGAAGAAAAACGCGGAAAAAGCCATGAAAGTTGCACAGGAATACTATAAGAAGACTGGACAAAAGGCTAGATAGATTCCTTTCCACCAAAAACTGCTCTTATGCAAACACATATTCTGACGGGTGACATGCAATCTGCCCAAGGCCGTGATTAGAATGGAACTATCACACGCAGACCGCTGTTTCTTGAGAGCAATCTTGAAGTGCTAGAACAGTTTAGGGATGAAAAAAAGTTGGCGGAAGCAGGATTTCAAATGCTTGGCAGACGTAGACAACTGCAAACTCTTTAAGAAGAAAAAACTTACATTCCTCGGATCATCCAGAATACCTTAGTTCGTCCTAAGGGCCCGTGGTCTAGTCTGGATTAGGACGCTGGCCTGCGGAGCCGGAGATCTGGGGTTCAAATCCCCACGGGCCCGCCAAAATATCTTCCCCCAGGATAAACACTTACGGTGAGTTCTAGAGCTGTATCTGTAACAGGAATATTCCGCATTTCGCAAATATGGATATATCTTCCGTGTTTCACACACTAGTTTAAGAGGGTCTCTGAAGATGCGTAGGAGGCTGCGATTTCACTTTCATTTTCCTCCAATCTATGGGATTTACGACACAGGCGGAGGGGAGATCTATATTTTTGGTGAACACGACGGCAAGATTGAAGACGTTCTAAGTCATGAAGTTCTACATTGGACCGTGCAGAAGATTTCGGGGAAACAAGCAAGTTTGGACCTAGACAATATCCCGCCAAAATCGCTGAGAACATAGCTTGGGAAAGAGCCTTACCAGTTTTCTTGTTTCCTTACCTGTCAAACAGTTTATTAGTTACCTCGGAAAAGGGTGTCTGCAAGGTTTGTGAGGTTGGATATGCTTTCACAGGTAATTGCAGCATGGTCTCCGTGAATCCTTTCGGCAACTTTCGAAGAGATTGCAGGAGAGCTTTGAAAAAGTCGTTCACTAGTCTTTATCCATCCATCTCTATCGAATCGTTTTTGCTGGAAATTCCAGCTAACCCTAAGTTTGGAAACCTGTCTTCAGCAGTTTTTTTTGAACTTGGAAAGAAGCTGAAAAGGCAACCGCGCAAATTGGCAGAGCAAATCGTGAGTTCCATCAAAGTAAAAGATTTCCCACTCATAAGTGCTGTAAAAGCCGCTGGGGGAGGATATACGAACTTTTACGTGGACTTTGGTAGACTCTTGAAGATAACAATTGAGTCTGTTACGGCTTTGGATGTAGCATATGGCCATGTCAAAACAGAAGAGCCGGAGAAGATTATTGTAGAACACACAAGCGCGAACCCCATATCACCCATCCACATTGGTCAAGCAAGAAATCCCTTCCTGGGAGACGCACTTGCGCGGATCTTGGCTGCAAGGGGTCACACGGTCTTTAGGCATTTTTATGTTGACGATGTTGGACGCCAAACTGCAGTGGCTGCATATGGATACAAGAAACTGGGTAGACCAACCGTAGAGGAAAAGCCGGACCACTATATCGGTCTAATCTATACTCTAGCCAGCTGTATTATGGAAATCCAGAGACTTAAGAAGGCAATAGAAAGAGAAAACAACCCAGCATCTGAAACTGTTCAGCAGTTACATAGACAACTGGGCGAATGGACTTCGATTGCAGCTGAATTGGAAAGAAAACACCCAAAACTCTTTTACCAACTTCTCGAAAGAGCCAGCAAAGACATCGAGACTATAGCTGATAATTTGAACCGTGCATATGAAAATGGCGAAGAAGAAGCCAAAAAACTTGTTCGCGAAGTATGCAAGCTCTCACTAGAAGGCATAAAAGAAACTCTTACTCAAGCAGAGATTCTCTTCAACTCTTGGGATTGGGAAAGCAAGTTCACCTGGAATAGTGATACAGCAAAAACGTTGGAAACTTTGAAAAAGACTAACTACGTTTTTCGAGAAGGCCCCGTTCTAGAATTCGACGCCAACAAAGTCGCAGAAGACTACAAGCTGAAACGCTCCCTTGGCATAAGAGACGACTACGAGATCCCCTCTTTGACATTGGTACGCGCAGACGGCACAACCCTCTACACGACCCGAGACATCCCCTACACTCTGTGGAAATTCAAGAGGGCAACAAAAGTGATCAACGTCGTCGGAATGGAACAAAAGCTGCCACAACTACAATTGAAACTGGCCGTATGGGCGTTAGGGCATGCTGAGCAAGCAAGGAACCTTACGCATTTCGCATACAATCTAGTAACACTACCAGGATACAAGATGTCCAGCCGTAGAGGACGCTACATAGCCCTTGACGAAGTAATGGCTGAAGCCATAAAAAGAGCTCGTGAAGAAGTGGAGAAGCGATCACCTCAACTATCCGAAGAAGAAAAGATGAAAATCTCGAAGATCGTTGGAGTTGGAGCCCTCAAATATGCCCTTGTTGTAGTTGATCCCGTAAAGCCCGTGGTTTTTACATGGGATAGAGTGATAGACTTTGAGAGAAACAGCGCACCTTACATTCAGTATTCTCATGCACGGGCTCGCAGCATTTTGAGAAAAGCGCAGAAGAAACCTGAAAACCCAGATTATTCACTACTGACAGAACCATTAGAGCAAGATCTTGTTTTGATGCTGGCACGTTTTCCAGAAACTTTCATCAACTCCGCAGAAAAACTCAAACCCAACGCAATCGCCGACTACGCAAATGCTTTAGCCGACAAGTTCAACAGTTTCTACAATGCTTTACCAGTTATAAAAGCGAAGCCGAAAGCTTTAAGCGCCGCTCGACTAGAGCTGGTTGAAGCAGTTAGCAAAGTACTCAGAAATGCGTTAAATTTGATCGGTATTGTAGCTCCTGAGAAAATGTGACAGAGAATTCTGGAAATGCTTTCAAAACTCAAGTAAAACTCATTATATAAGGAATATGAAGTCTTAGTAAAGCAAGAGATTCGAAGATTCTAGGAAGACATATCGTAGGCCTCTTACCTTAGTCTCACACGAGAAATTATCTAATCAATGAATGATGAAACAACATAATCATGAATGTCACAGATTGCATGTATGCCATCCAGCTATGACAGAGTTGTTCTAAGAGCATTCGGCAATCTGAAGGAAGTTTAGGAAAAGCAAAATTCTCGGATAAAACCTTTTTGTTTCCTTCCAGAAATGGGTTTTGTTGTGAAAGTTTTATATAGAACTTAATTATAGAACTTAGCTCTACCTAGGGGGTTGTGGTCAGGAAGCATTCTCCTTTCTCCTTTCGTATTGTTTTTGCTAAAGCCTACCACAACCACCTCTTTTTAGGGTCAAGGCGCGCCACGCGAGAGCTTTCCAGTGTTCTCCATTAGACCGCACCAAAACATTATTAGATGTCGAATTCCCGACTTAGAGTTTCTTTTCACGCACGTTCTAAATGGTCTTCTGGGAGTTTCTTTTCATAATTCATTGCCCATGATTTCCCTGTTTTTCTTTAAGAACAGCCTCGATTCGCTGTTGTGTAAAATAGTTTTTATATTATGATCTAGGTTGTGGCTTTGACTTTCCTTTTTAGATCTTCAACAGTTTCAGGGTTCATTAAGGTTGTAATGTCCCCAATCGTTTCGCCTTTCACCAAGGCTTTTAGAATTCTTCGCATGATTTTTCCGCTTCTCGTTTTTGGCAGTGCATCTGTGAATACTATTTTTGCTGGCTTTGCTGTGGGTCCTATGACTTTGACCACTTGTTGCACCAGTTCACGTTCAAGTTCGGGGGAAGAAGTTATTCCTCGCTTTAAGACTACAAAGGCAATGGGAACTTCACCTTTTACTTCATGGGGCGCGGCCACCACTGCACATTCTGCGACTGAAATGTGTTGTGTTAACGCGTTTTCCACTTCGGCAGTTGAAAGCCTATGGCCAGCAACCTTCATCACGTCGTCCACTCTTCCAGTTAAGCGGATGTTGCCTGATTCATCCCACCATATGGCACCGTCGCTTGTATAGTAGATTTTGTCGCCGTACACACTCCAGTACTGAGCCCTGTATCTTTCAGGGTCTTGGTAAACTCCTCTAAGCATACCTGGCGCAAAGGGACTTTTTTGAACAAGATAACCACCTTGGCCTATCTGAACGGGCTGTCCAGTTTCGTCTAGGATATCATGAATTGTGCCAGGGAAACTTCTACCAGCAACTGTGGGGATAAATGGCCCGATGCCCGGTAGAGCATTAATGAGAGTTGCTCCTGTTTCGGTTTGCCACCACGTGTCTATGACCGGGCACCTTCCGCCGCCTATGTGATTGAAGTACCACATCCACGCATCTTGGTTGATTGGTTCCCCAACTGTACCGAGGAGACGTAGGCTGCTCAGGTCATGTTTTTCAGGCCACTTTTTTCCCCACCTTAATATCATGCGTATAGCTGTTGGAGCGGTGTAAAAAACTGAAACATCATATTTCTCCACTATTTCCCACCATCTGTCGACCTCAGGGAAGTCTAGGGCGCCTTCGTATATCAGAACAGTCGCACCGTTGAGCAGTGGTCCGTAGCACGCATACGTGTGTCCTGTGATCCAGCCTATGTCTGCAGTGCACCAGAACACGTCATCGTCATGAAGGTCAAAATCCCACTTAGCGGTCCAATGAGCAACGGTCAAATAGCCCCCTGTATCATGAACTATGCCCTTTGGCTTTCCTGTGGTGCCACTCGTATATAGGATGAAAAGCATGTCTTCACTGTCCATTGCCTCTGGTTCGCAATAAAGTGGAGCCCTTGCCATCAGTTCATGCCACCAAAGATCTCTACCTTCAGTCATGTTGACGTCGTTTCCTGCACGTTTAAAGACCACAACATGCTCGATTTTGGTGTCCTCGACTCCGATGTCTGCGTTTGCTTTAAGGTTGATAACCTTACCTCGCCGATAGTAACCATCTGTAGTAACCAGAACCTTTGCCTCCGCGTCTTGCATCCTGCTTCTCAACGATTCGCCGCTAAAAGCTGAGAAGACAACGCTGTGAGCTGCCCCGATTCGGGCACAAGCAAGCATGGCTACTACTACTTCTGGAACCATAGGTAGATAGATTCCTACACGGTCGCCTCTCTCCACGCCTAAGCTTTTCAACACGTTGGCAAATTTGTTGACCTCTCGGTAAAGATCATTGTAGGTAAGTACTCTGCTAAACTCGTTGACGGGTTCAGGCTCCCAGATGATTGCTGCTTTATTCTTTCGCCAAGTTTTTACATGCCTATCCACGGCATTGTAGGAAGCATTGATTTTGCCGTTGATAAACCATTTATAGTATGGGGGATTCCATTGGTACGTCTTGGTCCATGGGTGAAACCACTCTAGTCCTTCTCTTGCTCTCGCAGCCCAAAAGGCCACAGGATCTTTAGTTGCTTCATCATAGATCGATTCATCACTCACCCAAGCTCTTTTTTTCATTTCTGCAGTAGGCCAGAAAACAAACTTGTTATTTGAATCTTCTTTAACCCATTTCACTTGTTTTGACATAGCTCTGTCACTCTGACTCAGAGTCTTATGGAAAGCGAACCACGACAATAAAATCTTTTCTCTTGGTTTAGTATTGAGACAGAAGGCTCAATAAGTGGAACAATTAATTACCTGAAAGGGCATTTTGCTCTAAAAGAGGGAAAAACATGTCCAACATCATATGCCACTTGGAAATCCCCATTACTGACTTAAAGAAGTCGGGAGAATTCCAAACATAGGTTGGTATGGTCTTTTCATCGACTTAGACGGTAATTTAATCGGGTTGTTCACTCCAAAAACCTAGATGACGGTTCGCATCTACGCGGAAAATCTCGATGAATAATTCTCTCCTATGCAAACGTGCTTCCAAGAAGCAACGATCAACGTTCGGCTGACATTGAAGAAAACAAAGGTTAAAACTGAACCTAGTTAATATAAATCAACTGAACATAGACTGACGACGCACGGGAAGGTGTGGTGTGATGGCTGAGGAGTTTGAGGAGAAGTTTATCAAGCCCATTGTAAATGCCTCTTATCCAGGAACACTAGCCGCCTTAAGCTTAGCAGTGGTGCAGGTTAGCGGAAATGAGATCGCTTTAGGTTTGAAGGTTATACTCTTGTTAGGTGCTATGATGTTCCTTCTTTCAGCTTTTTTCATATTCTTTTACAGTATTTACCCAACGCGCAAAAAACTCTGGACAGGTACAGCCGTAACTTTCTTACTAGGGTTGTTATGTTCGATTTTGTCAGTGTTTGCACTGTTCTTCGCTTGAAAGCTCGCTTACAAGGTTAGTTCTGAAATGATAAGAATCTGCTTCAAAGCCAAAGCCCTTGAGCTTGTGAATGGAAGCAACGATCTAGGTAGCTATTCTTACTTTTCAAACCTTCCTTACGATGTTTTAAATCCTATTTGTCTGATATACACTAAACGAATAATTGGAGAGGAGGTGAGTAGGTAATGCCGAAAAAGAAGGCTAAGAAGCTGGAAGAGAAGAAACCTAAGCGTATCATGTTGAAAGAACGTTCTCTTCCAAAATTCGCTATGAAAGAGCGTGTGACACCTAAGGAAAGAGTAACAGCTAAGGAGAGAGTAACAGCCAAAGAGCGTGTGGCGGCTAAAAGTCGAGTGACGGCCAAGGAAAGAGTAACAGCTAAGGGACGATTGGCAGCAAAAGAACGATTGAAAGCTAAAGAACGCGTCACAGCCAAGGAAAGAGTAACAAAGACGTAAACATCCAACCCGGTGCCCATCTCTTCTAGAACAGCATTTTCACGTTTTTTTTTCTTCTTTTTGCGTCTTGTCGATGGTCAAAACCTTTCTTTTGTAGGAATGATTACATCGTAAGTAGCTATGAATCTATATATAGCCTGAGTGAAAGCTAGAGTGAATAGTTGCACTTTGGTAAAAGGCTGTGAGGGATATTGCCCAGCTCTGTGAAAACGTTTCCATCTTGAATAGAATACGGCCCAGTAGCTGACTTGCAGTAAAGCAGCAACTATCGTGAAGGATATCATCAACAACATGGTTCTGTCGTAGAAACCTGCTAAAACTAACACAGCTGACAAAATAGCAACTATTGGATAGGCATATAGGTTTCTCCGGCTCTTCTTTTTAACAGCTTGTTCTCTTTTCCGAGACTCTTCTTGCACTCTCACAATTATCGCCCCGATCGAAGATGCGATTCTTTGAAACTCTTTTCTAAACTTTTTTAGCCTCCTTGGCAGCCTAGCAAGGTTCTCTCTGTTTATTGCAACTATCTCGTCCAGCAAGCCTATCTTGAGAGATTTATCTTCTTCAAAGTATGTCTTGAACATCTTGACGTTATCTTCTACATCTTTTGCGAAATCTTCAGACTCGTCTAAGGCCTTTATGACTGCTTTTTCGAAAGTAGAGATTGCCGACAGATTTTGGTTCAAAACAAAGATCTCTCCGTCACTCATAACTTCAACATCATCCATATTCAAAAGAGGTAGTTGCCTTAGTGCTGAAAGAGTAAGATTGGCCTCGTTAAGAAGCTTGTCAAGGTATCCACACCAAGCCTGACCAATGAAAAGAGTGCCAAATTTGTGAATGTCTTTTTCAATTCTTTCAGTTCTGCCGACAAAGAGAAGTCGGCTCTTTATAGGTTCAAAAAATGAGACTACTTGGTATTGTTCCGGGTTCCTAAGCACTTTCTGGAGATGTGTTCGATTTCGAGATGACAGTTGTGAAAGGGAATCAAATCCGTAAATTGTACTTTTCTTAAACTCCTCGGTTTCGCCATATAAATCAGTTATTGCGAAATCTTGAACGAAAAAGGATGGGTATAGTGTATCGTTAACCTCCTCAAGTAGGAAGGGGGGAAGCTCTATTGTCCATACAGAGCCGTAAGCTGAGTTTATCAGGTGCATGGAAGTCTTTCTTTGCCTATCAATTATTTGCTCTACGGCATTCTTCGCTTCCGGCATTCTGGCCTCTGCAGCTTCATTTCCCATCTTTCTGAGAAGTGATGCAAGCTCCACTTTGGAGCTGGAGTCTTCTGCGGACTCGAAGATTGTTCCCTCATTTTTCTGAAGGAAGCTTTGGTATGTTGAACTGAATGATTGTTCAACTTTTCGAAGGTGTGTACTAATCTGGTTCAACGCTAGCTTGGTGCCACCCATTCTAAGCGTTGCAGCAAGTACCGACCCAGCTTGAGTGACCTCATAATTCTGCGTGAATTGCTTGCTAACTTTCTTCACTTGATCTTCGAAGTGTCTTGTTGTTTCAGTTGCTTTGGAAGGGAGATAAAAAAACATCGAGAGGTCTCGATCGTGAACGGCTTCAAACTTCAGAGGTGCCTTGAACGCCTTCTTAATTGCTGATATAAGGATTACACCATACCCAGTTAGAGTCATTCCAAAATAGAGAACTGAAGCTATGCTGACAACCACGGGAGCAAGGTTCAAAACTTCAGAAGATGCAAGGGCTGAGTAAACTGTGATGAATGCGTCTTGTGCGTCTCCTGCCATGTAGAACGTAAAAAGGGTCGTTTGAAAGGCTGTGTAAATTATCCAAGCCACAGACAAAAATGCAAATCCAATAAGAATTTTCTTTTTCTTTGAAGTGAAGGCGTTTTCATCTGTATGCATTCTGAGGGCTTTCTTGAATATCGATTTGACGTAGCCATATGATTCTTGTCTCAAATTCGAAATGTTCACCAGATCAGCTAGGACGTAGTATCCATCTGTTTCAAAAGGAGGCGCCATATTCATTAGAGTTGCGTAAAAGCAGAAGAAAGCAGTCATGTAAAGGAGATGAGAGACCGAGGCAGGGTAAGGGAAGATGTATCCGATGGCTACTATCGACGAGGCAATGATGAGAGTTGAAAGATTGCCGGCCATCATGACCATGATCCGCTCTCTTCTACCAAGAATCCATGAATCGGTTGCGTCTATATAGAACATGGGACCAAAGTAGAACAAGCCAGTGCCAATTTCGCCGGGAGTCCCTCCGTAATGAACCAAAGCCAATCCATGAGCGATTTCGTGAATTGCAATTGTTGGCCCTAAGACAATGAAGGAATAGAAGAAAAAACCTACAACAGTAGATCCGAGTATCCTAAAATTGCTGCCATCTGCAAAGATAGCTGTGAATCGCCCTGCAAATGCAATGCTGCAGAGAATTATGAAGACGACGATTCCCCAGAAAAGCGGTGTTTTGAGCAGAGGGCGAAACACATTATGGATACTTTCCAGAAAAGCCTTACTTTTTTCGATTAGGACCACATCGATCTCAAAAGCTGAAGGCACCTTTATTCTCTTCTTTCGAGTGTCTTCAACAACTGATTCAAGACAGCCGATTTCAGCGAGGAACAAAATAACTTGCTCAGCGGTGTCCGGTTCAATGTCGGGCCATTTTTCCAAAACCTCTTTGCTGATCTCAGCTAAAGTTCGTTGCCCATCAATTAGATTCCAAATCGCATAAGAAACCTGATCAACATCATAGTACATTCCAGTAAGGTGATTCTTCATGATGTATGTTTCTTTACCGTCAACGATTAACTCTTTAATATTGACCCTTGGAGAGCGTCGTGGAACAAACTGTGAGTTATACGTGATCTCATACATAAGGTCGGTTTTTGAAGACATATATCTACCTCTGCTGCTCCGTCAAGACGAGGGGACCTAGTTTGAGAACTATGGAACCATCAACTTCAAGAAAACAGATGACATCGCCGGGTCGTAACCTGAACTTTCTCCTGATTTCTATCGGTACTGTTATCTGCCCTCTTGATGTCATTCTCGATTCTCCTCTTAAGATGGCTTCAACAGATTTTTGGGGCAATGATTCTCCCTTCCTGTGCAACTTGGATACATTATACATATGTTATATATGCTTATATATCAGAGATGGAGTTTAATCATTCGAGTCGAATGCGCGGTCTCAAGCCTTCTGACCTCCTAGATTTCTTGTCTGAACCACGTAGCCTGAAAGAGGTTGCCCTGCATTTCGGAGTCCCAGAACCTGTGGCTCGTTATTACATTCAAAAGGAAATCGAACAAGACGAAATTCTCATTTGTAAACATTCCAGAGGTGCTGATTCAAGATCGCAAAAGAAAGGCCAACACAAAAATCATATCTATATCTCACGAAGCAGTAACTTATTATCCAGAGGGTTGGCAAGCTTCGCTGCAACGAAAGATGCAAGAGCTAAAGAAGAACTAAGGCAAAAAACAGCCCTCTTCAAGTTTAGCTCCAAAAGTGCGAACAAGTCCAGCCTGTCTACAACAGCAGACATTTCTGATTCGAAAAATCCCGAGCTTGAGCAACATTCATTTCCAAGACTGGGAATGGGCAAAGAGAGATTAGTGAGGACAAGCAAAAGACGGCATTTTCTTGCCATTAATCGCCCAGCGAAGCTAGGTCGAACAAAATCGCTTACTGCATCTGAAAAGCTAGCTTTATTCACGGCTCTATGCAATCGACCACTGTCGTATTTGGATCTTCATACAGGTTTCGACATCTCCAAGCAAACGATTAAGACCTTTGTGAAGAACGGGTTAATCCAAGAGAGCTGGGGACCGAGAAACATAGGAGTTGGGTTTCGACTTACAGAGAAGGGAAAAGAATATCTTGAAAGATTGAGACGGGCGGCAAAACTGGAGAAAGATGAAATCAAGAAGGCCTCTATCCGACTCAAGCACCGAAGCTTATAACGGGATGCTAGAAACAACCTGAGGACCGGATGACATTGAAGCCGCGAAGTCTATGCACACTAAAAGCCTTTCATACCCGAAAATGATACTTACAGTGAACAAAAATGGCTTCAGAAGGCGACATGGAGACCATTCTAAGAAAGGCCATAGAACAAGAAGGAAAATTTGAATGGCTTGATGCGGCAAAGTCCTATGAAAAAGCACTAAATCTTGAACCGAAAAGTGTTTCCCGCACAGCAGAGACTTGGAGAAAGGTTGGTTCCTGCTACCGTCTAGCTTCCAGACAAACTGGAACCCAAGAAGACTTCCGAAAATTCAGGAAGCTTGCAGTGGAGGCCTACAAAAGTGCCGCTGAGCTTTTTGGAAAAGAAGACCATTTGAAGAAGAAAGGCAAAGTTGCTCAGTGTAATGCTATTGCCGCTTACTTGACTTCTTGGTTAGCCTCTACCGCTCCTGAAAGAAGAAAAATGCTTGAAGAGTGTTGTGTGTCTGGAAGTGAGAGCTTAGAGGCATATAAGAATGCTGCGGATGACCAAGGTTACGCGGAGATATGCAACGATCTACTGCTGTGTCACTTTGAGAAATTGTATGTTGCATCTGACTGGAGGGAGATAAGGATGGTGGCTCAAGAGGGAATCAAATGTGCTGACGAGGCAATTGCAGTTTTGTCGAGGCTTAAGAACAAAAGTGAACTCGTACGCGCCTATGCCGTAGCCAGCCTTCAAAGCTGGTATGCGGCAAACATCAGTGAGCAAAAGGAGAGAAGAAAAGAGCTTTCCCAAAGAAGTGTGAGTTACTCAAAGAAGGCGTTGGAGCTTTCCAGGGAGGTTAGCAATCCCTACTGCAAAGCCATGTCAAACTGGGCAGCAGCTTTCTCTACGCTCTTTTTTACGGAAGAAGTTGAATCCTCGCTTAACTATGCAAGAGAGATGCTGAAACAGGGAAAGACCTTGAAAGATAACTACCTGAAAGGTATCGCGTCCTATGTCCTTGCGTTTGTCACCAATTGGATGATGCTCAGAGAGGAGGATCCCGACGTAAAGAAAGAGGGGCATAGAAAGATCATCAAATACGCTCAAGATGCCAACCAATACCTTCAGTTGGTCTCCAATGACTTGTTCATTGCACAAGTCTACTCCTACTACGCGGAAAGCTACTCCTCTATGGCACGCAATGTAGAAGTCACATCAGAAGAAAAACGCATTCTCCTAAGAAAGGCAGTGGAAATCGGGCGTAAAGGGTTAGAGCACGCATCTCGTTCAGGTTCCCCCGACGCCACTGGCACGAATCTTCATGCACTAAGCAAAGCTCTAGATGCTCGGGCGCGATTCGACCTTGAAATTGGAAAGGCTGAAAAAGTGGAGCTGCTCGAAGAAGCTCTCATTCACAGGGAAGGATACAACAAGATTGTGGAAACTGTATTTCCATCAAATGATTGGACTCGCGGTGTCGGCAAAAACTATGAAGGCTTAATAAAGGCAGAGTTAGCTAGAGTTGAAACAGACAGAGACAAAAAGATAGCTCTTCTAAAAAGTGCTGCCTCGGACATGGAGGATTGCCTGTCAAGGTGTAGAAGATGGATATTGTCTCGCCCTGTGCCAACGCTCATCGCTGCCTTCGCACGATTTGAAGACTGGTTTGGAGGAATACTTAATGAGCTTTACTTACTTACTGAAGACAAGGCGACCCTGACTAGAGCAATTGAAATCTATGAAGATGCAACTCAGAGATTTAAGAAAGTCGACCTGTCAAGCCGTGTCGCCGAATCCTACTGGAAAATGGCAAAGGGTCTAGACCTCTTAGGAAAACAGCGCAAGGCTGCAGAAGAGTTCGAAAACGCATTCGCAGAATACAAGAATGCGGCTCAAAAAATCGCTCATTTCGCAGATTTCTATCTCGATTATGCAACTTACATGAAAGCTTGGAGTGAAATTGAGAGAGCAAAAGATGCCCACTTGCACGAAAAATATCTCTCCGCGATGGAACGTTACGAGAAAACCGCAAACCTTCTTAGATCCTCACATTTGTGGAACTATTTATCTTCTAACTTCTCTGCATGGTCACTTCTTGAACAGGCAGAAGATTGGAGTAGGAAAGAAAGTAACGTCGAGTCAATAGGAGCCTTCAAAAAAGCAGCTGAACTTTTCAAGGAAGCTAAAGAAGCTTTCGACAGGCAGATCGAGAAGATCCAAAATCTGGACGAAAAGGAGAAGGCGATTGAACTTAGTAAAGCCTCTATACTGAGAAAGGATTATTGCCTTGCGAGGTCAAACGTAGAAGAAGCGAAAATATATGACCGCAAAGGAGATCATGTTGAAAGCGCTGAAAAATATGATTCAGCTGCTACAATTTTCGATAAAATTCTAAAAGCAATGGGGACAGGAATTGATCGAAAAGAAATAAGGGCATTTGCTTTTATGTATCGTGCATGGCAAAAGATGAAGATGGCTGACGGAAGAGCGTCACCTGAACTCTACCGCGAGTCGTCAGAGTTGTTTCTTAAAGCAAAGGAACACAGCACGAAAAACAAAACAGTCTTGCTAGCTTCGGGCAACAGTGCTTTCTGCAAGGCATTGGAACATGGAACCATGTTTGAAGAGAAAAGAGAGAAAGATGATTTCTCTAAAGCAAAGAAATTCCTTGAGAGCGCGGCTAACTACTACTTGAAAGCTGGCTTTGAGAATGCTTCAATATGGACAAGCGCCACAGGAATTCTGTTTGATGCTTATAACTACAAGAGTAGTGCTGAAATAGAGATTGACCCTGAAAAGAAGATGAAGATCTACCTTCTCGCCGAGAAATGTCTTGAACGGTCAGCCGGACTCTACGAAACAGCAGGGCACACCGGCAAAAAGAGCGAGGTTCTCAAGATTTTGAGAGAAGTGAAAGAAAAAAGCGAATTCGCATTGTCCTTGAGGGAACTTGTCGGAGTGCCTTCTGAAGCATCAAGTACCAGCATAATGTCTGCACCGGGCCTGACTGTGGAAGAGCCTGTTGGTTTGCTGAAGTTTGAACGTGCATTTATTCAAGCAAATCTAATTGCGCACAAGCTAGAGGTTGCAGTGGGTGAAACCTTTGGCTTGGAGATTCAACTTGCCAATCTTGGAAAGAACGCTGCATTTCTGATTAAAATGGAAGAAATAGTTCCGGAAGGATTTAACCTCATAGAAAGGCCTAAGAGATGTGTAGTTAATGACGGAATACTTAACTTAAAGGGGAGAAAATTGGCTGCACTTGCAACAGAGGAGATGAGGCTCACACTAAAGCCTAAAAGGAAAGGAAGATTTACTTTCACACCGAAAATTCAGTATATGGATGAAGTTGGGGAACACAAGTCTTGCCAGCTTGAACAGGTAACGGTAACTGTAAAAGAACTGGGAATACGTGGTTGGCTGCGAGGTCCCGGTTAGCCGTTCTTCAAGATGAAACATCGGGAAGTTTGCTTTCAGTCCTAAGTAATAGTTTCTTCAATCATACAGGCTCTTGCAGTAACTTAGGGCAAAGCTTAACTTCACAACACGGATAATAAATGCAACTAATGGAGATGGGATAGATATGCCTGAAACCCTAGTCTTGAAAGTTGACAAGCCTCACTTTGTTGTCAAGCTTCATCAAGACGTACTCGAAGTAGACTTGAAGGAAGGAGCCAAGAAAGAGCTTGAAGACGTAGTTGAGGCTCACCCTATGCTGAGAGAAAGCGTAGGAGTTCTATTTCAAACTATAATCCCACTAGACATCGCGTTACACGAAGTGGAATCTGTGAAAGTGGACGATAATGGCCGGTTGAGACTGGTGATTCCACTACGAAGAGACATTATTATCCCTCTAGAGGCTCACGAATCAGAAAAACTTGCCCAGAAGTTAAAGGAACTGATACCCTTGGCCAAGCTTAAAGAGGCTGAGGAGAGCAAGGTGTTAGAGGAAGCTGAGAAGAGACGAAGACAAAGGCCGAGAGAGCCGATAGAGCCGATCTAAAAGCTCTTTGATCTGCCTTAAAGAACCACTTCGAAAGTCCCGCAATCGGTTTTTTCAGTAACCAAATCGTGAATTCCTAGTGTTTGATTAGGATAGAGGGAGGGCAGAACCTTTCGAAAATGTTAAAAGTATGGTCATGGTAAGTCATGAAGCTATCTAAAAGGTGAACGTGGCAATGACTTGGATTTTAGTTGCACCTATAGCAGCGTTAGCTGCCGTGGTTTTCTCGGTATATCTATACTTCTACGTAAACAGCAAAAGCAGCGGAACACCAAAAATGCAGGAGATTTCTGATGCAATCAAAGAAGGTGCGAGAGCTTTTCTCAAAAGGGAGTACGTGGCACTAGCAGTCTTCGTAGCTATCATGGCAGCAATCTTGACAGTTGCCCTTGGCATTTATATGGATATGGGTATCGAAATCGGACCCGCCTATATTTTCGGTTCAATTTGCTCCGCCCTTGCTGGCTTCCTGGGAATGGAAGTTGCCATACGAGCCAACGTAAGAACTGCCAATGCTGCTCGCGAGGGACTAAACAAAGCCTTTCCAATAGCTTTCCGAGGAGGTGCAGTGATGGGGCTTTCTGTAGTGGGTCTAGCACTCTTAGGAGTCTCGGTTGTTTACTTTCTTACAGGTAGCCCTGAACTGGTGTTAGGTTTCAGCTTCGGAGCCAGCGCGATGGCCTTGTTCGCCAAAGCAGGTGGAGGGATATACACTAAGACAGCCGATGTTGGTGCTGACTTGGTTGGAAAAGTTGAAATGGGAATTCCAGAAGACGATCCTCGAAACCCCGCTGTAATTGCAGACAATGTCGGTGATAACGTCGGTGATGTGGCTGGAATGGGCGCTGACCTCTTCGACTCTTACGTTGCCAGCATCGTTGCAGTAATGATCTTAGGATCTTCTTTAGGAGATGCTGGGGCTTACACAAATCTGCCCCTTGTATTTGCAGGGTTAGGAATAATTGCTTCAATAATTGGAGTAGCGGTAGTAAGAGTCGGCAAAGAAGGAAATCCTGGAAAGGCTCTTAACTGGGGAACATACTTCACTTGCACTATCCTCATTATTCTCACGTTATTAATTGTCTACCATTTGGCATACCCAGTGGAAATTTGGGGAGCACTCACAGTTGGATTAATTGCCGGCATCATAATCGGTATCACTACTGATTATTTCACGTCCATAGATCGATTGCCAGCGAAAAGAACCGCCGAGTCTTCCCAGACTGGTGCTGCGATTAACATCATATCCGGCTTCTCTTATGGTCTAATCAGCATGTTTCCACCCCTCCTCGGCATAGGCATTGCATCTGCAGTGGCATACTTCATCTGCAACAGCTTAGGCCCAGGGTTTGGGGTCTATGGAGTTGGAATGAGTGCTGTTGGAATGCTTTCAATAGTAGGCATGATTGTTGCCGGTGACGCATACGGTCCAATAGTGGACAATTCTAAAGGAATTGCAGAGCAAGCTGGCATGGAGGAAGAAGTTATCGATATCGCGGATCGTCTTGACGCTGCAGGTAACACTGCCAAAGCCATAACAAAAGGTTTCGCGATTGGAGCTGCAGGGCTTACCGTTCTTGCATTGCTTGCAGCTTATCAAGAAATTATTCAGAGGGCAACTGGAAACATCATCAGCTTCGACTTGATGAACCCCCTAGTTCTAACAGGTGCCCTTATAGGTATAGCCATGCCACCGCTCTTCTCAGCTATGGTCATGCTCAGTGTCGGAAAGAACGCTTTCATAATGATAGAAGAGGTCCGTAGACAGTTCAGGGAAATTCCTGGCCTAAAGGAAGGAAAAAAAGGAGTAAAACCTGACTACGCAAAATGCGTGGATATTGCGACAAAAGGAGCTTTGAAAGAACTGATGCCTGCTAGCATAGTTACAATCGCTGCCACTTTGATAGTAGGTTTTGCAGGGGGAATTGAAGCCTTAGGAGGCTACCTAGGCGGCACTATATTCTCAGGCTTAATCTTTGCTTTGCTAATGGCAAACTCTGGCGGCCTATGGGACAACGCTAAGAAGTATATTGAAGCAGGAGAACTTGGAGGCAAAGGTTCAGATGCCCACAAAGCTGCGGTCATAGGCGACACTGTGGGCGACCCATTTAAAGACACTGCAGGCCCCTCGTTAAACACAATGATCACAGTTATGTCGCTTGTTGCTTCAGTCTTTGCCCCGCTCATTGTTGTATTTGCCCTAGTGTAATCAAACGAAAGACATGTTGGGAAACAGTATCAACACAACTGAACTGAGTAATTTGATAATCCATAGTCGCTGACCCATATGAGATAGGATTTTAGGTTCTTCGCGGACATCTCTCGGCGTCCACAAGACCGTTGCTTTTCTATATTAGCTTTCCGTTGCAGATTCCTTTCGTCTGAAGACTCTTTGCTGAAGAATGTTACGGATCTCTTTGCAAAGACGTATTCTTTCTTTTTGTGGAAGAGCAAGCAAGTCGACAGTTTGTTGCCCCTTAAGCTTTTTCACAGGTCCCGCCTAAAACATAAGCTATAGTAAATCTTAATAAAGGACTTATTTCGAAAACCGATATATATCTCAAACAAAACTACAGGAAAAACCCGTAATGTTTTGTCCGTCAATCACGTACTACACGTCGAAATAGCCAATCTCCTCAGCGATCAATTCCACAACGCTACGACACTGAAAACGCAAAGTATTTTGGGTCTCAAAACTGCAATTCAGAAAAGGAGTACAAACAAGTGCGCGCAGAGGTCAAAGTACTAGGCATCGTTCAGGGCGTAGGATTCCGTCCTTTCATCTACCGCATAGCTACGGCAAATGGCTTGAAGGGCTATGTGAGAAATCGCGGCGACGCTGGAGTCGAAATAGTTGTGGAAGGCAGCAAGCAGGCTATGAAACACTTTTTAGACGACTTGAGAAAGGAGAAGCCACCCCAAGCACGCATTTACAAAACGCTTGTACGATATTCCAAGGAAAAAGGAACTCTCGCAGAATTCACGATTCTTGAAAGCTCGGAAACAAAAGAACTAATAGGCTCAGTTGTTCCACCAGACATCGCCACATGTGACGAATGCCTAAAGGAACTGCGTGATCCAACAAACCCGAGACATAACTACTTCTTTATTACTTGCACAGATTGTGGACCTCGCTATACAACGATCTGCAAACTGCCCTACGATAGGAAAAACACCACAATGCAGAATTTTGAGATGTGTGAATTCTGCAAAGATGAGTATGCCGATCCTGCCAACAGAAGGTTCCACGCACAAACTATGGCCTGTCCTGAATGTGGACCGAAAGTATACTTAACGACAAACGAAGGCCGGCTTCTTTCTTCAAAGGATCCAATACGGGAAGCTGGACGTTTACTGGAGGATGGATATGTACTTGCAATTAAAGGCTATGGCGGCTTTCATGTAGCGACCGCCACAACTAAACATGAGCCTATCCTTAGACTCAGGCATGTTAAGCATAGAGCCCACAAACCCTTTGCGGTTATGGCACGAGACTTAGACACTGTTCGCACTTTCGCAAGTGTTAGCGTCAAAGAAGAAGAGAAATTATCATCACATACCAGACCTATACTGCTCCTTGACAAAGCAGAAAGTTATTACCTCTCAGAATTAATTGCGCCAGGCTTGCACAACATCGGTGTAATGCTGCCGTATACCGGTTTACATGTAATGCTGTTTGATAAAGTGAGAGAGCCAGCCTTTGTCATGACAAGTGCTAACCACCCGAGCGAACCGATAGTCATCGACGATGGTAAAGCTTTGAAGAAGTACCACTCTACGGTGGATTATTTCTTACTTCACAACAGGGTGATCGCTCAAAGATGCGATGACTCAGTCCTTCGACTACATAACAAAAAACCATGTTTCATCCGCAGATCACGTGGATATGCACCAAAACCCCTCATTCTGAAAAAATCGTTTGGCAAATGCGTACTAGGCGTAGGTGCAAACGAAAACGTAACTTCATGCATTCTATTGCGCGACAAAGCCTTTGTGTCCCAATACATAGGCGACGTAGAGAAGGTTGAAACCTTCAAATTCCTGAAGAACACGATTCGTCACCTAATGACTCTGACAAACGTCAGGCTTGACATGATTGCGTGTGATTTGCACCCGAAGTTTGCCACTGCAAGGCTAGCGCAGGAAATTGCAGTTAAGAACGGTTGCTCAGTCTTGCCTGTTCAACATCATCACGCTCATATGCTTTCCTTAATGGGAGAGTACGGGTTAGACGAAATTGTGGGAATAATCTGTGACGGATATGGATATGGGACAGATGGAAGGCCCTGGGGAGGCGAAGTTCTCTATTGTAGCAAAAATCGCTTTGAGCGAATAGGTCATCTTCAAGAGCAGCCTTTAATTGGAGGCGACTTGGCGACACGCTATCCCCTTCGAATGGCAGCGGGAATACTAGGGGACACAGTGGCCGTTGAAGATTGGCTTTCAAAAAACAGCAAACATCTTCCCTACAGGGAAAAAGAAGCGCAAACAATAATCAACCAGCTTTGCAGCAAGCACTCCTCGTCCTTAACCACCACAAGCTGCGGACGAGTCTTAGACGCTGTTTCAGCTATTCTGGACATCTGTTATGAAAGAACGTACCAAGGAGAACCAGCGATGAAGCTGGAGTCAGCGGCGAGCCATGGCCATGATGTGTTAAAGCTGGAACCAGAAATCGCCAGCGGAATTCTTAACACAACTGAAATTGCAAGGGCTGTTTTTGAAGCAAAAGATAGTTTTTCCACTGCTAACCTGGCTTACTCCGCCCAGTCATATTTGGCAAAAGGCTTAGCTCAACTAGCACTTGAAGCAGCGCAAGAGACAGGAGTAAACGCTGTAGGATTCTCAGGCGGAGTAGCCTACAACGAACACATTATGTTAACCATGAAAAAGCACGTGGAACAAAATGGCGTCAGACTGTACGTCCACCATACACTTCCCGCTGGAGATGGAGGAATTTCCTTCGGGCAAGCCCTTGCAGCCGCGATGTCTGCGGCTCATTGCCACTGATTTTGAGGCCTATGATGTCTAGATAAGCTTCTCTTTAGATAGACATTACTTACGAGAAAAAAAGGGGAAACGTATGTGGGCGTTCTCATTGTATCACGTAGTTAGTATACTGCGTGTTAGTGGTGAAGATTCGAATTCTTCAATCAACTCAAATCCTCTTTCTGTAGTTCTATAGAGTCTGCCACGCCTTTCAATAAAATCTCCGTCTTCCAGAAGATCAATATATCTGTTAAGCTGTTCACAACTTAAACGAGCTGAGTAAAGCAAATGGGTAGTCCTGATTCCCTTCCTTGCTGCCTTCAAAATGGCTACGGAAATAGCGAGTACCCCCCTTCTCCTGAATGTAAAATCCATGCTTACCCAATAATAATATGTAAGTATTTTCTATAAGATAAATCTATTCTTCTTTATCCAAGATCCTTGTACATCCACAGCTGTAATCCAAAACTCATTTATTAGAGGAGAGATTTTCGATAAATGATAGAAAATGTGTTTGGCAATCCCAGCGAGAGTTGAGGAAATCCGTGGTGACGTAGCTAAAGTGGACTTTGGAGAAGGTGTTCTTAGAGAAGTAAACATTGCACTGGTAGAGGCAAAGGTTGACGAATACGTCTTGGTTCACGCAGGCTACGCCATCCAAGTAATTGATAAAGAAGAGGCTCATGAAACACTTAGGCTGTGGAACGAAATTCTAAAAATGGAAGAGCCAAACGCGTAAAATCTATAGGAGTTTGTTCATGTCAAAGAGTTTTGAACGTGTTGTGAAGGCTGATGAAGGAGAGATTTTCGACTTAGAATTGGAGGAGAGCGTTCTAAGGGAAAACCGAAAACTGGCTGAGAAAAACAGAGAACTCCTGAAAAAGCATGGCATCGTAGCAATTGATGTGATGGGCTCCATTGGAGCTGGAAAAACATCACTGCTCGAAAGACTTGTTAAACTTCTTAAGAAGGACCATAACATAGCTGTTTTCAAAGGCGATCTAACAACAACGATTGATGCTGAGATTATCAAACGTCATAGTGTAGAAGTTGTAGCAATAAACACAGGTAAGGAATGCCACTTAGACGCAAATCTAGTGAAGAAAGCACTACAGCAGCTCAATCTCAACATAATAAATCTGCTCTTCATAGAAAACGTCGGCAACCTCATTTGCCCAGCTGAGTTTCCTCTGGGCTGCGAAAAGCGGATAGTGGTTATCAGCGTTACAGAAGGACCCTACATGGTTATCAAGCATCCATTCATTTTCATGGATGCCGAAGTTGTCGTCATAAACAAGATAGATCTAGCAGAGGCTATGAAAATTGACTTGAACAAGCTTAGAGCTGATGTGGAAGATATTAATCCGGAAGCAAGAGTCGTTTTCACCAACTGCCGCAGCGGCAAAGGCGTCAAAAAAGTGGTTGAGGCGCTGAATCTGTAAGAGGACCTTGCAAAGAAATGCATGAAGGCTCAATAACTATGCAAATTGTCGAATCTGTGATGAAAGAAGCGGATACACAAAAAGCAAAGAAAGTAGTTGAAGTAAATCTTGTTATAGGTTCTTTGACTTTTCTGAACCCTGAACAGATTATGTTTTGGTACGAAATGTTGACAAAAGATACTATCATGGAAGGCTCAAGACTTGTTGTTGAAGAAAGTGAGGGTACTGTACACTGCAGAAAATGTGGATACGAAGGCGGTTTTAAGTACATTGATGACAAGGCTTTCCATGTCCCGGTGCCTACTCTGCAGTGTCCAAAATGCGATGGTACAGTTGAAATCGTGCGCGGAAAAGACTGCGTAATTAAGCGCATCAAAATGCTGACTTAGAGGTTTGCACTTGGAAGAGTTAGCTGGGTTCCGTGACCCGGGGTTGGCCAAGCAGATTACAGCGCACATTCAGGAGCTTGCTCCTGATTATTCGGTGAAATTCTGTCATGTTTGTGGAACTCATGAGTGGACAGTAACTCACTTTGGGCTACGCAGTCTTTTGCCAAGACAAATAGAGGTAATCGCTGGACCCGGATGCCCTGTCTGTGTTCTGCCAGCAACAGAGATTGATGAAACCGTTAAGTTAGCTTTGAAAGGTGTCACTGTAACGACGTTTGGAGATGTTTTGCGAGTGCCAGGTTCAAGCTCTTCTTTAGCGAAAGCAAGGGCTGAGGGAGGTGATGTGCGAGTTGTTTACAGTGTGAGTAATTCTGTGAAGATGGCCAAAGAAGAACCACGTAAAGAGTTTGCTTTCTTCGCCACAGGTTTTGAGACAACAGCGCCTTCAACAGCAAATGAGATACTAAAAGGGCCTCCAAAGAACCTCAGCTTTCTGATTTCCCATCGCTTGATTCCGCCAGCGATGGAGTTGCTGTTAGGAATTGGGGATCTACATATCGATGGATTCATTGCACCCGGTCATGTTTCAGCCATAATCGGCTTGAAACCCTACGAGGTGTTTTCAAGTGCTTATAGAATGCCGGTTGTGGTGGCTGGTTTCGAACCTTTGGATGTTCTATTTGCGGTTGACATGTTGCTACAGCAGTTCAGGGATTCTGTGGCTAGATTAGAGAATGAGTATGGAAGGGTGGTTAAGTGGGAGGGTAACCCAAAAGCTTTGAAACTTATCAACCGTGTTTTTGATGTTGTCGACGGTAAATGGCGAGGTTTAGGAAGGTTGCCCGCCTCAGCATTGGCTTTGAAAAGTGAATATGAAAAGTGGGATGCTCGGAAGAAGCACAACGTAAAGGTGGAATCGGCACGCGATCTTTTGCCTGGATGTTTATGTCACCTAGTTATGATCGGAAAGATTAAACCGAGTGAATGTCCCTTGTTTATGGATGGTTGCACACCGGAGTCACCAAAAGGAGCTTGTATGGTTTCTGTGGAAGGGACTTGCTGCATTTGGGCTAAACACGGTGTGAATCAATAACTTTGCCATGCGTGTGTGATTGATCTGTTTCTGTTTGGCTTGCAAAGCTGAGTTGGTCTTGTGAGGCGCAGATTGATTGACCGTCAGCGTCATATATGCATGAGAACTCGTATGACGGTCGTTTACCATATGACTCAAGCATGGATCTAATGCTTATGAGATTACGGGTTGCCACATGATGAGGCGCTCAAAGTCATATGTAGGTTATTAAATGTTTATATTGTTGGTTTCTGTGTAACCTAAACGCAACAAGATGCTAGTGGACGAATCATGAACGTTCCGAAGACAATAAACACGTACTGTCCGAAATGTAAGACTCACACAGAACACTCTGTAAGCCTTTACAAAGCTGGAAAAGGACGAGCCTTAGCTTTAGGAACTCGGCGCCACGAAAGGGAGAAAAAGGGATACGGCGGCCAAGGCTGGCCACTTCAGAAGAGATTCGCCAAAACGACCAAAAAACAAACTCTCAAGCTTAAATGCAAACAATGCGGCTATACAGTCCAAAGGAAAGGCATCCGACTAAGAAAACTAACCATCGGAGGTCAAGGCTAAACCATGAGCACAGACTGGGAAAGTCTCATACCAAAACCTAGATCCTACTTCCTGCGAGTACGTTGCCCTGACTGTGGTAATGAGCAACTTGTCTTCAGCAACCCTACAAACATCGTTAAATGCAACATATGCCAAACAACTCTCGCCATTCCTACAGGAGGCAAAGCGAAAATCAAGGGCGAAATCACCGCCAAACTGGAGTGAGGTTCTAAGCAATGCCACTTCTCCAGAAACAGGAATGGCCAGAAAGAGGTGAACTTGTCCTTGCCACGGTGAAAAAAGTCACTGACTATGGCGCCTATGTCACCCTCGAAGAGTACGGCGATAAAGAAGGCCTTCTCCACCGAAACGAGATTAGCACAAGCTGGATTCGCAACATACGTAACCACGTTCGTGAAGGCCAAAAGCTCGTTCTCAAAGTCCTTCGAGTCGATCGAAACAAGAAACACATAGATCTCTCCCGTAAACGCGTCACCAAAAGTCAACGTATAGGCAAAATCTACGCCTTCAAGCATGAGAGAAAAGCTGAGACCTTTCTCCGCATCACTGCTGAAAAACTCCACAAACCTTTTGAAGAAGTAACAGAAAAAGCAGCCGTTCCTATGGAAGAAACCTACGGTGACGTTTACACAGCACTCGAAGAAGCAAACCGCCAAGGTTCCGATGCACTGACGAAAGTTGGCATTCCCCAAGACATTGCAGACACGTTGGCTAAGTTAGCCCAAGAGAAAATCCGACCTCCTCTGGTCGAAGTAAAAGGTGTTCTACAGCTCTCTATCAACAAACCAAACGGTGTCAACATAATTAAAGATGCCCTGCACACAGCTCAGCGAGTCTCAACCCCAAACACAGCAAAGGTTCATATTTACACGATTGCGTCGCCAAGGTACCGTCTGAAGGTAGAAGCCGAAAACTATAAACAAGCCGAAACAATTCTTCAAAAGGCTTCAGAAGCAGCTACAAAAGCGATCTTGAAAGCTGGTGGAAAGGGAAGTTTCAAAAGGGAAAAGTGATGGTGTGGCTTCTCAGAAAATGCGAAAAATGTAACCGCTATACCTTACACACTAAAAAATGTCCTCACTGTGGTGGCAAGGTCCACATTCCACACCCTGCGAAATTTTCGCCAGACGACAAGTACGCTAAGAACCGCATAGCTCTAAGAAAGGAAGAATCACACAAATGAAGACGACGATCAAAGAAAAATTCCAAATAAAACCTGAGAGCCCTGTTCTCATAGAAGGCCTCCCAGGCCTAGGAATGGTAGGCAGAATCGCCACACGCTACCTAGCTAAACACCTCAAAGCTGAGAAGTTCGCTCTCCTCTACTCACCTCACTTTCCATATTATGTCATTGTAAACAAAAAGGGAAATGCCCGTCTCCTTCGTGGCGAGTTCCACTATTGGAAAAATCCGAGAGGCCGCGACCTAATACTTTTCACGGGAGACAGCCAAGCCCAAACTATCGAAGGTCAATATGAGATTGCAGAAACCATCCTAGACTTCGCCAAAAAACACAAAGTAGACACCATAGTTACATTGGGTGGCTACCGTAAGGAAGCCGGTGAAACACCTCAAGTCATAGCCACAGCCACAGATACTGCAATACTAAACAAGGCTCTCAACGCAGATGCTTCACCTAGTCCCTCTGGAAACCCCATTGTAGGAACAGCTGGTCTACTCATCGGTATGGCGAAGTTCAAGAATATCCCAGCATTGTGCCTTTTAGGAGAAACCCGGGGTTACCTCCCAGATCCAAAAGCTGCGAAAAGCATCCTCCAAGTTTTGCAGAAAATGCTAGAGATCTCCGTTGACTTGGATCATTTGGACGAAGAAATTGTCAAATCTGACAAAATTTTGGAGAAAATGCGGCAGATAGAGGCACGAAGAGAAACATATGCAAAGAAAATGCGGAAGGGTGAGGAAGACAAGACCACCTACATAAGCTAGTAAGACTGCGTTGAATGCGAAATCGTTTCTCGTGAAGGACTAGAAAATGGAGAGAATGATAGTCACAGGTACGAGTGGACTTCTTGGAAGCAAAATCGCTGAGAGAGCAGAAGAAAGATTCTCAGTTTGTCGGACGCATTTAACGCATCCAGTTTTTTCAGACTCGATAAAGATGAACGTCACAAATGAAGATGAGGTACAGCAGGTCTTCAGCAAAGTCAAACCAGACATCGTAGTTCACACAGCCGCAGTGACAAATGTTGACAAGTGCGAGGTTAACAAGAACCACGCTTCAAAAGTGAATGCAGAAGGAACGGGAATTCTTGCAGAGGCCTGCAATAAGATAGGGGCGAGAATCATCTACATTTCAACTGACTACGTATTTGATGGAAAAAAGGGACTCTATACAGAAGATGACGAGCCGAACCCTATAAACCACTATGGTCTGACAAAGTTGACGGGGGAAAGATATGTTACAGATATTTGTGAAACCTTCGCGATTCTTCGAACGAGCGTCTTGTATGGCCTGCACTCCGAGAAGTCGAATTTCGCAAAGTGGGTGATAAAATCCTTGACCAGAGGAAAGCCAATAGACGTCGTGGAAGACCATTACAATTCTCCTACCCTCGCCGATAACCTAGCTGACGTCATTCTAGAAATAGTCGACAAGAGATTAGAAGGCGTTTACCACACAGCTGGAAGCAAGCGAATAAGCCGATACGGCTTTGCCTTGAAGATCGCTGAAAACTTTGACTTGGATGAGAGTCTTATAAAGCCAATAAAAATGCGGGAATTGAAAGCTTGGACAGCGAAAAGGCCAAAGGACTCTTCTCTCTGTGTGGATAAAGTCAAAAAAAAGATAAACAAGGAACTTTTAGGGGTTACGCAAGGTTTAAAGGAGATGAATAAAAAATGGGCGGAATCAAAATGAAGGGAGTTATTCTGCATGGGGGTCATGGCACAAGACTTAGACCGCTGACCCATACCGGTCCAAAACAACTAATCCCCGTGGCAAACAAGCCCATGTCCCAGTACGTTTTAGAAGATTTGAGAGATTCAGGTATAGATGAAATTGCGATTATAGTTGGAGACATTTTGCCAGAAAAAGTCGAAAACTATTACAAGGATGGTCAAGAATTCGGGGTAGAAACGACTTATATTCACCAAGAAGAGCCTGGGGGAATCGCCCAAGCAGTCAGCCTTGCAAAGGACTTTGTTGATGACAGCCCTTTCGTTGTGTATCTTGGTGACAACTTATTGAAAGGTAGAATTGCGGAGTTTGTAAAAGAATTCAAGATTTCAGACTGTGCAGCAATGATACTTCTCTCTGAAGTTGAAAACCCCAGACAGTTCGGGGTGGCTGAATTTGACAAAAATGGAAAACTGGTGAAATTGGTGGAAAAGCCAAGAGAGCCGCCCAGCAACTACGCCCTAACAGGCATATACTTCTTCACACCCTTAATCTTCGACATGATAGATTGTTTAAAGCCCTCTTGGAGGGGAGAACTGGAAATCACCGAGGCACTACAGGGTTTACTAGATGCAGGACATAAAGTTGGGTACAAGTCCGTCACAGGATGGTGGAAGGATACAGGAACGGTGGAAGACATACTGGAAGCAAACCGCTTGATCCTAGACGACCTAAGAAAGAAAATAGATGGTGCAGTTGAAGGAAAATCATCGGTCCAAGGAAGGGTATCGGTAGGAAAAGAGACCGTTATCAAGCAGGGTGCTTTGGTAAGGGGACCGGTCATAATCGGTGAAAAATCAGTCATAGGGAAACGTGTTTACATAGGTCCTTACACAAGCATAGGAAACAACGTGAAGATCGATGGGGGTGAAATAGAAAACTCCATAATCATGGATGATTGTTCTATAGAAATTGAGGGTAAAATAACTGATAGCCTCATAGGAGCCGGCACAACGTTGACGACTAATCAGAAAAGCCCGAAAGGGCATAGACTTGTTGTAGGAGAGTATTCAAGAGTAGTTTTGTGAAGTGTTACGAGTGATAGACGGAGTAGTTGCACGGCAGCTGAAGCTGATAGCCGATGAAAGAGGTTGGCTGATGGAAGTCCTGAGAAGCGATTGGGAACTTTTCGAAGGATTTGGACAAGCATACGTAACAGCAGCTTATCCGCAAGTGGTGAAGGCTTGGCACATGCATAGAACGCAAACAGACAACATAGCTTGCGTAGAAGGAATGGTTAAACTTGTTCTGTGCGATGGCAGAGAGAATTCGAGAACTAAGGGAGAAATCAACGAGTTTGTCATCGGCGAGAAAAACCCCATGCTCGTGAAAATACCGCCGCGAATTTGGCATGGGTTCAAAACCATAAGCGAAGGAGCTGCTCTCGTCATGAATGTACCCACCAATCTGTACAACTACAAAGAACCAGATGAACACCGATTACCACCAGACACTGACAAAATCCCCTATGATTGGAAACTTGCACCCTGGCTAAAACACGGGTGAAACAGGGAATGCAGGTCCTAGTCACAGGCGGAGCGGGTTTCATTGGCAGCAACTTCATAAGATACATGTTATCAGATTACGACGACGTAGAGATCACCAATTTCGACCTGCTCACCTACGCCGGTAGACTAGAAAATCTGCAAGATGTAAAAGACGATTCGCGTTACAGGTTCACTCAAGGGGATATTCGAGACAGAGAAGCAGTAGAACAGATTACAAGAGAAAAATTTGACTTGGTCGTGAATTTTGCCGCTGAAACCCACGTTGACAGAAGCATTGTAGAGGCTGGCTCCTTTGTCTTGACCGACGCGTTTGGAACTTATGTTCTTTTAGATGCTGCAAGAAAATTCGATGTTGAAAGATTTGTCCAAATTTCCACGGACGAAGTATACGGTAGCATAAAGGAAGGGTCTTTTAAAGAAACAGACACAGTAAACCCGTCAAGTCCGTACTCCGCAAGCAAAGCAGCAGGCGACCACATCGCTCTGGCCTTCTACAAGACATACGGACTATCCGTAGTTGTAACTCGCAGTTCCAACAACTACGGACCTTTCCAATACCCTGAGAAACTCATACCGAAGTTAATACTGAGGGCCATAGGCGACCAGCCACTACCTATCTATGGCGACGGAAAGCAGATGCGAGACTGGCTCTACGTAATAGACAACTGCGCTGCGATAAATTTGGTGGCTAAGAAAGGCAAAGCTGGAGGGATATACAACATTGGTTCAGGCGAGGAACGTATGAATATAGAGGTGGCGAAAGAAATACTGAGAACTCTAAAGAAACCTGAGAGTCTAATCACATTCGTTTCAGATAGACCGAGCCACGATCGTAGATATTCATTGGATACGACTAGAGTGAGAGCGCTTGGTTGGAAGCCAAACTTCGTCTTCTCTGAAGGTTTGGAAAAAACAGTTGATTGGTATCTGAAAAATAAATCGTGGTGGCGCCATTTAGCAAAAGACGACTTCTTCAGGGTAGATAATCCCTGGAGATTTAAACGTGCAGTTTAAATCTGTAAAAGGTAATCTACTGTGTCAAGATGGTGAAGATGCCTATTGACTGAGACTATAAGCCCGCAAACACACGTTGCGCGGGGAGCAACCTTCATTTTCATCCAAGGCTTTCTAAACGCGGCGCTAGGAGTACTCTATGTCTGGTTCCTGTTACATACAAAGGAAATAACAGGACAAATTTTGTTCACGGAATCTGATTTCGGTCTATTCAGCATCCTGAACTTTGTCTTAGCAATAACATCAACTTTGGGGATTTTCGCGCTTAGAGCCGCTTCTGTTCGATACATAGCACATTACATCGCTCAGGGAAAAATAGATGAAGCGAAATCCGTAGTGACTCGTGTTTTGCAGGTTTCTGTTGTCACCTCACTGATCATAGTCGTCTCGCTTCTTGTATTAGCAGGACTGTTTGCCAGTACTCTCGCAACGTCAGTTATCCTTTTCCAACTTATTCCTATATCTTCTGCTCTTCAAATCTTTTATTTTCAATCGTTGGGTTTTCTCCAAGGGCTACAAAGAATGCGTGAAATTGCAGCTATAGGCATCTTGTATACCGTGGCTCAGTACACACTTGCCATAACTCTCGTCTATGCAGGGTTTGGCGTCCTTGGGATAGTCATAAGTTGGATCTTTGCTCTCACTTTAGTATGCCTTGTTGCTTTTCTGATAACGTTTCGTTACTTTGAATTCTCGACACAGGTTCATGAGCTAAAACCACTTCTCGCGTTTTCCTTCCCGATTTATGTTTCTGCGCTTTTGACTTTCATTGTTGGTTGGGTAGATCAGATTCTAGTATTTCCTTTTTTGGGGATTGAAGCACTCGGAGTGTATAATCTTGCTGTTAGAGCTTCCGTTGTTCCCAACCTGGTCTCGACGGCGATAATTGCTTCGCTTTTCCCTAAGTTGTCTGAGTTGTATTCGGTTAAAGGAGTTCGAAGTCTAGGAGACGCTTTTAGGACTTCTACACGCTACGCTGCTTTTTTGGGTTTTCCCATATCTCTATTGGTGGCAACGTTGGCTTATCCGATAATTGTTCTGTTTGCAACTGTTAGGTTTGTAGATGCCGTGGTTCCATTGGCAGTCATGTGTATGGCTTCTCTTCCAACTGTTTTGGGCTCGGCCATTCTTCCTACGTTATATACCCTTAGAAGGACAAAAGTGGCCTCTTCAATCACGATGATTTCAATTGTCTCAGAAGGGGTTCTTTCCTACATTGTCTTGGCACACTTAAATGCGGGTCTAGCAGGCGTCGCCTTCGCAAGGTTTTTTGCTGCGCTCGCAGGATTCGGCCTGGGAGCATATGTACTCTGGTTGTCTCTTAGGATAGAATTCGACAAAGAAGCTCTATGGAAGTCAGCTGCAGCTTCCATATTCATGGTTCTATCAATCATTGCATTGGAAGTTCTAAGAGGGGCCCTCAGCCCTTCATCGTACCAGTTTCTCGTCCTGCGTTTGCGTCAGCTACCCATTTATGCGGCCGTAGGAGCAGCTGTGTACGTTCTTTCTCTGATTGCTTTAAAAGCTGTAAAGAAACAAGACATAGAATTATTAAGCGATTATCTTCCTTCGAATCTTCGATGGATCGCTAGCTTGTTTAGTCGTATTGCGGGAGTAAAATAACGCCGTTGTGAAACAGCAGCATTCTAGAAGACACGCTGATGCCTCTTTCCTTTAAAAATGCCTTGTGCAATAACAGGTCTATCATTTTCTAGTCTAAGCAAGCTTTTGCCTCTAAACCCCTTAAAGCTTTTGAGCCCAACAAGATCCATGATTGTTGGTGCAACATCTAAGAGAGAAGATTTTTTGGAGATCCTCCTGTGTTTCATTCCGCCACCAGATATAATGAGAGGTACGTGGAGAAGAGTCTCGGTTAGGTGTTTGCTATGCCCAACTACCCCGTTTTCCATAAATTCCTCTCCGTGATCAGCAGTAACAACGATAATAGTGTTTCCAAAATCGCCATTCGTTAGCTTAGACAGGTATTTTTCTAAAGTTTGATCTATGTGAAGTATCTGAAGGTCATAGAGTTTTTTGAACAATCGGAGTTCACCTGAGGTTAAGCTCGAAGTTATGCCCCATTGTTTGTAGATCAAAAAAAACGCCTTTGATTTGCTGAATCCTATTTGACGTAACGCATCATGGCTGGGGCAGTAAGGAACATGAATATCCATCAGGTGACACCAAAGGAAGAACGGTGGCTGAACATGTTGAGCCCACTCGGTAGCTTGACTCAAGATCGTTTCTGCATCAGCATTTAAGGACATATTCTTTAGGTACCATTTGGCAAGAAGCAGGCGCAGCTTGTTTATTCTGGAGAAGAAGCGACGGACCTTTCGGTTTCGAGCAAAAAACGTTTTTCGGATGTTGAACTTAACTGGTTTCTCCTCATCTTTTCGCATGCCGAAATCGATATGTTTTTCAAATCCGCGAGTGTACCCAAAAATCGGGGAGAGATAAGGGTTGTCATGGAAAAAAGCGTTAGTGTATCCATAGTGCGCTAACACTTGAGATAGTAGTTTCCTTTTTCTTGAAATTATGGCTGGGGTGCTGAATTCAAAATATTCGCCGTAGTCAAGAGGGTACGTGCTTGTTATTAGAGATGCTATCGAAGCGCAAGTATAAGAGGAGTTTGCATACATGTTAGAGAAGACTAGACCGTTTTCAGCCAACCCGCTAATGTAAGGGGATGTTTTGTGTTCATATCCGTAGCAGTTGAGGTGATCAGGTCGCAGGCAATCGACAGTGATAAGAATTATGTTGTTCAGCATTTTTCAGTCCTTGTTTTGATTGTGCGCAAAATGCTCAGATCCATGCCATCATTCGACGCTTTCGATTTCTGGCTTTATGTCTCACACGTAGAGATTTTACTCAAGCCTGCTCTTTGGGTAAGTTTATCACGTTGCCGTCAGTATCCTCTGGTATATCTAAACCAAGAAAATCGAGAATCGTTGGAACTATATCAAATACTGTAGTGCCCTTTATCCAAGATGGTTGGATATCGCTCTTGTTTATCATTATGATACCGTCAGGATGATGTGCGGGAAAACTTCGCCTTACAACCGATTTAGGGGATATCACGTCGCCGCGAAATGCAAAACCTGAATTGAAGTTCGGAACTATGATCAAATCGGGCATGACTTCCAACTGCTTTCCATCATAAAGCTCTTCCTTCTTCCATATACCTCCTATAAAATGCTCTTTCTTCAGCGCAGAAACTATGTAATTGATTAGCTGCTTTTCCTTCACATAAATTCCAAACCCATGAGCAAACGCTCTTGACGCTTTGGGATCGATGTGTGTTGTCAACCGTGCTTTAATGTTTGCCTTCCTCAGAAGTTGTCTATAAGTTTTCAGTAATGCAAATTCAACTGGGGATGGCATAGCAGAAAGATACTTATACAATCCCTCAGGCAAAGGAAATTGTCCTTTCTGTTCCTCGACCTGTCGATGACACGAGATATCCTTGATGACTTGCCGTTTCGCCTTTTTCGCAACTCCGAGTTTTTCGAGAGATGTGTTAGGATACACTCCATAGCCGAATTTTCCAAAGCCATGGTCAGAAACGACCACAAGCAAGTCAGTGACTTCTTCAACTAAACCGAAAGTCTCATCGATCTTAGTGAGCAGCTTCATTAGCCTTCTGTCTTTTTTCATAACCGTATCGTAATATCTGTGAAATAGATGGTCCGGTTCACTATATATTACCCAGAACAGGTCCCAATTGACCTTTTGCAGCAGCTTGTTGACTGTATCGACACGGCTCGAAACCTCCGCATACTCGGCATCCCAATCTTTCTTTAGCAAAGGTGAAGGTCTGCCTAGTGAGGGACCGTGATAGTTCAATGCAAATTGCTTAATCTCTGGAGAGTATGTTATTTCTGGAGATAGCCAATCGGTGATGACGAATGATCCTTGGATTTTTCTTATCGGGTAAGTCAGTAGTTGGTTTACGCAAACACTCTTTAGGTTTTGAACTGCTACCATTTCATGGATTCTAAGGTATTTCACGTCCTGTGAACTCAAGATCGAGGTATTATCGTAGTTTTCCGTGGGTCTCGTAAATCCGAAAATGCCATGTTTTCCTGGATTCACGCCCGTTGCAATGCTTGTCCACGCTGGAGCCGATTCTGGAGGGATTGCCGATGGTAATGTCCCTCTTACTGACTTCTCTGCAATCTCTTGGAGGTTTGGTAGCACGTTCCATTTAAAAAGCTTGTCAAGGATTTTCCATGACATGCCGTCTAAACCTATAACCGCCGCCTTTTTCATAATACCTCTCCCAAAAGCTCATTCAATCTTTTTCGGTTTTTCCTGAATTTTTCTATGTCTATAGCAGGTCTCCCGACGATTTTTGCCCCATCAGGAACATCACGTAGTACTAGGCTACCGATGCCTATGAAAACGTTGCTCCCTATTTTGATGCTGTTTTTTATTGTTGAATGGGGAGCTATGTAAGTATGATTCCCGATCTCGGTTGCTCCTGCCACTAATGTCATTCCAGTTATTATGCAGTGCTTCCCTATTTCAACTTCGTGCCCAATGTCGCAATTTGGTCCGATTTTGGTACCTCTTCGGACAACAGTAGGTCTGAGTATTCCCTTTTGAACCGTTGTATTGCTTCCTATATCAACATCATCTTCAATAATCAGATGACTCAAATGGGGCACTCTTCTGAGCTCGCCCTTTCTGTTTTTTCCGTAATCCAGTCCCTCTGCCCCCAAAACGGCATTGGCCCTTATGGTTACTCTATTTCCGATAAGAGAATTTGCATAAATCGTTGCATTTGGATGTATGTCAACATCCTTCCCGATTTTCACGTTTGAAGCTATATAGGAAGAGGGAGATATAGTAGCGGTTTCGTGTACAAAGAATTCCTGAAGGACTCTCGCAAAATCGTACTTAGGGTACTCGCTGAGAATCAAGGTAGGTTTGTTTTCGATTTGCTCAAGTTTTTGTTTGAGATGTCTTTGGCATAAGACTATTCCAGCACTTGTGTTGCTAATAGCATCCAGATCCTTTTCATCGCTCTTCAAATAGCAATACGCTAGCTCATCATTTCTTGCAGTGTGCAAGTAACCAGGCTTTGTTACCTCCTTTTTTGCATCGCCTATTATCTCTCCCTTGATGAAAGAGGCTATTTCCTCAGCGTTCACGGTACCTTCACCGATTCAAAAGGGCGTTCATCGCATTTTCATGGAAGAACCTTGCGTGGTTCTCTTCCCTAACATGCTGTTTCCAGTCATTAGCTATTGTGAACGGTAGCAGAGGATAGTCGCTTCCGTAAATGAATTTGTGCTTGAGATACTTGTTCATAGCCTTGATGTAGGACTGCGGCAGATGTTTTGGTCGCAGTGCGCTGACTTCTAGGTAAACGTTTGGATGACGATTTGCTAATACTAGAGGCAGGTCACCGAAACCGTTACCCGCGTGAGACATTACTATGCGCAAATCAGGGAAGTCAACTGCAATATTGTCAATTCTGAATGGATGGTTCAAATGGAGTTTTGCTCCAGAGTAGTAATGTAAAGAAGAATGGATGATTGCACACACGCCGTGGTCAACACAGAGAGCAAACAATGGGTAGAGCTTTCTGTCATCTATTGCCATGGGGGGATTTTGAAGGAGCCCACCAAAATTAAAGCCTAGAAAACCTGTTCTTAATGACTTTTCCAATTCTGCATAAGCCTTCATTATCCCATCCTCCAACCGTGTCCCTGCGATTCCGATGAAAACGTCGCCATACTCGCCACACATCTTAGCGATGAGTTCGTTTCCTTCAGCACTTCCAGAACATAACACTGCCTTTGTTATGCCAACATCTTTCATTTCTTGTATCGTCTCGTTAGGGCTCTGATAGGTCAGCCTCGGCTTCATCTTGTAGAAATCAATATATCTTTTGAATTGGGGAATTGGCTTTGGAACCCATGCCCTTAATGCTTCTGGTGTTCTGAGTCTAACTCTAAAGTCAATCACATTTCTTCAACTCAATCAGGTCATCGTAGATTTTCATAAACTTTCTTACCACGTTTTCAGGATTATGGTACGTCTTGAAGTATTCATATTGTTTTTCCCAAACGTTTTCGTCTCTCAGCGAAAGGACCGCGTCTGCAATGTCTTTTGGCGTGAATATGTCCAGCAAGGGAAAGGCTTCGTATTCAGTAAACTTAGATGAAACATGTGTTATGACAGGTCGTCCACACGCAATGGCCTCAAGAGCGACCATTCCTATACTCCCCCCGACTCCGATTGGTCCGATAACTACATCAGCGCTCCAGTAGTATTTCGGCATGTCTGAATGGGGGACTGGGGGCAAAACCTTCATGTGCAAGCCAAGCAGCTTTGCAAGTTTCAAAGTTCTGTTGATGTCAACTCCATATTCAACTATACTGACCTCGACATTCCGCTCAATTTTCTTGAGAGCTTTTATGATCTTGTCCGTTCCTCTGAGACTCCAATCACTTGCTGAGGCAATCAGAATTCTTATTTTTTCTTCTGTTTCTCGCGGAACTCTAACGCAGAATATGCTTTCATTGACCAAGTTAGGAACGTACTCTGCGCTTTTGTTGTATTTTCTTGCTGTCTTTAAGAGGTTTGGTGTACTCACAACGATCTTGTCGCAGTTTTTCAAATTGTGACGTACGATTCTTCCTAGGACAAATCTTTTAATGCTGTCCCTCAAATCGCTTCCATGTGCATGACCGACAATTGGATGTTTGCCGAGTCTTAGTGCCAGCCAGCAGTCTTGAAGTAAGTAATGGCAATGATAAACGTCTCCGTTGGATCTCAGAATCCTCCAGCAGATCTTAACAGTTTTGTCAAAGAGCCCTTTAGTTCTTTTCAAATGAACTACATTGGAGTCCTCTGAAAAGTATTTTGTCAATGTCTCTCCGACGAAGGAACAATCGTTTATCATAACTACTTTCATTGTTGCGCCTTCATTGAGCAAGCTTCAGGTTTCTTTGGAGCTTCTCTTCCAAAACTCTCACTCTTCTTTCGATCTTCTCCACTTCCTTTAAAACACCTTTATCCTTAATCTCCTTTTTCCTGAACTCGTTTGACTTTAAAATGAGCTGAAGGAACTCTGAATCATAGCTCTTCAAGAGCAACTTCGTGTTAGGAATCAAACAGTGTCCTCCTATGACCCCTGGATAATGGGGAGGTTTGTTTAGTCGCACTCTATGTACATCTGCTAACATGTCAACAACCTGGTCAAAGTCTGCTCCAAAATGGCGGGAAATCCTATGCATTTCCTGAAAGACAGCAATCATCCATGCACGGTAGGTTGTTTCAAATAACTTTGCCAATTCGGTTTCCACAGGTCCACGTAAAGCCTTCGTTTTCAATCCTATTTCTTTGAAATGCTTGACAGTCAGGTCAGTTGACTCACTATTAACGCCTCCAATATATTTTGTCCAAAAGAGCAAATCCTTTTTCATAGTGTTCTCCTTTCGATGGATGCCTCGAACAGGAGAATGAGACAGATTACATTTAGTGCCCTCATAAACCTTCAAAGTGGTGCCCGGAGAAACGGTGCTATTAATAATAACCAATTTCGGTGTAAACTGTCTAACATAATCTATGGTTGTCTTCACAAATTTGTCCTGGTCATAACATGGATAACAGATATGTAACACCTCTACCTCTTGAGGAAATGTCCCCTGCTTAATGGTACTCATCTTCTTTTCATCAATATCCCAGCCATAAACTCTAAACCTCCCACAATCATTCAATAGCTGAAACAAAGGATGTCCGACCTCTCCTAGACCGAGGACCATAACTCTCCGTTTAGCCACCGTCAAACCTCAAAAATCAATAAAAACATTAGACTATATAAATGTGGACGCCGGCAAAATTAAATGGTGTCTAATCTCATCAAGGCTCTCGAACGATTCTTTCGATGTAGTCTATTGGATTTTCAAGCTGATCGATTTTTTCTTTAAAATCCCACTTTTGACCTAGGTACCTCTTTGCTAGTTTGAGCACTTCACTTAGCCCTACGGTGAATAGAGGAAATCCTTGTTCAGAAAGATAATTGTTGACATAAGACATTCCGAAAGTGCGAATCACAATGCTCGGAGTTCCCTGTAATGCAGCTTCTCTGGAAATGGTTCCACCGACACTTATTACCAAGTCTGCGGCGGCTGAAAGACTAACAGAATCAACAAATGTCTGCGGAACGACTAACCCCGATCGGAGATGTCTGTCATAGCGGGGGATGAACAGCACATTACCTAGAGAAACAAGTTTCTTGGCTATATCTTCCGTAGCGTCGCTCTTTCCCTTGGCATAAGATGCTTTAGTTTCCATCTGTCTAACGACGATTAAGGGTCTTTCATACTCGGTGGGCTTAGGCTTGTAGTTTCTTACCCAGGCTACCTCATCCACTCCGTCGAATTGGATGATTTTCCTAACTCCAAATCTTTCATATTCTCGTTTTGGTATTGCTTTTGAAGCGATTACGAAATTAACTAGTGGCAGTGCGAGTTTATTTGCTGCAGTAGCATGAGGGGCATCTGCTGTTGATATCGTGGGTATGCCGAGTCCGAAGGCAACACGACACAGCTCTATAGAACCGTGGGAGATGGCATAGTGTGGAATTTCAGTCTCGAACATTTCAGAGAAAGCGAGTTGACGTTTCAAGCTTTCTTTCAGTCTTGAATATGATGAAGCAGGTGAATATTCGCCTACGACTTTGAACATTTCGCCATGTAGCTTGAATAATGCAAGAGTGTCAGGGTGTTTTCGTGTCGTGAATATGACTTCATGCCCTGACGCTCTAAGCCGCTGAGCTACTGCTACTCCATACCTTACGTGTTTTCCGGTACAAGCGTCGTACCAAACCTTCAAGTTATCACCCTGACGAATCCACAACCAATCTGTTTCGCAGCGGCTTCATCGTTGTCCCTGTCTCCGATAAAAAGTACATCACGGGGCTTCAAACCCATTTGGGCTATAGCTCTCTTAATTTGCCACACCCTATCTATTTCATCTTCCCTTGTAACTATGACAGCAAAAGACAGGTGAAAACGGTCAAGAATTTTTCTGACAACCACCCTGCCTTGCATAGTGACTAGGGCAAGGGGCTTTTTGGAATAGTTCTTATAGAGTTCTATTCCTTCATCGCTGAGGCGTATATTCGCTAATGCTTCCAGCTCTGCATGTTCCCAAAGTTTGTAGGCTTTCTGCCGGGATTCATCGTCCAGTTCTTTTAAAGTCTGAGTCAACGGCTTCGCCTTGCGGATTTTCAGCTCTCTTTCAATTTCCCTATACAACATTTCATAGTCTATGGGAAGCTTAACCAGAGTTCCCTCTAAATCGAAAACCACGCCGACTGTCATTTATACATTGCCCCAACAACTTTCCCCTCCTTGACAAGTCTTGCAGGCGCATCGATATGTCTGATCCAGTAGAGTTCCTTTGGCAGAATGTTGTATTTCCGAATGTTAGGTATGTGTTCTTTGTAGGCGAGTTTTATGTAGAAATAGGGGAAGTTTGCATGATAATTCTTAAGCAATTTCTTGCTCGTGTAAGAAAAGAAGAATGAAGTAGTGAACATGCGTCCCGAGTTGATTTCAGTGGCACATGGAATTCCCTTGTAGTTCTCCTTCAAATCTACACACGCAATGCCATTGAATTTCGGGTCGATTGCTAGCACGGCTTCGGTGGCGACCTCGTTGACATCGTCATCGTGGATTGTTCGTTGAACAGAAGGAGTTCCAGTAATTCCAGAAGGAGCGAGGTGTGGGTAGATGTATTGTAACCGCTCTCGAGCCATGGAAGTGACAAGGTTGCCATCTTTCCAAAGGCTGT
>JABAOH010003110.1_pt1 | contig 50027 bp, 41 predicted proteins | sample 7062181 | NCBI WGS metagenome assembly JABAOH01 (sample SAMN14538630, study PRJNA623070) | marine sediment metagenome | biome: marine biome [ENVO:00000428]; feature: marine pelagic biome [ENVO:01000023]; material: deep marine sediment [ENVO:00002113]; isolation source: pool of 5 deep marine... | reverse complement strand
CGTTCCACGTGAAACCTAATCCTTAATAACTTCGACGAGGAATCGGGGCCTCGCCAAAGTTGGCAAATTATATTCGTGAATATTGACTAGTTGGCCGCTGGCGGCGCGCGCCTCGGATTCCAAATCGCTTAGCCGCTCCTCTGCTACGTCCCCCAGGAAGAGTACCGCCCGCCCGCCCGCTTTGATTATTGGGAATAATAACCTTAACGCTACGGCCGCTCGGGCGAAAGCCTTCGTACACGCCACGCCGAAACCGCTCCCGGCCAACCCCTCCGCCGGCCGCCCCTCAACGGCGACATTCCCCAGCTCCAACTCAGCCGCGGCGAGCCGTAAGTACTCCGCTTTGCGCGGCGAAGGTTCAATTAACGTTATTTTTAAATCTTCCCGCACGATCGCGAGCGGCAGGCCCGGGTACCCGCCGCCCGAGCCCACGTCGGCCAAGCTTTCGCCCGGGCCGGGGGGCGCCAATTCTTGTAATTTCAAACTGTCCAGTACCAAGTGGACGACGTACGCCTCGGCCTCGAGCGCCGCCGAGAGCCGCGCCCTTTTGCGGTATTTTTCGTGTAGCGCCGCGAGTTTGTTTAATTTTTCTCGCGCGCTTCCGGCGATTTGGGGTAGATATTTATTAAGAAAAAAGCCGACGTCGGCTAGAGTTACCTTTTCGCCCACGTCGGCATATTAACTCCGGCCGCGTGGCCTGTCAACCGCGTTTTCCCTTGATAAATCTCAATAGGATTATCAGGTCCGCGGGCGTGACGCCCTGCAATCGCGACGCCCGGGCCAGCGTCGCCGGCCGGACGCGCGTGAGCGTCTCGCGCGCCTCTTGCGAGAGGCCCGTAACGCCCTCAAAATCCAGGTTTTCGGGTAGCGCCGCTTCCTCGTAGGCCGCGAGCGCCGCGGCCTCCTCCTCCTGCCGCCGGACGTACCCCTCGTACTTTATGTCCGTCTCGACGCGCGCCCGCGCCGCCTCGCCGAATTCGGATATCTCGGGTAACTCTTCGGTTAAATATTCCAAAGAAATCTCGGGACGGCGCAACAGCTCCGCCGCGGCCTTCCGCCCCGAACCCTCGCCGACCCTGCCCTTGTTTAATATTTCCCTCAAATCCTTTACCTCTTGCCTGAACCGTAGTAGCTCCCGCCGCCGCGCCGGCTTCACCAAGCCGAACTTATAGCCGTACTCGAGTAACCGGTCGTCGGCGTTGTCCTCGCGGAGGCGGAGGCGATACTCCGCCCGGGCCGTGAACATGCGATACGGCTCGACGTGCTCCTTCGTGATGAGGTCGTCGACTAGGACTCCTATGTACGCCTCGTCGCGCCGGAGCATGAACGGCTCCTCGCCCCGGCACGCGAGCGCGGCGTTGACGCCGGCGACGATGCCCTGCGCCGCGGCCTCCTCGTAACCCGAGGTCCCGTTTATCTGGCCCGCGCAGTAAAGGCCGGGGACCGCCTTGGCCTCCAGCGTCGCCTCGAGCTGGCGCGGCGGAACGAAGTCGTACTCGACCGCGTAACCCGGGCGCGTCATCCAGACATCCTCCAGGCCGGGGACCGTTCGCAGCGCCGCTTCCTGGACGTCCACCGGCATGCTGGTCGCGAAGCCGTTGACGTAGAACTCGTCGAGGCGGCGGCCCTCGGGCTCGAGGAAGAGCTGGTGGCGCTCGCGGCCGAACCGCACGACCTTATCCTCAATCGACGGGCAATATCGCGGCCCGACGCCGACGATGACCTTCTGGAAGAGCGGCGAGCGGTCCAGGTTGTCCAATAGTAGCTGGGCGGTCCGCTCGTTCGTGTACGTGATGTAGCAGGGGAGCTGTTTTATTTTTAAATAGGGCTTCGTGAATGCGGGGCAGGGCTCGTCGCCCAGTTGGATCTGCGTTTTATCTAAATCAACGGAGCTCGCCTTGAGGCGGGGCGGCGTGCCGGTCTTGAGGCGGCCTATATCCAGGCCGAGCTCTTTGAGTGAATTGGATAAACCGACCGCGGGCGGCTCGCCGACGCGCCCTCCCGCCTCCTGCCGCATACCGAAGTGCAGCAGGCCGCTCAAGAACGTCCCCGGCGTGAGGACGACGCGCGAGGCGGGGAAGAGTACGTCGCCGGCTAAGACTCCTTCGACGCGGGAGTCGCCCGCGGCTAAGGCCGTAACGGTCGCCTGGCGGAGGTCGAGGTTCGCGGTGCTCTCGACTAAGCGGCGGGCGCGGCGCCGGTAGTCGTCGCGGTCGCATTGCAGGCGGGTCCCGCGTACCGCCGGGCCCTTGGAGCGGTTCAACGTCCGCCCCTGTATGGCCGCGGCGTCCGCCAGGAGGCCGATCGCGCCGCCGACGGCGTGGACCTCCTTGACGAGGGGGCCCTTGCCGACGCCGCCGACGGCGGGGTTGCAGGACATCAGGCCTATGGTGTCGAAGCGGCCGGTGAGGAGCAGCGTCCGGCAACCCATCCCGGCTGCGGCCCGGGCGGCCTCTATCCCGGCGTGGCCGCCGCCCACCACGATCAGGTCGTACGCTTGGGGGTAGGTCGACATATCCCAATTTCGTGCCCCAGACATTCTTGTCTGGGGACCGGGCTATGACACAGGCAAGAATGCCTGTGCTACTGCTGCTATTCTTATTTGTTTATTACCGCCGGAACGCCCGCCGCAACGCGAGGATGAAGAGGGTGATTATGCCGTTAATGATTTTGGGCGCGTACCTTTTTCCCAAAGTATTTTATCAATTATCCTTAAGATAGGGTTTTGTAAACGATATTTTTCCGGCTGTGTCTCCCTATCGACTTCTACAAGTGTATTATGAGAACGGTGGCTTAGTTGTTTGAGGGTTTCATCGTAAAAATCAATGAAGTTTTTATAGCTTTTCACGTAGTATTCGTTTTTATTTTTGTTCTTGGGTAAAAAATCGCCAGGGAACCGAATGAATTTATCGCGCTTTATTGCGTTTATTGCTCTACCCGTCCTTCGGTCAATTATCGGCAGCAACCCGCCGCTGAACCAATACAATATTTTTGTATAAAAAACTAGGTACCTTTTAGATATGGAAGGAGCTTCTAAAAAACTTCTTAATAATTTTTCACCACGAGCGACGACGGCGGGGCAAATTCCTTTATAAGGGCAGCGGGGTACTGTTTTCCATATATCCGGGTTGAAATCTTTTAAGTTCCGGGAAGTATATTCGGCGATTTTGTTAAGGTCAAGATTTTTTTTAGTAACCCTTGCGTCCCAAAACTTGTTTAATTTATCCAAAAAATTATAAAGGTTAACTTGATCTAGTCCTTCGTTTAATAGTTCTCGTAGTTCGAATTCTCCTTTTAGGTAAGCTTCTTGTTCCCGGTTATATTTTTTTACGTTATTAACTAATTCATCCCAATTCAGATTAAAGACTATTCGGTCCGGCATTTTTCTCCTCCTTCACTTCCCAATACAGAACCGGCTGAATATTTCGCCGTAGACTTCGTCGACGTCAATGGCGCCGACGATGCGGCCCAGCGCCTCCGACGCCAGCCGCAGCTCCTCCGCGCCCAGCTCCTCGACGCCGCGCGAGCGTACGTGCTCGGCGGCTCGAGCCAGCGCGTCGGCCGCCTCCTCCAACAGCCGGCGCTCTCGAGCCGAGAGCGACAGCGCCCGTTCGTCCTCGCCGCCTCGAGTCGTCGCCCGCCGGACCAGCTCCTCCGCCAACTTATCGACGCCCTCGCCGGTCTTGGCCGAGAGCCAAAGGTTGTCCTTCGCCTCGAGTATGGCCTCCCAGCCCGAGGCCAGCGGCAGGTCGCGCTTGTTTATGACGCCGACCAGTTTCTCCCGTTCGACGGGCGGTTCCGCCGGGGGCGGGGGCGCCGAGCCGTCGTCGAGCCATATCACGAGCGCGGCCTCCTCCAGGTACGCCCGGGCGCGCCGAACGCCCTCGCGCTCGACGACGTTCTCGCCGTCTACGTCGAGGCCGGCGCCGTCCGACAAACGGAAGAGGACCCCCGACGTGATGTAGGGCGCGTCTATGCGGTCCGTCGTCGTCCCCGGCTCGGGCGTCACGATCGCGCGCTCCTCGCCCAACAGGCGGTTGAAGAGGGTGGACTTGCCGGCGTTGCGCGGGCCCGCGATGGCGACGGTCAGGCCCTCGACGAGCGCGGCGCGGTCCCGGCTCGAGGCGACGAGCTCTCGCGCGCCCGCCTCCGCGGCGGCGACCAGCGCCAGGACTTTTTCCGCCGAGACCTCCTGTTCGAACTCCAGCGCGGCCTCGACCTGCGCCCGGGCCGAGAGCACCTGTTCGCGCAGGCCGTTGATTTTGTCCGAAAGTTCGCCGGCGAGGCGGCGGAGGGCGTCGGCTCGAGCCTCGGCGGTGCGCGCGTCGGCCAGGTCCGCGACCGCTTGGGCCGCGGCCAAGTCGAGCTTGTCGTTGCCGACGGCGCGCCAGGTGAACTCGCCCGGCTCCGCGGCGCGGGCGCCGGCGGCGTACAGCGCCTCGAGCGCGGCCTCCAGGACCGCCGGGCCGGCGTGCGTCGTCAGCTCGGCCATGTCCTCGCCGGTGTACGAATGCGGGGCGGCGTAGAGGACGAGGACGGCGCGGTCGACGACGTCGCCGCTCGCGGGGTGAACGAGGTCGCCCACGCGGGCGACGCGCGGGGCCGCGGCCCCTTGGGCGCGGAAGACCTTCTCGCTTATCTCGCGCGTGGCCGGGCCGCTTACGCGGATTATGGCCAGCGCGCCCCGGCCGGGGGGCGTTGCCACCGCGGCTATGGTGTCGCCGTCGCGGAACATTTTTTAGGCGTTAGAAAGTTAACCCGCCGTCGCCGGCGGGATACGATTTTACATAATATCGGCTCGCCGGCCGTTAGGAGGGCGGTTGTTTTTTATCCGGGCCGCCGGCTTTGGGCCGGCCGCGGCGCCGACGGCGCGGACTTTTGCCGCGTTTGGCGCCGGCCTTTCCCGGTCGTATGCCGGCTTTGCTCGGGGGCCGCGCGCGTTCTTCGCCCTTTGCCCCGGCGGGCGATTCGGCGGGTCGTTCCCGCTTGGCCGGGGCCGGGTATATGACGACGTGGCGGCCGCGACCTTTGCCCGAACTTTCGGTGACGACGCGGTCGTCACGCTCGAGGGTGAGGTGGACGATGCGGCGTTCGCGGGGCGACATCGGCCTCAGCGCCTCTTGCGTGCGGCGCGAGGCGGCGCGGTCGGCGGCGGCGCGCGCGAGCCCCGCCAATTCCTCTTCGCGCGATACCTTGTCCTCGGCGAAGGAAGGTTTAACCGTTATCCTGTTCTTCGCCCGGCGGTTGATTATGAGCTCGAGCACGTGGCCGAGCGCGTCGGCGACGTCCTCCTGCTTCTGGAACTCGCGAAGCTCGCGGCCGGCGAGCTCGAGGTGTACCGTGTTCTTGAACATTCGGACGCGGGCTTCGACGGGAACCGGCAGAAACGATACGAGCCTATTTATTATTTCCGCGCCCTCCTCGAGGATGTTCTCCTCGAGTAGGGTGACCCTGACGGTTACGCGCTTGAACCCCAGGAAACTCAAAAGGCCGCGCGGTTCCTCGCGGATGACCTCGACTTTGACGTCGTCGACGTCCGCACCCAAAAGCTCGAGCGCCCGCCGCGTAGCGTCTACGCGCGAGTTCCCTTCGACCTCCACGGTACGCATTTAGTCCTTGACCACCAACGGCCGCAAAGCCTTTCTCATTATGAACATCTGCCCCATCGTGAGCAATTGGTTCACGGTCCAGTATAGCACCAGACCCGACGGCATATTATAAAAGATGAAGGCGAAGATCACGGGCAGCCAGGCCATGAGCTTCTGTTGTTCGGATTTGACGGCGCCCCTCCCGGGCATCATGAGTCGGTTTTGAAGCAACCAGACGACGGTCATTATAATGGGCAGGACGTTGAGCGAGCTGATGTTAACCAGGGGAATGGTGAACGGGAACTTGAAGAGCACGTCCGGTTGGGAGAGGTCGCTTATCCAGAAAAGGAACGGCGCGCCCTTGAGCTCGATGGCGTTGCGCAGCGCGTTGAACATCCCCCAGAAGATCGGGATCTGGAGAAGCAGCGGGAAGCAGCCGCCGAGCGGATTGATTTTATACTTCTTGTACAACGCCATCATCTCGGCGTTCATCCGCTGGGCGTCGCCTTTGTATTTTTCGCGAATCTGTTTGAGGATGGGTTGGATCTCCTGCATGCGCTGGGAGGATTTCAATTGCGCCGCGGTGGGCCAATAAGTAAGCAACTTGATAATAAGCGAGAATAAGATGATAGTTATGCCGTAGTTGTAGACCGCCTTGTTGAGCAGGATCATCAATCGGAGCATCACCGCGGCGATGACGCCGATGATAGACCAGCCGAGGTCGACGGTGCGTTCCAGGCCGACGTCGAATTCCTTCAACCGGCTATAACCCTTCGGGCCGAAGTAGATTTCGTAATCGCCGGCCCGCTTCAGGAAGTAGGTCGCGGCGATGGTTTCGTCCTTGGCGCGGGTTACGGTCAGCTCGCCCCCTTGGGCCGCGACGGCGGCGAGGATGAAGTATTTGCTCCTCAGGGCCGCCCAGGGTATGTCGCCGCGGTAGGTCTTGATTTCGTCTCTCCCCCCCAGCTTGTCGCGAATTTTCTTGGTGTCGACCAACGCGTCGACGGATATTTCGTGCACGTCTTTCGGGTCGCCTTCCGCTTTGACGAAGGAGCCCAACGAGAGCGTTACGGGCTGCGCCTCGTCACCCGCGAGCACGTTGGCCGCGACGCCGTAGTCGTCACCCCGGAAGACGTACTCCGCCCTCGCGAGCGTGCGGCCTTCTTCCGTCAACTTGAACGTGAGCTTGGCGGCCTCACCCGGGCCGACGTTTAATTTACGCCGGTCAACCTCCCACCGGGCGCTTTCCCCCGCGCCTACGAGGGGTAGGTAAGGCGGGGCCGCCTCTCCGTTAAGGCGCGCGAACAAAAGTTGGTCTTCGTCGGGCGGGTACTGCGCGAGTTGAAGGGCGACGAGGCCCGCGTCCTCGAAGGTCGCGACGTAAAGGGGCGTGGTTACGACGGCGCGGGCGCCGGTCTTTACGCGCGCGGGCGCTTTGACGGGCGGCGGAGGTGGCGGCTTTTCGGGTTGAGGCGCGGGAGCCGCGGTCTCGGGGCGCGCCGTTTCGGGCGGGGCGGGCCGTTCGCGGGGTTCCGGTTCCCTTTCCCGTTTCGGGCCGAACAGGGCCGAGTACGCGAACATTACGGCCGCGGCGACGAAGAGCGCGAGAATCATGCGTTGTTGACCGGTAAGTGCCATACGTTACCTCGGCTCGTGTTAGGGGACGGGATCGTAGCCGCCGGGGTGCAACGGGTTGCACCGTACGATCCGCAATACCGCGAGCGCTGAACCGCGCCAAGGCCCGTACTTTCGGACCGCCTCGAGCGCGTAACGCGAACACGACGGTTCGAATCGGCAAGCCATAGGCAAGAGCGGCCCGAGCGTAAACTGGTACGCCCTGATTGCGCCGACGATGACCGCCTGCGCGACAGCTTTAATCGCTTGCTGAATTTTTTTCATGAGTGCCGCGGGTCAGCCCGGCCAGGGTCGCGGTTACTTCTCCCTGCAGCGCATGAAAGTCTTTGTCGACTATCGCCGGCTTGGCCACCGCGACGAACCAGAAGCCGTCGCGGAAATACTCCGGGTGGGTCCGGAAGATCTCGCGGAGTCGCCGCTTCACCCGGTTCCGCATTACGGCCCCGCCGACGCGCCGCCCGCATACTACGCCCAACAGCCTCCCTTCTCCAGGGACCGAGAGGCAGTGGATGACGAAGGCCTCCCGCGCCGCGGCCCGACCTTCGCGGACCGTACGCGCGAAATCCCGCCGGCGCCGCATCCGCGCGGCGCGGGGGAGCTTGAAACGTCGTTCGCGGCCGCCAGCCAACGCCTTCTCATACCGTAAGGCGTTTGCGCCTTTTGGCCCGGCGTCGGCGAATGACGCGACGGCCGCCGGGCTTGGCCATCCGGCGCCGGAAGCCGTGAACGCGCCCCCGGCGTCGCCGCGACGGTTGGTAAGTCCTTTTGGGCAATTCAAACCTCCTCGCGGGCCGGCGGCCTTTAGGCCAGCGTCGCCTCGACGGCCCTTATGACGTCGGCCGGCGAAAGGTCATTCATACACTTAAAATGTTTTTCCGGGCACTTCCGGCCGCCGTGCGCGCCGCAAGGCCTGCAACCCAGACCCCGAACTTCGGCTACCGCGGCGCGGCTCGCCAAGGGTCCGAACCCCTGGGCGGGAACGGTTGCCCCGAACACCGCCACGGTCGGCGTATCGAAGGCCGAGGCTAGGTGAACCGGCGCGCTGTCGTTGGCGACCAACAGCGCCGTTTCCGCGACGAGGGCCGCGAGCTCGCGCGCCGTCGTCTTCGCAGCGACGTTGACGGCCGGCGCCGCCATAGCCGCGGCCACGGCCGCCGCCTCGTCCCCTTCGCCCGGCGCCCCCGTTATTACCACGCCATAGCCGCGCGCCGCCAAGTAGTCGCCTACCGCGGCGAACCCCTCCGCCCTCCAACGCTTCGTCGGCCATACGGACGACGGCGAGATTGCGGCGAAAGGTTTCGCTCCCGCGGCCTTCCGCGCGTCCTCCCGCTCTTCGGCGGTAAGGGCCAGGGACGGCTTCGCGTCGGCGCCCGTTATACCTATTGCTTCCGCGAGCGCGAGTATCCGCTCGGTCTCGTGTCGTTCCGCGGGGCGCGGGACGCGTTCCGTGTAAAGGAACGATAACGCGCTCTCGCGGTAGCCGAGCCGCCGCGGCGCAAGAGAGAGGCGGGCGATGACGCTCGAGCGCGCCGAGCGGTGCGGCGAGACGACGACGTCGAACTTTTTAGCCCCCACCTCCCGCGTTACGCGGACGAGCTCCCGGAGGCCTCCGGCGCGTTTGTCGTGAATTATAATTTCGTCCAACCACCGCAGCCGCTCCAGTATCGGCGCCGTTTCCGGGATCACGAGCGCGGCGACGTGCGAGGCAGGCCAGCGTTCTTTCAACGCGCGGAATAGCGGCGTGGTCAGAACGACGTCACCCAGGAACGCCGTCTGGATAACAAGCACGCGCGGGCCCGCGGTCACGCCTCCCCCAGCATATCGCGCGCCGCGGCCGCGACTTGCGCCGGTTCAATATCCTCCATGCAATAGCGCCTCGCCCGCCAACAAGCGCGACGGCCGTGTTTGCTGCACGGGCTGCACGGAAGGGCCAGGTAGATCGTGCGGTCGCGCGGGCCCCAGGGCGCAAAGCCGAACCGCGGCGACGTAGGCCCAAAGAGCGCCAGGCACGGCACATCGACTAAGGGCGCGAGGTGGTTCAGCGCCGAGTCGTTACTTACGAGCAGCGCGGCGCCCCTCAGCGCCTCGGGTACCTCGTCGACGGCCACGCGCGCGGCGAGGTTGACGGCGCCTTCTACGCCAGCGGCCACCTCCTCGCAAAGGGCCCGCTCGGCTTCGTCGCCTAGAAGCAGTAGGCTGTGGCCCGCGGAGGCCAAGCCTTGCGCCAAGGCCGCCCAGCGCGCGGCCGGCCAGGCTTTTGCGGCGTGGCGTGCGCCCGGCGCGAGCGCGACCATGCCCGCGGCGAGGCCGTAATCGCGCCGTAGCCTTCCCGCGACCGCTTCGTCTTCCGCTACCCGGAACGACCAGTCCGGCCCTTTTACCCCCCATTTCGCCGCCGCCTTCGCGTAAAGCTCCGGTATCAGTTTGGTCGGCCGCGGCAATAAGTCGAAGCCGGAAGCGGCCAACAACCACCGACGCACGCCGTATTTCTCGTACCTGATTTTTTCGTAGGCCGGCACGTGCGTAACAATATAGCGCGAAAGCGGGACGCCGTGCCAATCTAAAATTATCTCCGGTTTTACCTCATCGCTCAGATATCTTATTAGCTCGCTTACCGCGTGCTCGGCCTTTTGCCCCCGGGGCGGTAGCGTGATGACCGCGTCTACCGAAGGGTGGCGCCGGACGAGCCGCGCCCATTCCTCGCGCGTAAGGAACGCGAGCGTGGCGCCCGTCGCCGCGGCTACCGGCCCGAGCGCGGGAAACGTCAGCAATACGTCGCCGAGCGACGAGAGGCGGATAATCAAACAAGTTATCGAGTTGCCGTTGATGTTTTTATTTTAATAGTGGCCGCCCACGAAAAGGCCGGTTAGGAACACGTCGGACAACAGGATGAGTATGCACGACGTTACGACCGATATGGTGGTCGCGCGGCCTACGCCCTCCGCGCCGCCCGCGGCCTTAAAGCCCTGGTTGCAGCCGACGGTGGCGATGATTATTCCGAAAACGCCGGTTTTCAAAAGGCCGATTAAGATATCGCTAACCTGAACGAGTTGGTTCATCTTTTCTATATAAACGCCCGGGTTTATGCCCAGCGTCGTCGTCGAGATGGCGTAGCCGCCGCCGATGCCGACGAAATCCGCCAAGGCCGTGAGGGTGGGGAGCATGATGATGGCGGCGACGACGCGCGGCGTGACGAGGTATTGGATCGGGTTGGTCGCGAGCGTCTCGAGGGCGTCGACCTGTTCCGTAACTTTCATGGTCCCGATTTCCGCGGCGATGGCGGCTCCTACGCGCCCTGAGACCATAAGCCCCGTAAGCACCGGGCCGAGTTCGCGCGTCATCGATATGCCGACGATGCCGCCGATGTAGATGTCCGCGCCGAATTTGGCTATCTGATACGTGGCCTGGAGCGCGAGTACCATGCCCGTAAAGACGGCCGTCAACAGTACTACCGGCACGGAGTCGACGCCGATTCGGACCATCTGCTCGAAGATACGGCGCGGTTTGAAAGGCCCGACAAATGCGTAGTAGGCGGCTTTGCCGAATAATATGGTCGTGCCGCCGATGTCGTCGAGCAAATATATTATAATACGCCCGAACCGTTCGAACCAGAACATTAGGTGCATATAGCCGCCTGTCTTCGGCAAATTCTAAAGAGTTTAAGTCTAACATACGAAAACCTTTGTTTCAACCTCAAACGATTAAACGCGGCGTCCAGCTACCAACCGGCCGTATACCCCGTGCTTCGGTACTTTGAAAGTACGCGCCGCTATTGCCGCCGCCCGCGCCGCCGACAAACCCTCCGCCGTAAGCTCGCGCGCGAGTTTGACCGCCGCCTCGCGGTCCGGCTCGACCCCTACCGCGCCTGCAACTACCAACGTCATCTCGCCTTTTGGCCTTCGCGAGCGGGCGGCCGCGATTATCGTCCCCAACGTCCCCCGGATTATTTCCTGGTGGGCCTTCGTCAACTCCCGCGCCAACGCGGCGTCGCGCTCGCCCCATACCTCCAGGATGTCGTCGAGCTCAGCCGCGAGGCGGTGGGGCGTCGCGAACAGGACGACGGTCGTCGCCAGCGTTTTGTACCGCTCGAGAAAGGTCCGACGCTCGACGCGGCGCCGCGGTAGATAGCCGATGAAGGTGTAGGGGTAGGGGGGAAGGCCGCTCAGCGCGAGCGCGGCGTGCACCGCCGACGGCCCTGGAACGACGTCTATCTCGGCGCCGGCCGCGAGCGCTTTTTGCAGGATTACGTATCCCGGGTCCGCGAGGAGCGGCGTCCCCCCGTCCGTCACGACGGCGACCGTTTCGCCGCGTTTGAGGCGCCGGAGCAGTTTGGTCGCGGCGGCGGCCTCGTTGTGGTCCGCGTAAATCAGGAGGCTCTTCTCGAGCCCCAACGAGGCCAAGAGCTTCGCGGTCCGCCGGGTATCCTCGCAGGCGACGACGTCGGCCGAGGCGAGAACTTCCCGCGCCCGGGCGCTGACGTCGCCCAGGTTGCCGATGGGCGTCGCGACCAGGATGAGTTTACCTGTCATGGCACGTTAAAAGACTTGCGGCAGCTCGAGCGGCTTGGTTATCGTCCTCCCCGTGATGTGGGCGATAATCGGTACCTGGCGCTTGAAGAGGTTGCGGTTTATCAGGCCGACGACGTGCCGCTGAAAGTCGGCGTCGAAGCCGCGTTCCAAAAGCTTGGTGGGCGACTCGCCCTTCTCGACGAGGTAGTATAGGTACCGGTCGACCTGGAAGTAGGAGATGCCCATCTCGCCCTCGTCCGTCTGCCCGGGCCAAAGGCCCGCGGAGGGCGTCTTCTCGATTATCTGCGGCGGGACGCCCAGCGCCTCCGCCAAGAGGTATACTTGCCCTTTATATAAATCCGCCAGCGGCGCGATGGAGCAGGCGGCGTCGCCGAAGAGCGTGAAGTAGCCGAGGAGGAGCTCGGTCTTGTTGCCGGACCCCATCACCAACGCTCGCGCCACCTTGGACTCGTCCATCAGCACGAGCATGCGCGCGCGAGCGCAGACGTTGCCGCGCCGTACCTCGTCCATCTTCCCCGCCTGCGCCAGGTACGCGTCCACCATCGGCGCGATCGATATATCTTTAATTTTGATGCCGAACCGCTCGACGACGGCCTGCGCGTCGTTTCGGTCGCTTTGGTCGTGGTAGGGGAGCCATAGGCCGGTGACGTTTTCGGGTCCGAGGGCCGCGGCGGCCAGGCAGGCCGCGGTCGCCGAATCCACGCCCCCTGATAACCCCAGTACGACGCCTTTAAGGCCGGCCTTCTCGAGCTCGCGGCGGACGAACCGCTCCAGTACCGGCCGCACGAGGTCGACGTCGATTCGAAGTTCGCGGGGGCATTTTTCCATAAACCGCTCCTTGGCCGCCGCCGGTAGCCTTTTCGACGGATATGATAAATTAACATATACGGGGAATCGCGCAAGGGGAAATTACGCGCTCGTTCGACCTTGACTAACGTAGCCGTTTCGTTTATCCTTTACCTATGAAAAAACGTCGCCGCCTCCTCGTCGTCGACGCGATGAACTTGGTCTTTCGCGCGTATTACGCGCTGATTTCGAGGCCCCTCCGCACTACGGACGGCCGCAATACCTCCGCCATCTTCGGCTTCGCGCGGATGCTCTTGAAGGCCGTCGTCGATTACGAGCCGACGCACGTCGCCGTCGCGCTCGAGGGCGGCGGGCCCTCCTTCCGCGAGGAAATATATCCGGAGTACAAGGCGACGCGCAAGGCGCCGCCGGAGGACCTCGTCGCCCAGCTCGAGCCCGTCAAGGAGTTCGCCCGCCTGTTGGGCCTGGCGGTAATAGAAAAGGAGGGGATGGAGGCGGACGACGTCGTCGCGACGCTCGCGCGGGGCGGCGCGGGCCCCTTCGACGAGGTCCTCATACTTTCCGGCGATAAGGACTTGATGGCGCTCGTGGGCCGGGGTGTGAAGATGCTGGCCCCCAAGACCGGCGTCTCCGACATCGAGGAGATGGACGAGGACGCGGTGGCGGCGAAGATGGGCGTAGCGCCCGCGGCGGTGCCGGACCTGTTGGCGCTCGAGGGCGACAGCGTGGACAACGTCCCCGGCGTCGCGGGCATAGGCGAGAAGACGGCCCGGGCGTTGCTCGAGAGGTACGGCTCGCTCGAGGGAGTTTTCGCCCACGTCGGCGAGCTCGAGCCGGCGCGGGCTCGAGCCGCTTTGGAAAAGGGCCGCGCGTCGGCCGAGCTTTCGCTAAAGCTGGTCGCCCTCAAGGACGACCTCGAGCTGGGCCTGGACGCCGCGGCGCTCGAGCCTCGGGGCCGCGACGAGAAAGCACTACGCTCCTTTTTTAAGGAATATGAGCTCAAGACGCTGGAGGAGGAGGTGGGATTGGCGGCGCCGCCCGCGGACGAGTTGACGCCGGACCTGATTCCCGCGGAGGAGTTTGCGCACGCGGCGGACGAGTCGGGCGAGGAATGGCTCGGCGTCGAACCGGTTTACCGGCGCGGCGAATTCGCGGGGTTGGCGGTCGCGTCGGGGGCGGGCAAGGTGACCTGTCTCGACGGCCCGCCGGCCGACGCGGAGGGTAAGCTGAGGAAGATTTACGAGGAGTCCAACTTGCCGCTCGCGGGCCACGATACCAAGAGGCTCGTCCATATCCTCGGCCCGGGCGTCAAGTTCGACGGCGACACGATGCTCGCCGCGTACCTACTCAACCCCGAGCGGGTGAACTACCGCCTCGCGGACCTCGCGTACGAATATTTGAAGGTTCAACTCCCCGCGGAAACCGAGGAAGGGGAACTGGCGTTTGACGAGGGGGCGCGCGACCTGGCCGCGGCCCGGGCGCAGGCCGTAGCGCGGCTGGCCGGGGTCACGAGCCGCCTCGTAGAGCAGCAGGAAATGGGGGAGCTGTACCGAGACCTCGAGGTGCCGCTCGCGCCGGTCCTCGCGGCCTTGGAAGAGCGGGGCGTGAGGATTGACCGGGGCCATTTCTCGAAGTTGGCTAAAAGTTTTGAGAAACATTTGCGGCGGGCTGAGGTTGAACTTTACGAGCTCGCGGGTGGCGAGTTTAACCCGAACTCGCCGATACAGCTACGCGAAATTCTCTTTGATAAACTTGGCCTGAAGCCCAAGCGTAAGACGAAGACGGGTTATTCCACCGCCGCGGACGTGCTCGAGGCGCTGGCGGAGGAGCACCCGCTGCCGGCCAAGATCTTGGCGTACCGCGAGCTGGCCAAGCTCAAGAACACGTACGTCGACGTCCTGCCGACGCTCGCGGACGAGAACGGCCGCGTCCACACGACGTTCAACCAGGCGGCGACGGCGACCGGGCGCCTAAGCTCCGCCGACCCGAACCTCCAGAACATCCCCATCCGCACGGACCTCGGCGCCGAGATCCGTAAAGGTTTCATACCGGGCGAGGGGCTTGTCTTTCTATCGGCCGATTACGCCCAGGTTGAACTCAGGATACTGGCCCACGTGGCCGACGACCCGGGCCTCCGCGCGGCCTTCGCCGCGGGCAAGGACATTCACGCCGCGACGGCGTCGGAGTTGTTCGACGTCGCGTTCGGCGAAGTGAGCCGCGAACAGCGGTCGCTCGCGAAGGCTATCAACTTCGGCCTGGCTTACAAGATGGGGCCGCGGCGCCTCGCCCGCGAGACGGGCCTTTCCGTCAAGGAGGCCGAAGCGTACATCGAGAAGTATTTTACGCGCTACCCCGGCGTCCGGCGCTTCATCGACGAGCAGATAGAACGCGCGCACCGGCAAGGTTACGTTCATACGGTCCTCGGCCGCCGCCGTTATTTACCCGACATCGAATCGGACGATAACCGCGCCCGGGCCGCGGCGGAACGCGTCGCGGTGAATATGCCCATCCAGGGGTCCGCCGCGGATATCCTCAAACTCGCGATGGTGGCGCTAAGCCGCCGCCTCGGCGGGGAAGACGTCGAGGCGTGGATGCTTTTAACGATTCACGACGAGCTGCTGTTCGAGGTCGCGCGCGGAAGGGTCGACGAACTTAAGGATTTGGTTAAGGAAGAGATGACCGGCGTGTTGAAGCTCGACGTCCCGCTCGAGGTTCACGTCGGCGTGGGCAATAATTGGCTCGAGGCACACGACTGAGGTGCCGTGAATAGGAGGAGAACGATATGGGGAAGACATTCTTAGCGGCTATCGCCGTGGTCGGCGCGGGGGCGTTGCTCGTAGCGTGCGGGCAAAAGGCGGCCGAGGGGCCGTCCGCCGAGGAGCTTAGGGGCGAGCTCGCCGGTATAACGGAAGAGCTGAACGCCTACATGGATGGGCACCATTTCTCCAACACGGACCCGAGCGCGTTGCAAGGAGCCGTCGGTAAGTTCGCCGAGAAGTTCGGCGCGCTGGCGGGACAGGCCGGGAAGTTGAGGGCCGATACGAAGGACGCGGCCTACGACGACGTTATCGGCCTGGCCGGCGAAGGCCGGGATAAGGCCGGCACCCTTGCGAAAGTGCTCGCCGCCGGCGCGCCGATGGGTGACGCCGCCAAGACGGCGGCGCTAGACGATGCGATCGGCGATTGGGCCGATTACAACGATAGGGTAGGAGCGCCGCCGGGCGAGGCCGAGCCGGCGCCGCCGCCCGTCGTGGGCGAGCCGGCGCCGCCGCCCGTCGTGGGCGAGCCGGCTCCTGCGCCGGACGAACCCGGCGTACCGCCGGAACCGGGCGAGCCTGACGTACCGCCGGGACCGGGCGAGCCTGACGTACCGCCGGAACCGGGTGAACCTGGTATACCGCCGGAACCGGGCAAGCCTGGCGAACCGGGGGGTGCGCCGCGTTACCCGGGCAGGGGCCACCATTACGGCTGGTGGAAGAACCCGGAGTGGGCGCGCGACCGGGGGACCCGCCCGATAACCGAGGGCGAAAAACCCGGCGTGGGTGAGAAGGAGCGCGAACGCGAGCGGGAACGCGACCGGGCCGCTAAGGGCAAGGGGCCGGAACGCAAACGCGAGCGGGAGCGCGAGCACGTGGCCCCCGGCGCCGGTGAGGGCGCGGCCCCGGGCGCGGGCGTGGCCCCCGGAAGAGCCGGCGGAAAGGGCAAAGGTGCCGGCGGCTCGGGTAAAGGCGGGGGCGCCGATGACGACGCCGACAAAGGGGCAGGCGGCGGCAAAGGCCGCGGCCGCAAATAAGGTTGCACTTAGTTTAAATAAAAAAGGAGCCGCTGAGGCTCCTTTTTTAATGCGTTGCCGAGGGCGGGGCTCGAACCCGCACGGCCCGAGTAGGGCCAGCGGATTTTAAGTCCGCTGCGTCTGCCAGTTCCGCCACCTCGGCCTTGAGGCGGGGCATAGTGTAACGGTTAAAGAGGGGGTTGTCAAGGGCGTCGCGGCGTTGGGGGCGAAGGCCGCTCTTTCAGACTCGCGCTTAAAGGTTCTGGAGCCAATTGCGATTTCGCTTGACAGAAGTTCTGGGTTTTTTCAAAATGGCTCACAAAGGAGAAGGTATACGTAACCGGGCACGTTTCCGAAGGAGGTTCTAATAAATGAAACGCATCAGCATTATCCTGGCGTTTGCGCTGGCGTTGGGCGCGGCCGGCGCCGGCGCGGCGTGGGTCTTTAAAGGTATGTGGGGGGTTTACGGCTCCGGCAATGGCCAGTTCAGATTGCCTGAAGGTATCGCCGTGAACTCGGGCGGCCGCGTCTACGTTTCCGATAGCACGGTCAACCGGATTCAATACTTTACCGCGACCGGCTCCTACGAAGGTAGATGGGGCTCGGGCGGTGGCGGCGACGGCCAGTTTAGGCAGCCCACCGGCGTCGACGTCGCGCCCAACGGCAACGTATACGTCGCCGATAGGAACAACCACCGCATACAACGTTTCACGGCGACGGGTTCTTATCTCGGCAAGTGGGGTTCGCTTGGCGCCGGGAACGGCCAGTTTAGGAACCCTCGGGGCGTCGCCTTGAACGCGGCCGGGAGCCGCGTCTACGTGGCCGACACGGGGAACAACCGCGTCCAATATTTCACCGCGACGGGTTCTTATGTCGGTAGATGGGGCGGGGTCGGCGGCCCGTGCGGTTTGGACGTGGCGCCGGACGGCCGCGTCTACGTCGCCGACACTGACAACCACCGCGTCCGATACTATAGCGGGACGGGTTCTTACATCGGGCAATGGGGTTCGCGCGGTTCCGGCAACGGTCAGTTCTTCGCCCCGTTCGATATCGCCGTGGCCCCCAACGGCTACGTCTTCGTCGCCGACGCCAACAACTATCGCATCCAATACTTCACCGCCGCCGGGTCCTTCCTCGGAAAATGGGGCTCTCAAGGTAGCGCTTCCGGGCAGTTCAATAGACCTGTGGCCGTCGCCATCAACGCCGCGGGCAGTAGGCTCTACGTCGCCGACAACTCGAACTACCGCGTGCAATACTTCCGCGATACGACCGCCGCCGTCGCGCCGACCTCCCTCGGCCGCGTGAAGGCGCTTTTTAAGTAGGGGATACGGGCGCCGGTTTCGTAGGGCGTACCGTTAGGTGGGCCCGCCTTATGTTTTTTGTAGACACGTAGCGCGTCGCGGCGCACGGCCGTGCGGCCCGATTCGAAGGGCCCGCGTCCCCTTTCCCCCTAACGCCCGGGCGGCGCGGAGTTTTTCCCTCTTGTTAAGGTCGGCTTTTATATATATAGTTGGGCGAGGGACAGTTATGACGTTGACGGGCGGATTAGGTAACGAGGTGAGATCCGCCCCGGTTTGGAGGTCAAGAGTTTAACACGTACGCGCTGCACCGCCGGCGCGCGGCGCGTCACGAAATACTACCCGTTTCCGGATGAGGGCCGGACTGGCGTTTTTTACATTTAACCCAAAGGACCTATTTCAAAGACCTCATTACAATACAGGAGCTCGAACGATGAAAAAGGTTTTGGTTATAGCGGCGTGTTTCGTCGCCAGCGCCGCCGGAGCGGCGTACGGGTACGCGGGCAAGTGGGGCTCTTCAGGTACCGGTGACGGCCAATTTAGTTTCCCCAGTGAAGCCGACGTTACGCCCAGCGGTAACGTTTACGTCTCCGATGTTGGTAACCACCGCATCCAATACTTCACCTCGACGGGTAGCTTTCTGGGCAAGTGGGGCTCGCGCGGTTCCGGCAACGGCCAGTTCCTCGGTCCCCGAGGCGTCGCGGGTGCGCCCGGTAGCGGCTACGTCTACGTGGCCGATACCTCCAACTACCGCATCCAATACTTCACTTCGACGGGTAGCTTCCTAGGCAAGTGGGGTTCGCGCGGCTCCGGCAACGGCCAATTCAACTTTCCCGAAAGCGTCGCTGTTACGGCGAACGGCGCGTACGTCTACGTAGGTGATACCGACCGCATCCAATACTTCACCTCTAGCGGAAGCTTTTTAGGTAAGTGGGGTTCGTATGGCTGGGGAAACGGCCAATTTAGGGCTATCACGGGCGTAGCCGTCGCGCCGGCCAGCGGCAACGTGTACGTAGTCGATGCCGGAACCTTCCGCGTCCAATACTTCACCTCGGCGGGTAGCTTCCTGGGTAAGTGGGGTTACTACGGCTCCCGCGACGGCGAGTTCATTTCTCCCTATGGCATAGCCGTTGCGCCCGCTAGCGGCTACGTCTACGTGGCCGATACCGGCAACCACCGCATACAATACTTCACCTCTAGCGGAAGCTTTTTAGGTAAGTGGGGTTCGTCCGGCTCCGGCAACGGCCAATTCAACTATCCCCAAGGCATCGCGTTTGCGCCGAACGGCGCGTACGTCTACGTCAGCGATACCCAAAACCACCGCGTCCAATATTTCTACGACCGATACGTCGGCGTCGTGCCCGCTTCGTTAGGCCGCGTGAAGGCGTTGTTCCGGTAATCAGGGGAGACGAGGGGCTCAGGCCCTTTGTATGAAAGGCCGGTCCCCAGGTCGGCCCTTTTCGATTAGCATCGGGCGGCGTTTTGTGGTAAAGTCAAACGTAAGGGGTAATAACCCGAGGAGGTATGGGATATGAATAAGCACGCGATTACCGCGACCGCGGCGTTGACGGCGCTGGCGGCCTTTTGCGCTTGGGGCGAGTGGGTCTACGAAGGCCAGTGGGGCTCCTTCGGCTCCGGCCATGGCCAGTTTAACTGCGCGACCGGCGTCGCCGTAGGGTCCGGGGGCTGGGTCTACGTCGGCGATTACGGCAACCGCCGCGTCCAGTACTTCACCTCCACCGGGTCCTTCCTCGGCGCGTGGGGTTCGTCCGCCACGTTTAGTAGCGTGTACGGGATTGCGATCACGCCGGCCGACGTCGTCTACGTCGGCGACTATTACGCCGGCCGGATTTTCCGCTTCACCTCCGCCGGCAGCATGCTCGGTAGCTGGGGCGGGAACGGCGGCGGCAACGGCCAGTTCAACCAGCCGCGCGGCATGGCCGTGGCCGCCAACGGCAACGTGTACGTGGCGGACTCGAACAACAACCGCATTCAGTATTTCACCTCCAGCGGTTCGTTCCTCGGCAAGTGGGGTGCGGCCGGGACCGGCAACGGCGAGTTTAATACGCCCTTCGGCGTGGCGTTTACCGCGGGCGGGCAGGTTTACGTCGCCGACACCTTCAACCACCGCCTCCAGCACTTCACCGCGACCGGGTCCTTTCTCGGCAAGTGGGGTTCGTACGGCACGGCCCCCGGCCAATTCAAAGAACCGCGCGGCCTCGCCGTCGACCGGGCGACGGGTTACCTTTTCGTGTCCGACACGGCGAACCACCGTATCCAGTGTTTCACCGCGGCCGGGTCGTTTCTCCAAGCCTGGGGCCGGTATGGCGGGGGCGCCGGCGAGTTCAACACGCCCCAGGGCTTAACTTCGACCGCCGACGGTAAACGCCTTTACGTCGCCGACTTGTTTAACCACCGCGTCCAATACTTCCGCTGGTCCGACCCCGCGGTGGAACCCGCGTCCCTCGGCCGCGTGAAGGCCCTTTTTAAATGACCCCGTCCATACTAAAGACCGAGCCGCCCGCCCGGGGGGCCTTTTTATTTACCAAACGCTTCCCGGAATGGCTTTCCTCTCGACGCGCCTCTTTACTCAAATTATATTATAAGAAGATTGGACGCCGCGCCTCCGGCCTGCCCGCCCGCCCGAGTTACTGGCCGTGCTGGACTACGTCCTCCGGTTGCCGGGCCCGAAACCGGATTAGGACTTCTAATCCGGCTGTTCCCGGCAAAAACTTGTTTGACGCCTTTCGGGGAGCTTGTTATACTCCCCGCATAGAATTGTCCGTTAACCGTCTAGCGCAGGAGGCACCTCAGTAAAAGGTTAATTCTACTCGGCGCCGCCTGGCCGATAGCCGCCGGCGTCGTCTCCGGCGACTGGGTCTACGAAGGTAAATGGGGATGGAGAGGTAAGGGCAACGGCGAATTCCGTTCGCCGCAAGGCGTCGCGGTCACGCCGAACGGCCACGTCTACGTCGCCGATACCTTCAACGACCGCATCCAATACTTCACCGCCACCGGCTCGTACCTCGGGAAGTGGGGCTCGAGCGGGACCGGCAACGGCCAGTTCCACGGGCCTTACGATATAGCGTTCGCCCCCAACCGGAATTGGTACGTTACCGACGCCGGCAATCACCGCGTTCAATACTTTACCCCGGTTGGGTCTTTTCTCGGTAAGTGGGGCTCGAGCGGCACCGGCAACGGCCAATTTCGCGGGCCACACGGCGTGGCCGTCGCCCCGGGCGGGGATGTCTACGTCGCCGACACCAGCAACCACCGCATCCAATACTTCACCACCACCGGCTCATACCTCGGGAAGTGGGGCTCGAGCGGTACCGGCGACGGCCAATTCAATTGCCCGACCGGCGTCGCGGTCACCCCGGACGACCACGTCTACGTTACCGACTGCCTTAATAATCGCATCCAATACTTCACCTCGAGTGGTAGCTTCCTGGGCAAGTGGGGCTCCCGGGGCTCCGGCAACGGTCAATTTAAATGGCCGGAGAACGTCGCGGTCGCCCCGAACGGCCACGTCTACGTCACCGATACCGACAACAACCGCATCCAGTACTTCACCGCCACCGGCTCGTTTCTGGGGAAGTGGGGCGAGCTGGGCTCGGGCGAAGGCCGATTCAACGCGCCGTACGGCATCGCGGTCGCGGCCGACGGGAACCGGGTCTATGTCGGCGACAGGTCAAACGACCGGGTTCAGTATTTCAAATGGGTGAACGTAACCGTCGTACCTACCTCCCTCGGCCGCGTGAAGGCGTTGTTTAGGTGACCTAATATTTTCGTTTTACACTTTATAAAATCGCCCGGCATCTCGCCGGGCGGTTTTTGTGTTAATTTTGTGTCAGATTTACCGCGAACGTTCCCCAATAACGGTCATTATCCAGCATCCGGGTGTTCGGGTAACTACCTTATATTTTAAGATATTACGCGCTTACCGTCGATATCCGTTAAAAGCCAATATATAGCTGCCAGCGGATTTTAAGTCCGCTGCGTCTGCCGGTTCCGCCACCTCGGCTCGAGCGCCGCATAGTTTAACCGTTTAGAAGGGGGTTGTCAAGGGCGGCGGCGGTTGCGGGGGACGGGCGCGATTGACGAGCCGAGCGCCGCCGCGAAGGTTGGCGTACCTTGCAAATAGGGCCGGGCGGCAAATGGCGAATTACGCGACGCGTTTTACGGTAAAAAAGGTTCGCCCCCCCCCTTATTAAATACAGCCTCGTCGGCGTCGTCGGTCGGTTCGACCGCGACGTCGGTCGTAGGTAAACGGGGGCTGCCGAGAACGGGCCGCGTACTGAATATTTTGAAAGGTCCATACGTAGAAACTCGGGCGGCGGGTTTTCGCACAGGTCGGTTGGAGGGAGAAGAATACTTGACATTTAGTCGCCAGTTTTTTAATTTTGACTTGCTGCCTCGCGCCCTTTTCTTAAGACCAAGGCGGCGAGACTATATGGCGAGTATGTCGAACGCGGGGCCTTCCCGGCTGGCGCGTAGCCGCGTATTGATTGAGGACTATTACGAGCTGTCCCAATTGATCTTACGTTTGGGGAACCGCGGCATGCCGCGGGGCGAGTTTCTTCGGGAGGTGTTTTCGTTACTACTAGAATTCTCGAGTTGCGACGCCGTCGAGTTCCGGCTGCGCGACGGCGATTTCTGTTACTTCGCGGAGATGACCGGCAAGGCGAGCCGGAATTTCCGATTTGGCATTATCGACGGCATCGCCGGCGGGGATGGCAAGTTCCTCCCGTGCAGCGACGACGACGCGCCCGCCGAGAGGTTATGCCGGGACCTTCTACGCGGCCGGGTCGAGGCCGGCCAGCCTTGCTTCACGGAGAGGGGCACGTTCTGGACCGGCCGGGCGCGCGAAACGTCGATAAAAGGGTCTTCTGCGGACGGCGAAACCTCGGCGGCGGCCTACCGCGTCGACGGCGATTACGAATCGTTGGTCGTGGCTCCCTTCGCGGTGGGGGAAGAAGACGTCGGCTTATTCCTCCTCAAATCGCGGCGTAAGGATTTCTTCGGCCGAGCGGAGGCGGAGTTCTACGAGGGGGTGGCGCAGAACGTCGGCGTCGCGATCGCCGACCGCCGCACCCATTGGAAGCTACGCGAGCGCGTCAAGGAGATGACGTGTCTATGCGGCATCGCCGAGTTAGCCTCGCGCCCGGGGATATCGACCCGGGAGTTGTTCCAAGGCATCGTCCGGTACTTACCGCCGGCCATGCAATACCCGAATATTACGGCAGGGAAAATCGTGATAGACGGCGTCGTTTACGCGACCGAGGAGATGGAGGATACGCCGTACAAGTTATCGGCGGACGTTCTCGTTCAAGACGAAAAACGGGGGGTGGTAGAGGTACAGTATAAAGAGGCCAAACTCGACTACGAACCCGGCGTCTTCCTGCGCGAGGAACAGAGCCTTATCGACGCGATCGCCCGCCAGATCGGTTTGGTTATCGAAAACCGCTTGGCGGAGGAGGAGCGCGCCAGGCTCCAGGAGCAACTACGGCACGCGGACCGCTTGGCCACAATAGGTCAACTCGCCGCGGGGGTGGCCCACGAGCTCAACGACCCGCTGGAGATAATCTTGGCCTTCTCCCAGCTCGTCAAGGAGAGCGGCGACGTACCGGAGCAGACGGCTCGGGACGTCGAAAAGATTTTATCCGCCTCGCTCCGCGCCCGCGAGACCGTTAAGAAGCTCCTCATTTTCGCGCGGCAGATGCCGACCATAAAAAGTGAGGTTAACTTGAGCGACATCGCCTCCGAGGCAATCTCGCTGCTCGAGTCGCGGTTCGGCAAAGAAAATATCGAATGCGTACGGGACCTTGCGCCGGACCTGCCGCGGCTCACCGCGGACGCGGGCCAGCTTCACCAGGTCGTCGTCAACCTCGTCGTCAACGCCGTCCAGGCGATGCCGGAGGGCGGGACGCTGACGGTGGGCACGCGGGCCGACGACGAGTACGTTTATCTGGTTGTGGCGGATACCGGCGTCGGCATGACGGAGGACGTGAAACGGGGCATGTTCTTGCCGTTCTTCACGACGAAAGACGTAGGCCAGGGGACCGGCTTGGGGCTGGCGGTCGTCCACGGGATAGTGACGGCGCACGGCGGGTCCGTCGGCGTGGAGAGCGTGCCGGGGCGAGGTTCGCGGCTCGAGGTAAAGCTCCCGCTTCGCCCGCGCGGCGAAAAGGAGGGTGTCGACGGCGGCAGAGGATAGAGGAAGGCTCCTGGTCGTCGACGACGTGCCGGAGATATTGGAGGCGCTCCAACGGAAGTTGGGAGCGCGGGGGTACGTCGTGTTCACCGCGCCCGGGGCTCCCGAGGCCATTAAACTGCTCGACGAAACGCCGGTGGACGTCGTCATAACCGACATGAAGATGCCCCACGTGAGCGGGTTGGAGCTTATCCGTTACGTCCGCGAGAACCTGGCCGATACGGAGGTAGTGGTGATAACCGGGTACGCGTCGGTCCCGGACGCGGTGGAGGCGGTCAAGACGGGGGCGGAGGAGTACTTGGCTAAGCCGTTCACGGACGAGGAACTATTCACCGCGGTGCGGCGGGTACTCGAGAAGTTGCAGGCGCGGCGGGCGGCCGAACGTCTACCCGCCGCGGGCGACTATTCTCGCTACGGCCTGGTCGCCGAATCGGAGGTCATGCGGAGGGTATTCCGGGATATCGAGAAAGCCGCGGCGACGAACGCGACGGTGCTCATCACGGGGGAGAGCGGCACCGGGAAAGAGTTGGCCGCCCGGGCGATCCATTACGCGAGCCCCCGGGCCGCGGCGCCCTTCGTGCCGGTAAATTGCGGCGCCGTGCCGGAGGAGCTGCTCGAGAGCGAGCTCTTCGGCCACGTTAAGGGGGCTTTTACCGGCGCGTTGGAAACCCGGGCCGGCTTCTTCCAAACGGCCGACGGCGGCTCCATATTCCTGGACGAGATCAGCGGTACCAGCTTGGCGATGCAGGTTAAACTGCTGCGCGTCCTCCAAGACAAGGAATTCTATATGGTCGGGTCGCGCCGGCCGCAGAAAGCGGACGTGCGCGTTACCGCGGCGACCAATAAAGACCTGTGGAGCCTGGTGGAGAAAAATTCGTTCCGCGAAGACCTCTACTATCGCCTCGCCGTCATCACGATCGACATCCCGCCTCTGCGCGAACGGGGCGACGACATCCTCATCCTGACGAACGTTTTCGTTAGTAAGTACTCGAGGGATTTGGGCAAAAAGGCCCCCCACCTTTCCGACAAAGTGATACAAGTTTTCCGCGAGTATAACTGGCCCGGCAACGTCCGCGAGTTGGAGAACGTAATCCAGCGCATCGTTACCATGACGGAGAAGGAGGTCATCGACGTTCCCGACCTCCCGGCGCTGATGCGGCACCGGGCCATGAGGGAGGCCAACCTCACCAGAACGTTGGCTGAAGTAGAGGTGGAGTACGTCCAAAACGTTCTCGCCTCGGTCCGCGGCAACAAGACGGAGGCCGCCAAGATCCTCGGGATAAACCGGAAAACGCTGGCCAAAAAGCTCAAGGGGTCCACGGGGGGTGGCGATGAAGGTTGAAATTAACCGGGTAAAAATTACGCGGTGTCCCTAAATTACTCGGTTCAGTAGGCCTTTTTATGGGGCGGCGGCCGGAATAGGCCGCCTTTCCGCTTCGGGCGTTATCATACCTAAAGCGTTCATTTTGCAAAGGTTACGCTCCCCGGGGGTTTTGCGGGGATCTACTTTGTGAAAATTGGCACGGATTTTGCACTTTATAATTATAGGAGAACGTGCCGACCGGACGTACGAGTACGACGAAGGAGGAAGAGATGGCTCGCACCAAACGAAAAGCGTCGGGCGGAATTGGGAAGCAGGTTGGGGCCGAGGTCCAGTACGAATACCAGGGAATATGCTCTACCTGCAATTACGCTCCCGATTGCGCCCATAGGATCCGTAATCCCGGCCTGGCGATTTGGGAGTGCGAAAATTACGACGATTACGTTCCTCTGAGTGGGAAACAGATAAACGGCGGCCTTTCGGAGGTCGTGCCCGCTCCGCGCAAATCGCTCCGGCCCGAGTTCGACGCGGTCGAATATCAGGGCCTGTGTAAGAACTGCGAGCGGCGCGACGATTGCACTTTTCCGCGGCCGGCGGGGGGCGTATGGCACTGCGAGGAATACGAGTAACGGCCAACGATACGTCGCCGAAGGCGTCCTCTCCGCGAGGCGTTAGGTCGCGGTAACCAGGAGGAAAGATGGGACGCGAGAAAGCGGAAGAAAAAAGGCCGGGAGCGGCGAAGGCGTCCGGGCCCGCGGCGTTCGGCGCGTACCGCGGGATTTGTGCGTCGTGCATTCACGCCCCTAAGTGCGCGTACCGCTTAAAGGACGTGGGGGTAGTAATCTGGGAGTGCGACCTCTTCGAGAGTTACGAGACGCCGACGCTGCAGGAAGTTGTTGAGAGACACGGCGGCCGACGCGGCGCGGTAATCGCCATGTTGGAGGAGATCCAAGCCAAATACGGTTATCTCCCGCCCCACGCGTTGGAAGTCGTGGCCGAAAGTACGGGCGCTTCGCTCGTCGATGTCTACGCCGTTGCCACCTTCTACCGCGCCTTCAGCCTTAAACCTCGCGGGAAACACCTCGTATCCGTTTGCCTGGGGACCGCGTGCCACGTTCGCGGCGGCCCCTCCGTAACTAAGGAGGCGGCGCGCGAGCTGGGCGTTCGGCCCGGCGATACGACGCCGGACCGGGAGTTTACGCTCGAGACGGTGAACTGCCTCGGGGCGTGCGCGCTGGGGCCGGTCGTCGTCGTGGACGGCCACTATTTCCCGCACGTCAACCCGGGCAAGGTCAAGGATATAGTGGCCGAAACGCTTGCCGGCCTCGATAAGGTCGAGGTCGAAACGGACCGGCGCATATTCCCGCTCGAGGTGAACTGTCCTCGCTGCAACCATAGCTTAATGGACCCTCGATTCAGCATCGACGGCTACCCGGCTATTCGGGTTACAGTATCTTTCGGGCGCGAACACGGCTGGCTCAGGCTGTCCAGCCTTTACGGCAGTTACAACGTCGAGTCCGAGTACGAGGTCCCGAAGGACGCGGTGGTCAACTTCTTCTGCCCCCACTGCCACGCCGAACTCCGGGGCGCCGCGGCCTGTCCGGAATGCGGCGCGGCTATGGTCCCGATGATCGTTCGCGGCGGCGGCGTCGTGCAGATATGTTCGCGCCGCGGGTGCAGGGGGCACATGCTGGACCTGGGCGGTTCGGCCGTCGAGTGACCGTGGGCCCCGGCGGTCGCGAGGAGATATGTTTAGATGAGGAAACTTTTATCGGTAGACGAATTTATCGACTTCAGGCGCCGCGTCCACGACGAGGCAACGGGGAGGGGCGAGGAGCTGACGCTGGTGGTGTGCGCGGGGACGGGTGGCCAGGCCAGCGGTTCTAACGACGTTATCCGCGTAATCAAACGCTACATCCTGGACCAAGGCCTGCAGGAACGCGTACGACTGCGCATCACCGGCTGCCAAGGGTTCTGCGAGATGGACCCCTTCATCGTCGTGGAACCCGGCGAGCACCTGTACCCCCAGGTCCGGATGGAGGATGTATCCCGTATAATCGAGGCCGCGTTAGACGGGCGAGTCGACGAGGAGTTGATATACCGGGAACCCGGGGAACTGAAACCTTACCACCATCAAGGGGACATCCCTTTCTTCGGGAAGCAGACGCGGACGCTTTTGGGTAACAACCAGAAGCTCGACCCCATCCGGATCTTCGACTACGTCGAGCAGGGGGGATACGCCGCTTTGGAGAAGGTGTTGGCGAATCCGGACCCGGAGTGGATAATAAACGAAGTCAAAGCCTCCGGCCTGCGCGGCCGCGGCGGCGCCGGCTTCCCGACCGGTAAAAAATGGGAGCTGGGACGCGCCTCCGGCAAGAGGGGGGTACAAAAGTACGTCGTCTGCAACGCCGACGAGGGCGACCCGGGCGCTTATATGGACCGAAGTCTTTTGGAGGGCAACCCGCACGCCATCATAGAGGGCCTGTTGATCGGCGGTATAGCCATCGGTGCCGCCAAGGGCTTTGTCTACGTCCGCAGCGAATACCCGCTCGCGATCAAACACCTCCTCATCGCCCTCCGCCAGGCGCACGAGTTAGGCCTCTTGGGCGAGGACATACTGGGGACGGGGTTATCCTTCGACGTCGAGATCGTCCGCGGCGCGGGCGCTTTCGTGTGCGGCGAGGAGACCGCGTTGATGAGGTCCATCGAGGGGAAGATCGGCGAACCGCGGCAAAGGCCGCCGTACCCGGTCCGGAAGGGTATCGACGGCAAACCGACGGTTATCAACAACGTCGAGACGTGGGCCAACGTACCGGTCGTTATCCGGGAAGGCGCCGCGGCGTTCGCGAAAGTCGGGACCCCCACCTCGACCGGCACCAAGATATTTAGCCTCGTAGGCAAGGTGAAAAATACCGGCCTCGTCGAGGTCCCGATGGGAATAACCGTCGACGAAATCGTCTACGACATCGGGGGAGGTCCGTCCGGCCGCGGTAGGATAAAGGCGGTTCAGACGGGCGGGCCCTCCGGCGGCTGCATCCCGGCCTCCCGCTTCGACCTCGCCATCGACTACGACAGCCTCGCCGAAGCCGGCTCGATCATGGGCTCGGGCGGCATGATCGTCATGGACGAGGACACCTGCATGGTGGACGTCGCCAAGTACTTCATGAACTTCCTCAAGGACGAGTCCTGCGGCAAGTGCTTCACCTGTCGCAAAGGGACGCAGCGGATGTACGAGCTCCTCGACGACATAACGAGGGGCGAAGGGACACCGCAACACTTGGAGTTGCTCGAGGAGCTGGCGTTGGCCGTCGCGGATACGACGATGTGCGGCCTGGGCCAGACGGCGCCCAACCCGGTGCTAAGCACGCTGCGGTATTTCCGGCACGAATACGAACGACATATCCTGGACAAGAGATGCGACGCGTTCGTATGCCGGGACCTCGTCGGCGCGCCGTGCCGGGCGGCCTGCCCGCTCGGGACCGAGGCCTGGCGCTACGTGGCGCTTTTGGAAAAGGGCGATTACGACGGCGCGTATCGAGTCATTCGCGAGGCCAACCCCTTCCCCTCGGTATGCGCGCGCGTCTGCCACCACCCGTGCGAGGACAAGTGCCGCGCCGGCATCACGGGCGAGGCCGCCGTTGCAATCCGCGCCTTGAAGCGTTTTGTTACGGACCGCGTCGACGCCGCGGCTTATGTCCCCGTCGGCGCGGATAACGGCGGCGGCAAGCGCGTGGCTATTATCGGCGCCGGCCCGGCCGGCCTTACCGCCGCCCATTACCTCTCGCTCGCCGGCTACGGCGTCACCGTATTCGAGGCGGCGGACCGCCCGGGCGGGATGTTGGTCTCGGGCATCCCGGCCTATCGCCTCCCGCGCGATGTTTTGGAAAACGAAATCGACGCGCTGTTGGACGAAAGGGTAACCCTCAAGTTGGACGCCGCGCTCGGCCGCGACGTAACGATAGACGGCCTCTTCGAGAAGGGCTTCGAGGCGATTTTCCTGGCCACCGGCGCGCACCGCAGTCGGCGGCTCGACGTCCCGGGCGAGGACGCGAAGGGCGTTTATCCCTCCATAGAATTTTTAAAGTCGTTTAACCTGCGGGGTCAGAATTTGGCGCGCGGTCGGGTGGGCGTCGTCGGCGGCGGCAATTCCGCGGTGGACGCGGCACGCGTGGCGGTCCGCCAAAAGGGCGTCGCAAGCGTGACTATTTATTACCGTCGGACGCGCGCCGAGATGCCCGCGTACGCGGAAGAAATCGAAGGCGCGTTAGACGAGGGCGTGGAACTGGTGACGCTGGTCTCGCCCGTCGCCGTCGAGCAAAAGAAAGGCCGACTGACGGCGGTTAAGTTTATAAAGAACGAGCTGGGCGAACGCGACGCCAGCGGCCGTCGGAGGCCCGTGGCCGTGCCCGGCACCGAATACGCGGTGCCGCTGGACACCCTGGTCGTGGCCATCAGCGAAGAGCCGGAAACGGACGCCGTCGCGGCCGCGGGTATCGACGTGAGTAAGTGGGGGGCGGTGCAGGTGAATCCCGCGACGTTTGAGACGAACCGCCCCGGCGTCTTCAGCGGCGGCGACGCCGTGCGAGGGCCTAACACCGTCGTGGAGGCCATCGCCGACGGCAAGAAGGCCGCGGTCGTTATCGACCGGTACCTCCGCGGCGAGGACCTCCGCGTACCGGCGGATGTTAGATTGCCGGAGGTCTTCGTCGAGGCGGCCGAGGTCTCGGAGGAAGAGGCGGCTGAGGCCGCGCGGGCCGAGCCCCGGTACCTCGCGATCGAGAAGAGAAAGAAAAACTTCGCCGAGGTGGAGCTGAGTTTGGCGGAGGGGGCGGCTCGAGCCGAGGCGCGACGGTGCCTCCGATGCGACCTCGAGTTTACGCAACCGGAGCGCGAGGCGGAAGAAGTCGTGGCGGTGGGAGAAGAACAGGCATGATAACGTTAACGCTCAACGGCTTGGCAGTTCAGGTGGAGGAGGGCACGACCCTTCTCGAGGCCGCGAGGTTCTACGGCTTCCCTATCCCGACGCTCTGTTATAACGACGGCTTGAGGCCCTACGGCGCGTGCCGGCTGTGCGTCGTGGAGATCGGCGAGGGGCCGCGGGCGAAGTTGGTTTCCTCCTGCACCTACCCGGCGGAGGAGGGGCTCAAAGTCCGCACGGCCTCGGAACGCGTATTGAAAGCACGGCGGATGGTAATCGAGCTCTTGTTGGCCTCGTGTCCGCAGTCGAAGGTTATCCAGGACCTCGCCTCCGCCCACGACGTGCGCCAACAGCGCTTCAAGCAGGAGTACGAGGATTGCATCCTCTGCGGCCTGTGCGTGCGAATGTGCGAGCAACAGATGATGGCCAAGGCCATCGGCTTCCGCGGGCGCGGCGAAAGCCGGAGCATCGGCACGCCGTTCGACATCAAGTCCGAGGAGTGTCGCCTGTGCGGCGGCTGCATCTACATATGCCCGGCCTGTCAGCTGCGGTGCACTTTTACCGAGCCGGAGAGAGCCATCTGCGGCGGCTGTGCGAATATCAGCCCGCCCTGCGTCGAGAAGGAACAGTTCGGCGATATGATGTGTTATATGGAGCCCTGCGTAGCTTGTGAGATAGAAAAGAAGTAAGGATGGGAAAGGAGTAACGCGAAGATGTCATTTTCCAGGATTAACGCCTCGGCCGCCACCCTCACCAAAACAGGACCGAAGACTCAATCGTGCCCATCTCGGGTATGTGCGTGACGTGCGTCGACGGCTGCATCGGGATGTGCGAGATCGGGAAGTCGGCCTACCGGGGCCACGAGGTTATATACCCCCAACCTTTCGGCGTTATAACCACCGCGGCCGAAAAGGTCTACCCCGTTGATTATTCACACTTCAACATAATGGGTACCGCGGTGGGCGCGCAGGGCGTGGCGGCCGATAGCGACAAAGCGATATTTCCCGCCGTCAACCTTGAGGTCGCTTTCGGCCACGACGGCGGCATAAAGTTCCGCCTGCCGATAGTGATCCCCGGCATCGGCTCGACCGACATAGCCAAGAATAACTGGGAGGGGTTGGCCATAGGCTCCGCCCTCGCCGGCACCGGCCTTACCATCGGCGAAAACGTCGTCGGGATGGACCCCGAGAGTACGATCAAGGACGGCCGCGTCGTCGACACGGTGGACCTGAAGCGGCGGATAGCGTTGTATATGGACTACCAACGCGACGGCTACGGCGCCATCATCGTCCAGGCCAACGTCGAGGACACGAAGTTGGGCGTCCAGGAGTACGCCATCGAAAAGCTTGGGGTCCAGTGCGTCGAGCTCAAGTGGGGCCAGGGCGCCAAGGACATCGGCGGCGAGGTCAAGATCCGCGACTTGAAGAAGGCCCAGCTCCTCTACGAGCGCGGCTACGTCGTGTTGCCGAACCCGACGGACCCGGAAGTAATCAAGGCGTTCGAGCGCGGCGCGTTCAAGGAGTTCGAGCGGCACTCGCGCGTCGGCATGGTATCGGAGGAGTCTTTCGCGAAGCGGGTGGAGGAGCTGCGGAAGGCGGGGGCCAAGTACGTCTTCCTCAAGACGGGCGCCTACCGCCCCGCGGACCTCGCCCGGGCCGTGAAGTTCGCCTCCAAGTACAAGATAGACCTCCTCACCGTCGACGGCGCCGGCGGCGGAACCGGCATGAGCCCCTGGCGCATGATGAACGAGTGGGGCGTACCGCCCGTCGAGATACACTCGCTCATGTACCAGTACGCCAGGCGCCTCGCCGACAAGGGTGAGTACGTTCCGGCGCTCGCGGCGGCGGGCGGCTTCACCTTCGAGGACCAGATCTTTAAGGCGTTGGCGTTGGGCGCGCCGTTCGTCAGGCTCGTAGGTATGGCCCGCGGGCCGGTCGCCGCGGCGATGGTGGGTAAGACCATAGGCCGCGCGATCGAGGAACGCCAGCTTCCGGTCTACGTCGAACGGTTCGGCGACTCGATCGACGAGATCTTCGTGACCGCGAACGAGCTCCGCGTAGAACTGGGCGACGACGCGTTCGAGAAGCTGCCGACCGGTGCCGTCGGCCTGTACACCTATTACGAGCGCCTGGCGCAGGGGCTGCGCCAGCTCATGGCCGGCAGCCGCAAATTCGCGCTGGAATATATAACGCGCGACGACCTGGCGGCGCTGACGCGCGAGGCCGCGGACATCAGCGGCATCACGTACGTAATGGACGTCGACAAAGAGGAGGCCGAGGCAATCCTGGACGCGTAAAACTGCGCAGCCGAAGTAGGTTAAAGTTGAGGCGCCCGGATTTCAGGGCGCCTCGATTTATCGGTCCGGTTCGAGAAGACGGCGGCAACGCGGCAGGGCGACAGGACGTAAATTTTTATGAACTAAGGCCACCCTTCCGGGCGGCTTGGGTAATGAGCGGGAAACAAACCCCTCTAGCCTCGTGTCAGTTTATCTTAGTGTTTGCGCTTGCGCTTTGCGTAGATAACGGCGTAGCTAACGAAGAATAACGCCGAGAAGAATACGAACTCGGCCAGCGAGAGTTGCGCGCATTCGCCGCACTCGTCGTCCGTTTCCCGGACCTTGCCCTTTAACGCCGCTTCGCAGTTTATCAGGCCGTAGCCGTATTTATTGTCATATCCCGAGCTCCCGAGGTCCGTGGCGCTGCCGCGCAGGACCTTGCGGACCTCCGCGTTATCGGTTACGCCGTTCGCGATGACCAGCGCCGCAAGCGCCGACGCGTGGGGACAGGCCATCGACGTCCCCTGGAGGTAATAGTTGGTGAAAGTGGTCACGTTGGCTAATTTGCCCGGAAGCCACGGGAATAAGCCCGGCTCGTATATTTGGTTGTAAGTCATCTGGAGTACCCCGTCCCGGTACCCGTCGCCGTTTTTATCGGCCAACGTGTCCCCGCCCGGCGCCACCAATTCCTGGCCCGGGCCGTAGTTGGAATACCAGGCCAGCTCGCCCGCGTAGTCGACCGCCCCCACGGCTATGACGCTTTCGAAGGCGGCGGGGTAATATACCGTGCTGGCGCCGTCGTTGCCCGAGGCCGCGACGACTACGACGCCAGCCTTCTCCGCCTCGTCACAGGCGATTTTGAGTATGTTATCCTTATTGGGCCCGCCCAGGCTCATATTTATGACGTGCGCGCCTTTTTTGCGCGCGAAGTCGATGCCGTCGGCGACGTCCGCGGACGTTCCCGAACCCTTGTAACTTAAAACCTGGACCGGCATTATGCTGCATTTGTGGGCCAGGCCAGCGACGTCGGCGGCGTTGTTGGTCGTCTGCGCCACGGTCCCGGCGACGTGGGTACCGTGGCCATTCTGATCGTTCGGGTGGGGGTCGTCGTGGACGAAGTCGTAGCCCGGTACGAAGCTGGTACCCGCCAGGTCGGGCGCCCGGCGGTAGCTCGAGCCGATTACCTCTTCTTGTTCGTTGGGGGGCACCGGGCGGTCCTCGTAGGCCGCGCCGGTATCGACAATCGCCACGACTACCTTCGGTTCCCCGCGTTCGACGTCCCAGCCTTGTTCGGCGTAGATGAAATCCGGTTTATTGAAATGCCATTGGCGTTTGTAGTAGCTGTCGTTGGGCACCCAGAGGGCGTGGAGGATATGGTTCTTTTCGGCCGCGCGGACCTCCTTTCGCGCGCGGTACGCTTTCAACAGCGACTCCTCGCCCCCTTCCCGGACGGATATAACCACGCGGGAGGGCGTGACGCTGCTGCGCCTTACGACCTCGCCGCCCGCCCTCGCGACGGTTGCGTCCACGGCCGCCCTGCCTACGTCTTCCGCGAACCATACCACCAACTCACCCGGGACGAACTCCCCGGCCTTGCCCGCGCCGTACAACCCCTCGGACGCCATGACCCTCGCGCCGGCGTGAGCGCCCGGAACGAGGGAGGGCGCGACGAGGAAAAACGCGACCGCCGAAACGGCCCAGCGAGTGCCGGGCCGCGCCGGCCTTCGACCTGACTTTTTACCGCGGCTCATGGTTGCCTCTTCCTTTTAGGCCGACAGCTTCTCGAGTATGCGTTGCCGGCCGCACGTTGCCTTGTGTCCCGTGAAACGCTCGGCCTCCCCCGCCCCTCGCCCGCGCCGCGCGCCCCTATTCGCCTCCCTCGGCGCCGGGCCCGGGTGCGGCCGCGTCCTCCGGAAGCGCCTTTAGGACTTGGTTCTTTCCGGCGGCCCGCACCTCTTTCATTTTACGGTACTCTTCTACGAAGTGGTCTTCCTTCCCCTCGGGAACGGATATCACCACGCGCGTCGGCGTAACGTCGCTGCGCCGGATTATCTCGCCGCCCGTCCGTTCGACGGCTTCGTCGACGTCGGCCGGGCTGAGGTCGTCGTTAAACCAGACTAATATCTCTCCCGGGACGAACTCTTCGGCCGTAACGACGCCGCGCAGTTCTTGCGACGTTTTTATCTGTTCGCAAGCGAGAGAGCCGCCCGCGTTCAGAAGCGTAACCGTCATTAGCGCAATCAATAACCGCCCCGCGCCCCCGTGGGCGAAGGGCCGCGCCTTTTCTTTTACGTAAACCATATTGACCTCTTTAATATTTATCTGGGCGTCCCTTGCGTTTAGCCGCGGGTAAATATTACGAAGCTGAGTACGTTCTGTCAAGTTTATCGTACGCGGCTCGGTCGATTATAATCTCTTAAAGAGTCCCATGGCGCCGGTTATAGTCGGGCCTTCGATGGCCGGTGGAGGTGAACCTACGACCCGTAGTGCCTGCGTGGCTTTTCCTACTTCGGCCGGGCGCGCGGGACGCGCGAATTTAAACCGCCGTAACTCTTCAAGACGATTCGCTTGTGCGCCGTTTTTATTGCGAAACGGCTTCGCCCTCAGACAGGGCGAAGTCGAGGCCGTGTTCTTCGTCCAACAGCGCGGTCCCGGCGAGGTTTACCTTGACCTTACCGGTGCTCCACTTCTGCGACGACGGCACCCAGCCGTCGACGAACTCGAGGGCGACGTCCTTGGCGCCGTATTCGATCTTGACGGGCAACGGCAAGCCGTACCGTACGCGGCGGTCGCCGAACGGTGGGTCGTTGCGGATGGATTTTACGGCCCATACGAAGCCGTCGTGGTCGAATTCGTTTTCGTAATCCAGCTCGGTTATATTTACCCACGCCTCGTCGACGACGCCGACCAGGACCTTACCTTTTCGGCTAAGGGCGGCGAAATAGTGAGTGTTATCGCGCCGGCCGGTGGGGCCGTAGTGGACGACGCGGACCTCCTCCGAGCGCGCGCCCATTTTCCGCGCGACCGCGCGTAGCGCCTCTCGGGGGCAGTCGGCGCCGACGAAGTCGTCGAAGTTTCGGAGCGCTTCGGCGTAGCCTTCCGGCGCGCGCCGACAACTCGCGGAAAAGAACGTCGCGAGAAGAGTTATGACGAGTAAAACTACGGCCTTGCGCATATTATCCCCTATTCGCGCGTCTCTCGCCATCTCGGCCTAGTCGCCGAGGCGAAAGTAAAGCCGCACCGGCGTGCCGCATTTCTCGCACGTCGTGTCCACGACCTCGAAGTCGCCGGAGCGGCCACGATACGTCCACCTCGCGACGACGCTCAGGTCGCCGCCGTCGGCGGCGTGGGTTGCTTCCGCGAGTAGTTTACGTTGCTCGTCGGCGGGGCCGCGGTACGCCGTCTCGAGCGTGCGCCCCGCGAGGGGTTCCGGCGGCTCACCCTGGTGGGCCAGATGCGTAAGCTCGGGGTACTTCTCGGGATTGAACATAAACGAGTCTATGTTGAAATAGAACTCGGCCTCGGCGCCGTCCGCCGGGCAGCGGGCGCTTAAGACGTCGTAATGGTGGCCGCCCTCTTCGAGAAGGGCCTGGCCCTCGGATGCGAAAGGCGTGCCGCAGGAGTGGAGGGTCGTCTCGAGGAATACGTATTCCTCGGTAATCGAGTCGACGGTCACCGCGCTTTCGGCGCCGGGGCAGGGGAGCTCGCCCTCGGCGGCGACGGCGCGGCTCGCCAGCTTGGCCTCCCGGAATTCGCCGAGCTTCCCGAAGCGAGGCGTCAAGTCGAAGTAGAAGAGGCGGTCTTCCCGGCACTCGGCGCAGCGCGTCGTGACGACTTCGTAGATGACGTCGCCTTCGTACTCCACGTAGTGGCCGCACGGCACGTATTCGCCGCCGTCGACGCACGGCGTCGCGTTTATGAGCTCGTATTCCTCCTCGACCGTCGCCGCGGGGGCGGCCGCGGCGAGGGAAGACGCCGTGGCTCGAGCGACCTCGTCCGCACCGACCGCGCCCACGGCGAGCAGCAGCGCCGCCGCAGTTGCGAATTTCAAGACCTCTTCCTTCACCGTCCGGTCCATTTTGGGAAGGCCCGGCTCGGGCCGGGCCTTTAGGCGGCACCGGGATTCGAACCCGGGAATAAGGGTTTTGCAGACCCTCGCCTTAGCCTCTTGGCTATGCCGCCGTAAAAGCCGCCGGCGTCAGGGCAGCCGCGGCCGGCGGCGAGATGAGCGGGAAACGGGGGTTGAACCCGCGACATCCACCTTGGCAAGGTGGCGCTCTACCACTGAGCTATTCCCGCATATAAGCGATAGCCTTTTAGCATATAGGCCCGGTCCTGTCAAGGGCCTTTTAGACGCCTTTGCGGGCACGCAGTTTGCGGATTTTTTCCCGCACGTCGAGATAATCGACGTCGATGGCAAACGCCTTGCGGTATTCGTCCAAGGCCCGGGCGTAATCCCCCAGCCGTTCGCAGGTGGCGCCGAGGTTGTAGTACAAGCCCACGGCCTCGCTCTCCGACAGGCCCGGCGCCCTCAGCCCCCTTTCGAACTCCTTGACCGCCATGTCGGGCATCCCTTTTTCGAGAAAGCACAGCCCCAGCATGTTACACGCCCGTACGCGCAGGCCCTCTTCGCGGGAGGCGAGCTGGAGGTAATGAATGGCTTCCTCCGTTATGCCCATCTCGAGGTAGGCGAGGCCGAGGTCGTAGCATACCTGGGGGGTTTCGCCGGCCTCGCTTTCGCCGGAGTCGGGGCGGAAGCCCAACAGGTCGTCTACCGTCTTGATGGCGCGGCCGGGCGGGAAGGCCGTTTCGCCGGGGCCGAGCTCTGCCTCCGGCTCGGGAGGAATTTCGTCCGGCGCGGGTATCTCTTCTTTGACCAAGCTGTCGCCCGTGGGGAGGACGGAAATAACTTGAATGGATTTGCCGAGCCGCGTTTGCGCTTCCTCGTTTCCGGGGTCGATCTCGATTATTTTAGAATAAATAGAAATGGCGCGCTCCTTTTCGCCCCGCTCCTCCGCGAGGCGGGCGAGGTCGAGCATGCGAGCGACCATCTCGCTCCGAAATCCCAGCTCGCCGTAAATCTCTATCAGCTTCTTGAGGGCCGCGGCGTTATCCGCCTCGAGCGCGGCGATCGCCTCGTAATCCTTCGCCGCGGCTATCAGGTTTCCGGCTTGTTCGTTAACGCGGCAGGCGCGCAGGTAGGCGTCCACCGCTTCTTTCACCGAATTGCGTTTGGCGTATAGACGGCCCAAAGCTTCCCAGGCCGGGATCTCTTCCGGCCGGGCCTCCAACACTTGCAGATAGATGTTGACGGCCTTTTGCGATTGTCCCCCTTGCTCGTAGAGTTCGGCCAGGCGGTAGCGGAGCGCGGCGCGGTCGGGCATTAGGCCTATCATTTCCCGCAGGATGTCGATAGCGTCTTCCGCCAGCCCTTGCGTAAGGAGTTCGTCGACGACTTCGAACAAGGTAGACACCGCGCGCGACTTATTTCCCACGTGGGCCAGAAGCTCGGCGAGTTTCTTGCGGGCCTTGATATCGAGCAGTTGGTACTCGTCAACCTTGTAATAATATTTTATGGCCGTCATCAAGTCCCCGCTCGCCTCGCATTTGTCGGCGTACCGGAGATACTCGGCGCACGCGGCAGATATCCGGCCGTCGCGCACGTACTCCTGGGCCCGTGCGAGGTGGGGCTCTTCTGCAGGCTTCATCCTGTCGTTTTCAACGTCCATGCCGCCCCCTCGGGCGTTAATCGGTGACGGCGATTAGCTTCCCCGCGTCGTTTTGTGCCGCCGCTACGGCGAAGGCGTCCACCTGGCCGCAAAATTCCAGGTCCCGCTCGAAGCCTAACGCTTGCAAGTATCGGCCGTGGCTACAGTGTTTGAGGAGCCGGGTCACGTCGCGTTTATTATTTTTCCAACAGAGGAGGGCCAAAGCCGTCGCGTCGTCGGTTTCGTAGGTGTAATTATCGAGCAGCAGCGTCGCCATCAGGCCCGCGCAACAGACGTCCTCCAGCGAGGGCGCGCCCTCTTTTCCCGCGCAACATATCGCGACCGGCCGTGCGGCCTTGGCTACCGTAGCCGCGGTGGCGCCGGCGTTGACGAAAGACGCGGCGTATAACCGCGACGCGTCCCGGCATTGCTCCAACGCCGCGGTGCCGTTGGAAGTGCACAATATTAAAGGTTTCCCGCCCACCCGGGCCGGGGCGTACTCGAGCGGCGAATTGCCGAGGTCGAAGCCGGGGACTTTGAAGCCGCCGCGCTCGCCGCCCAGTATTGGCTCTTCGCCGCGCCGCTCGAGCTCGCCGCGTGCGGCGAACGCGTCGTCGAGGTTCGCTCGCGCAACGACGTAAGGTGCGCCGTGCGCGAGCGCGGTCGCGACCGTGGTGGAGGCGCGCAGGACGTCGATGACGACCGCGGTCGTTCCCGCGACCCCCTCGCCCGGGGGCGGTTTACCGTCGAGCCACGTCCGTAGCGGCAGCGGCGTCATTACCTTCGGCTTTCCGCGGTTACCCTCTTTCCTTTATATCGCTCGCCTCGAGTTCGGCGATGAAGCCCGTCGATATTTTGGCGTCTTTGAACAGGCGCGATTGGACGACGCGGTAGTGGAAAGGTACGGTGGTCGGGACGCCCTCGATCGTTGTCTCCGCCAGCGCGCGCGCCATGCGTGCGACCGCCTCGTCGCGGTTAGGCGCCCATACGATCAACTTCGCGAGCAGCGAGTCGTAATGCGGCGGCACGGCGTACCCGGGGTAGATGTGGGTATCGACGCGTACGCCTGGGCCGCCGGGCGGTATATAATTTTCGATCGTGCCCGGCGCCGGGCGGAAGTCGTGGCTCGTGTCCTCGGCGTTTATTCGGCATTCGATCGCGTGGCCCTCGAGCCGGGGAGGGTTTTTGAGGAGCGCGCCCCCCGCGGCGACGCGGAACTGCTCTTTTATGATATCCACGCCGGTCACCATTTCCGAGACCGGGTGCTCGACCTGGACGCGCGCGTTTACCTCGATGAAGTAAAAGGAGCCTTCTTCTTCCACTAAAAATTCCACCGTGCCGGCGGAGCGGTAGTTCACGGCGCGACCCGCGGCGACGGCCGCGGCGAACATCTTTTCCCGCGTTTTCGGCGGCAAGGCGGGCGCGGGCGATTCCTCGACGAGCTTTTGGTGGCGCCGTTGGATGGAGCAGTCGCGCTCGCCCAGGTGGATGACTTGCCCCCGGCCGTCCCCCAGGATCTGGACCTCGACGTGGCGCGCGCGAGGGACCAACTTCTCGACGTACAGCTCCGGGTTGCCGAAGGCGGCCTCGGCTTCTACCGCGGCGGTGGCGAAGGCTTTCGCGAGGGCGGCGGGCGTGTGCGCAATTCTCATCCCCCGGCCGCCGCCGCCCGCGACGGCCTTTACCATTACCGGGTACCCGACCTCGTCCGCGACGTCCAACGCGTCGTCTTCCGTTTTGACGGGGCCGTCGCTGCCCGGGACGAGGGGGACGCCGGCCTTGGCTATTATCCTGCGGGCCGCGGCCTTATCGCCCACGTCGGTTATCGTTTCGTACGCCGGGCCGATAAACGCAAGGTTGGAGGCCTCGCATGCCTCGGCGAAGTAGGGGTTTTCCGCGAGGAAGCCGTAGCCGGGGTGCACGGCCTCGGCGTCCGTAACTTCCGCGGCGGCGATTATGCGCGGGACGTTGAGGTACGACTTGGCGGACTCCGGCGGGCCGATGCAATAGGCCTCGTCGGCGAAGCGGACGTGGAGGCTTTGCGCGTCGGCCTCGCTGTATATGGCCACCGTCTTGACGCCCATCTCGCGACAGGCGCGGATGACGCGGACGGCGATTTCGCCTCGGTTGGCTATGAGTATTTTGTCGAACAATCTCGGTTTACCTTTATTCAAATTACGCCGGCGTAAGGCTGAACAGCGGTTGGCCGTATTCTACGGGGGCGGCGTTTTCGACGTGGATTTTGGCGACGGTGCCGGCGTACTCGCTCTCGATTTCGTTCATGATTTTCATCGCTTCGATAATGCAGAGGACCTGGCCGCGGGATACCTCGTCGCCCTCGGCGACGAACGGGTCGGCGTCCGGGGCCGGCGCGCGATAGAAAGTCCCGACCATCGGCGACGTTACGACGACCAAGTTTTCTTCCTCGACTTCGGCTTCGGCGGGGGCTATGGGAGCGGGGGCCGTGCTCCCAGGTAGGGGCGGCGCCGTTTGCGTCGCGGCCGGCTGGAGCGCCGGGTCGGCGGCGCCGCCGGCGGTGAAGAAGGAGACGTTCGCCCCGGCCGACGCGCGGCTTATTCGGATCGTACGGAACCACGAGCGCACCTCGATTTCCGCGACGCCGCGTTCGTCCATGAGGTCGAGGATCTTTTTGATTTTTCTTATATTCAAAGCGACCTCTCCCCGAAGCTATCGGGTAAGTGTCAGGCCTATTTGACGCGGTCTACGTACTCGCCGGTCCGCGTGTCCACGCGTATTACGTCGCCTTCGGATATGAAGAGCGGGACCGTGACGACGGCGCCCGTTTCCAGCGTCGCCGCCTTGGAGCCGCTGGCGGCGGTATCGCCGCGGACGCCCGCGTCCGTCTCGGCGACGGCGAGCTCCACGAACGTGGGTACTTCGGCGGCCACGGCCCTGCCGCGGTAGGAGACGAGTTTGAGCGACGTCCCGTCTTTGAGCCACCGCGCGGCATCGCCCAGCTCGTCGGCGCTTAGGGCGAACTCCTCGTAGCTCTCCTCGTCCATGAAGTGGTAGTCGTCGCCCGCGGCGTACATGAAGGTCGCGCCGCGCTCGTCCAGGCGGGCGCGCGCCACCTTGTCGCCCGCGCGTAGCGTTCGCTCGTGGTTCGCGCCCGTTATGAGGTTCTTCAACGTGACGCGAACGAAGGCCGGCCCCTTGCCCGGCTTCACGTGGGCGAACTTCGTCACCAGGAAGGGCGCGCCGTCGAGTTCGATGGCTTTGCCCGCTCGCAGGTCGTTGGTGTTTATCATGACGTTTGCGCCAATAGCCGAAGGGCCGAGGGTACCGAATCGAGGTACCCGTCGGCTCGAGCTGGGTTTAACTTCCTTACCCGTGCTTTAACTAATTGGGCGGTCCGCGGCGCGGTCGATTTCGGCCAGCGTTTTGGCGCCGCGTATTCCCGGCCTCGCGCTGGCCTCGTACTCGGGGTTGAACCCGTGGACCTTATGTCCGCGCCGGCGCGTCCGCCACGCCGCTACAGCGCCCGTACGACTTCGGGGAAGAGCGTCGCGGTCGCGTTCCAAAGCGCCGCTTTGTTGCCCTCGCGCGACATAAAGACGGCCAGCGTCATCCGCAACGGGAGGTTTGTCATTAGAACGGCGCCCTTGGAGTATTCTATGACTCCCTGGATGAACTGGCCCTGTTCTATGTCCTCGACCATCGCCCGGGCCGCGGCAGCGCCGTCGCGCGTCAGGGCCGCGAGTTCGTCGGCGTCGAGCGCGGCGTCGTTGACGACCGACTCCAAAGGGAGGCCGTCGCCGGAGACGAGCAATACCGCCCGCACGCCGTCGAGGGCCGCAATTTTATTCAGGACGTCTAAGGCTTTTTTCACGGCACGCAACCCCGTCTAGATTTCCTTGGCCAACTTGGCGGCGAGTTTCTTAAGCTCTATGCGGCCCCGGCCCACGTTGCCGCCGGGCTTTAGGAGGAGACAGAGGAAGTAATCGTCCTGGGCTTTCTCGACCAGGATCGTAATTTTTTCCGTTTCGAATAGCACTTCCGCGAGGCGACCCAAGGCGAGGTTTTGGGAGACGTCCGTCAAGGCCTTGAGCGCCATCGCGAGCTCGACTTCGGTCACCGCGGTCTCGAGGTCCGGATGGATGGTTATATTCTCTACGCCGATGCCGTCCGTGCCGCAGAAGAACGCGGCCACCGTTCCTTCGACGCGCTCTAGTAAACCGGTCAACATTTGTTTGAAGTCCACTACGACCTCCGGCGCCCGTGCCGGCCGTCTCCGGGCCGGTTATAGTTCTTTTAACCTGATTGAATCAAGCCAACTTAAAAAGTCCTCTTCTTTTTCGAAAGGTTCGCGCTCGAGCTCGAGGGGCTTCCGCCGCGCGTACCGCTCCGGCTTTACCGCGAATTCGTCTTTACCCTCGCGGTCGGCGGGTTCGACCGCCGGTTCCTCTTTCGCGAACGGGATGCCGGCCTCGACGTCCAGGACGAAGTCGTCCTCGCCGGTTGCGCCTTCCTCCGCGGGCACGGCCGCGGCCACGTCGAGCCGATCGACGCCTGCGACCTCGGCGCGCGCGGCCGTTAGGTCGAATTCGTCGGTTCCGCTAATGCCCGGGGCGACCTGCGCCGCCAGGTCGGCCACGTTTACGCCCGCAGGCAGGTCGAGCGCGGTGGGGAGCCCAAGCTCGAGGTCCAGTTCCTCGGCGCCGCCGGCCCCCGGGCTCGGCGTTACGTCCGTGACTTCCAACTCCCAGGAGGCGCTCCTTTCGTCCCCGATTACGAAGTCGTCGAACGAGGTCAATCCGGCCGTCGCGGCCACCGCTTGCGCGAGCGTAATTTCCTCGAATCCGGCGAGGGCTTCCTCCACCCCGGCGGAGACCTCTTCCCATAGCTCGAGTTCGTCGTGCTCGAGCAGGCCGGATACGGCCTCTATTTTTTTGATTAACTGAATGACGGAGGCGCCCCTCGGCGATTCCTCGCTCGCGATCAGCGCTTTCACGTGGTCGTACGCCTCTTGCGCCGCGGCGTTGTCCGGTTCCCGCGCCAGGACTTTTTCTATTATTTCCTGCGCACGGACGAAAAGGCCCTGGTCCTCGTAAATCTTCGCAAGCGTAAGGGTCGCGAGCTCCGCCTCGGCGGCCGGGGCTTCTTCGGCTTCGACCTCCGGCTCCGCCGCGACGGCCTCTTCCGCCGGCGGCACCTCTACGCGTTCGGGTTCCGGCGGAAGCGGCGGGACGGCCGTTATTTCCGGCGTGGGCGCGCGTACGACTTCCGCGACGGCTTCCGGGGCTTCCGCCTCCCGCGCGAACGGGCTTCCCTCGATGAGCGTACTCAGAAGTTCCAATTTATACGCGTACTCCTCATTGTCGGGTTCTATCTCAAGTATTTTCAAGTAATAATCGCGCGCCTCGGCCAGGCGGCCGCGGTTGCGCAGTTCGTCGCTCAAAAGCCCCAGCGCCGATACGTTGTAGGGGTCAGCGGCGAGGACGTTCTTGAGTTCGACGACCGCGGCGCTAAATTCGTCCAGGGCGATGTAGCAACGCGCCAGAAGGACGCTTGCGCTGAAATAGTTGGGGTAGATTCCGAGGCCGCGCTTCAAGACGTCCACGGCCTTCTTGAAATCGAATTGCCGAGCGTATAAGCTGGCGAGCGGCGCGAAGACGAGCGCCTGCGGCTCTCGCTTTAGCAAATCCTCGTATTGCCGAAGCTTGGCTTCTTCCCTTGGCGTTAAGCGCGCCATATGTTTTCGCTTAGCGACGTTCTATTTTTTCGCTTTTGATATTTTTAATTATTATAAACCATTACTCTCAGGGCCGTCAAGGTAAAAAGCGCGGCCTTTCGGCGGTAGACGTTATCGGCCTGCCGTCCATCCCGCCGTGGCCTAAGCCGAGCAAGGAAGCAACCGTCGGCGCGACGTCCTCGAGCGTCGCCTCGACCGGTTTCCCCGCCCCCATCGCGCCGCCGGCCGCGAGCACCATCGCCTCCTTCGTGTGCTCGCCCTTTTTCGCCGGGTCGGCATAGCGCGAAAAGAGCGGCCCCGGCCCTTTGCCCTCGCTTATGACGACGTTTTGCGGCGCCTCGAAAATGAGATGGGGCAAGTCGGCCGTCGCCGGCCCCCGATATAGGTCCTCGCGTTTTTTAATCCAACGTACGCCGTCGTCCTCGTCCCCGGCCGCCAACGTCAACAATCGGCCGACCTCTTCGGTTACCGCGGGCAATTCTTCGGGCGCCACGGCACCCCGAGGTTGTTCGCCCGCGGCGTTGACGACGACGCCGCCCCAACGCATATATAGCGGGAAACCGTAAGCGACGGTCCGGCGCCAATTTACGGGTAAGGGTCGGCCGCGGCCGAGCAGCTTTTTCAGGCCCGCGAGGACTACGTTCAACGCGTACGGCCCGGGGTCTGCGCGGACGCTCAGCAAGCCGGCCTTCCTCAAAAGGCGGTTTACGAAGAAGGCCCGGCTCGGCCCGGGCCCGAAGCCGTGGTCGGAGCAGACGACGAGCGCGCCGTCCGCGCCGAGTGCCTCGTATACTCTTTCGCAGGCAGCGTCCAACGTTCCGAAATAGGACGCGGCGGCCGGCGGTACGTCGGCCCGCGTCTCCCACGCGTAAGCCTCCGCGTAAAAACGGTGGAAGAGGCGGTCCGGGCCGGTGAAGACGACGAGGGCGAGGTCGAAGCGCTCCCGGCGTAGGGCCGCGGCCGCGACGCGCGCGCGCGAGGCCGCCAGCTCCCCGAGCCGCCGGCATAGCGGCGGGAGGTCGGCCGGAATCGCCCCGTCAAGGTCGTAGGCGTAGCCGGCTAAAAATTTTCGAAAGGAGGGCGGCCAACAACCGCGGTCGCTACCCGGCGGCGTAAGGACGCCCGCGACGATGACGCCGTTGACGGGGCGGGCGGGAAACGTGACCGGCACGTTCAACACGAAGCACCGGGCGCCGGCTTCCCCCGCGAGGTCGTAGACGCGGGGCCATCGGACGTCGGCGCTGCTGACGAGGCGGCCCGGGCGTATGAAGGCGTAATCGGCCATATCCCGGCGGCGGAAGTCGACGACGCCGTGTTTGCCGATGCCGACGCCGGTGGTGACCGTAGTCCAGGCCGCGGTCGAGACGGGAGGAATTGTCGAGAGGGCCGGGCCGAAGATGCCGGCGCGGGCCCGGTCGGCCAGGAAGGGCATAAGGTCCGCCGCGAAGGCCCGCGACGAGAAGTCGTGGCCGAAGCCGTCCAGGCCTATGAGTAGGACGCGTGTCACGTTTTATTTTGAGCGGGAGGGCCGGCGGCCAACCGCGCCGCGGCGCCGGCGAGGGCTATGAAAGAGAGGCTTACGAAGGGGTGGACGAAAGACATCGAGACGAACATGCGGGCCGCGATGCCCGCGAACGCGGCCGCAGCGGCGAGGCCGAAGGTGGCGCCGTAACCGGCCTTGTCGCCAAGCGCGCGGACCGCGGCCCGGAAGGAACCGACCAACATCGCCACGAGCGCGAGAAGGCCTACTATGCCGGTCTCCGCCCATAGGAAGAGGTAGACGTTGTGGACGGGGTACTCGAGCGCCCAGGGGTTGTACAGCCGCGCCAGCTCGAGGTAGTTGCCTTTGCCCACGCCCAGGAGCGGATGGTCCCTTATCATCGCGAGGGCGATTCGCCAATCCGTCAAGCGCGAGGCCGCGGAGAGTTGGTCCCCCTGGACGCCGCGCGCCAAAACCACGGCCGTTACAGGTAATAATAATATAACGCCAAAGGCCGTCAGCGCCGCAACGGCCCAGCGAGGCGCGCCAAGGTCTCTTCTCTTGAGCCAAGCCACGGCGACGACGACGGCGAGCGCAACCGCGGCGCCGAACCACCCTCCCCGAGAGAAGGTGACGAACAGCGCCGCGGCCGCGAGTAATAATATAGACAGATAAAGTGTTCGCCGCCGCGCCCCGGCCGCCGACAGGAAATACGCCGCGGCGAACGGCATGGCCATTTGGAGATATTGGGCCGTTACGTTCGGCTCGAAGGTGCCGCCGCCCCGGGCGACCAGAAAGCGGGCGGCTTGCGGGCTCGCGCCGCTGAAGATGAATGCGCCCCAGCCCGGCTTTTCCCAAAGGCCGAAGCTGCTTTGGGCGGAGAATTCTATTAAGCACAGGGCGCTGTGCGCGACCGCGACCGCGAGCACGGCGCCCGCGACGACCCCCGGCCCGGCGGCGGCAAGCTGGCGGAAGACTACGTACGCCGCGTAAAGGCGGGCGACGTCCAGCAGTGCAAATAACGTCGGCGCGGGCTCGGGCGCGTTGTAGAGGGAGAAGGCCGTGGCCGCGCCGGCTGCGATTATCGCCCAGGATATGAGGTCCGGTTTCAATATATTCGTCAGCGCGCGACGGTACGGTTCTAAGCCCACGCGGACGGTCCGTTCTTGTTTCAGGTTTGATACGAATACCCAGGCCAGCGCGAGCAGGATTATGAAGTCGACCGGGTAGACGATCAAGTGGTCGGCGTTGATCGCGGGGAGGCCGGCGCCGCGTCCCACGTGCTTGACGAGCGGCAACGACAGCGCGGCCCAGAAAAATATCGGCATGAGCCACGCGCGGCGCGTCGCCCAACCGGCCGCGGCCGAAACCGCGGCGAGACCCACGGTTACGATGAAGACGGCCTCCAAGGCCCGGCCTTTTGACGCCGAATAAACAGCCGCGACGACGACGAGGACCGCCGCGGCGACGCCGGCGGCTTTTATAAATTTAGCGTCCGTGTTTCTCACCGCCGATGCGCACTTCGCGTACGAAGACGTTGCGGTCGAGGCCGCGCCCCGGGTCGACGTAGTCATTTTCGAAAATGAGGCCGACCTCATTTGGGCCTTTTTCCAGTTGTATGGTCGTCTCGTAAATGTCTTCGCCGGTTACGTTCATATAGAACGTGCGGGCCGCGCGGCCGTTGACGGTAAGCGTAACGATAGGGTATAGGCCGTGAACGGCGTAGCCTTCGGCTATGACCGCCGCGGGCCTTCGGCCGCTTCCGCGGAAAGTCAGCGTCGCGGGCAGCCTTCCCAGGCTAAGGCGGCGTTTGGAAAGAGGGAAGCCGTCCGTCGCTTGGAGCACGCTGCCGACGAAACAGTTTCCGTAGCGTCGGCGCAAGGCCCGCCAAATTTCGCCCCGCAGGCCGGCGTAATCGGCCGTCCTCAGCAGGCCGAAGCCGGCGCGAAAGTTTTTCCGGTCGCCGGCCCATAATCTTCCGTATAATTCGGCGGCCGCGGCGAGCTGGCCGTCTTTTTCGAGCGCGAGCGCCTTGTATAAAGCGGCGTCGGGTTCGTCGTCGGCCAGGGCGTCGAACGCTGCCGCGGCCTCGCGGTACCGGCCGACCCAAAGCAAGGCCCACCCGTGCGCAAAAGGTCCGGCGGCTTCCGCGGAAAAGGAACGGAACAACTTTTCGCGCGAAAGGGGTTTGTCGGCGAGCGGCGACGCCGGCGACGGCGTGGTCGCGAGGTCGCCGTACATCGCGGCCTTCTCGCGGTCGCCGCGCGCGAATGCGGCCAGCGCGAGCGCGGCGTCGAAGGGCCGCGGCGAAACGGAGGGGGCCCGTCGTTTATAAAGGGCCTCCAGCTCGGGCCAGGCCGCGCCGCTTCGGGCCGCGGCTTGGAGGCGGATGAGGTCCGCTCGCGCGCGCCAACCCGCGGCTCGGGCGTAGCGGGCGTATTTTGTCGCCGCGCCGTGATCGCCGCTTTCCAGCGCTGCCTCGGCGCTACGAACGAGGGCGAACCCTACGCCCCCTTTTGCCGACCCGAGGGCGAGGCCCACCGCTAGGGCGACGAACGCGGCGCGGGGCAGCCTTTCGCCGGCGGGTAGGATACCGAGCGTTACGAAGGCGGCGAGAGGCGCGAGTATCAGGTTGAGCGTCGGCGGGCCGGCGAAGAGGAACGCGGCCGCGGCCGCTGCTACGGCGCCGAGCGCGGTGAGTGCGCCGACCCATCCGAGTTCGAGCGACGCACCGCCGGCCTTGCGGCGCGCCAACGCTAAGCAATAAGCGACGGCGACGATGGCGGCGAAGCCCAGGAAGAGCGCCACGAGGCCGCGCGCGGCTACGTTCCCGCCGGCTCGGGCCAGCACCAACAGGCCGAAGGCGGCGCCCACCCCCGCGGCGTAGCGACGCGCGGGCGGGGCCGCGATTATTATAACGACCGCGGCCGCGCCCCATATTAGTTCGCCGTACGTAGCGAGTACGCCGCCTACGATAGGTATAATCAGCGCTATGGCCCAGCGCGCGATATCCCCGGGGCGGTATTTCATTATTATTTTTTCTAACGTATCATACGCCTTCGCCGGTGTCAATCGAGGCGGAGGCGGGCAGCCGAGATAAATTGACATTACGTATTTTATATGATATTTTTAATTAGAAAAAAGGGTAGCGTGGCGACGCTACGAAGAGGTGTTTGAAATGCTCGCTAAGCCGTACCGCATATTACTGGTTGTGGGGGCGGCGCTTATTCCGGCGGCCGCGCTGGCACAGCCGATGGCCGTTGACGACGTTGTCAAACTCTTGGACAATAACATTAGCGAAAGCATAATTATTACCCGTATCGAGGAAACCAATTCCTATTTCAGCCTGTCTACGGACGACCTTATAAAGTTAAAAGAGGCCGGCGCCTCCGACGATTTGGTGAGGTACATGATCGTGCGGAAGCCGGGCGGGCCGCCGGCGACCGAGCCGCCCGGGGAACCGAGGGTTAACGTCACCGGGCGCGTTTCCGACGAAAAACCGGCGACGACGCCCCAGAAGTGGGTGGAGCTGACGGTCAATGTCGACGGCACGTACGTAGTCACGTCTCAGGCGGACCTGAACGTGTGGTACGCGGCATACCTCGACGGCGAAAGAGTGTTTTATAAAGACCAGTGGACGAGTATCACGTCCTTCACGACGCCCGAGACCGGCGCCCGTACGACGAAGCGCATCCTCGAGCCCGGGTCGTTCACGGTCAAGGTTCCGGCCGGGCCCCACGCGTTGGCGCTCGCCTGTTGGTCCGGGCGCCAAGTGCCGACCGACGACGTCGGCCGTGCGAATATTATTTACACGAAAAAAATAAAGGCGGTCGAGGGCCAACCGCTGAACGTAAACCTCGTGGGCGAAACGGATACCTCCTCGGACACTTTCGTTATCGTCCGCTAACGCGGGGGCGTTTTGTGGCCCGCTTCGCCGGGCGGGATTTTTTGCGGGCGGGCCGCAGGTTGGATGTAGACATAAAAATGGCGGAGCAAAGGGCACTGCAAGAGCGAGTGCTCGTCGTCGAGGACGAGCCGAACATCCGCGAGATTATAAACTTCAACCTCGAGAATTGGGGCTTCGAGGTCATACAGGCCACGGACGGCGAGACGGCGCTGGCGATGGCTGAGGAGTATTCGCCGGACCTCATATTGCTCGACTTGATGTTGCCCAAGATGGACGGGATCGAGGTGTGCCGCCGCCTGAAGGGCGGGTTCTGGACGAGCCGCATCCCCGTGATAATGTTGACCGCCAAGAAGGAAGTGAAGGACAAGGTCCGGGGGATGGAGGTCGGCGCGGACGACTATATAACCAAACCCTTCAGCCGCGAGGAATTGGAGGCCCGCGTGAAGATGGTCCTCTCCCGGACCCGGTCGCAGCGGGAGCGGAATCCGCTGACGAGCCTGCCCGGGCAAATAGCGGTGCAGGGGCACGTGGAGACGTTACTCGTGGAAGTGAAGCCCTTCGCCTTGCTTTACCTCGACCTCGATAACTTCAAGGGGTTTAACGATTATTACGGCCACAGCCGCGGTGACGAGGTCATAAAGTTGTTGGCGGAGGTGCTGCTCAACGCGGTCGGCAGCAAGGGTTCGCCCGGAGATTACGTGGGCCACATAGGCGGCGACGATTTTACGGTGATTTGTTCGCCCGACGCGGCCAAGGAAATCGCCGATAAGATCATCGCCGAGTTCGAGAGTAAAGTGACCTCGCTCTTCGCGCCCGAGGACCTCGCGCGCGGCTACTTCGTCACGGTCGACCGCCAGGGCCG
>JABAOH010086269.1_pt1 | contig 50140 bp, 47 predicted proteins | sample 7062181 | NCBI WGS metagenome assembly JABAOH01 (sample SAMN14538630, study PRJNA623070) | marine sediment metagenome | biome: marine biome [ENVO:00000428]; feature: marine pelagic biome [ENVO:01000023]; material: deep marine sediment [ENVO:00002113]; isolation source: pool of 5 deep marine... | reverse complement strand
AAGCAATAGCCACAGGTGTCTGGAAGACGCCCGCTGTCATCATCGATGGTGGGAAACACATCGGCCAGAATTCTGCAATGGATGCGTTGCGCCGGCTGGAATCTGTAAATTAATCTGGATCCTGCAGTGGTGACCTTTCAATGCCATTAACCTTTCTCCCCCACTCCACGGAAGTTACAAACCACCTTTGCATCCGAACAGGATGCCAATTACCTCACTCTGAAATCGCATTGCGGGATTCATATTGCACTAAAGGCCTAAAGCTTTGAAAGTCTCATCTGAAAATGTCAATCCCACTTGACAACTTGTAAGGATTAATATATACTCAGTAAGTAATACATACTGAGTATGTATAGGGAGAAGATGCTCAAACACACACTACTCGGCTTGTTAGCCCAAGAACCCCGTCATGGATACGATCTCAAAAGCACCTTCGAGACATTGCTGGGCGGCACCTGGCCACTCAACATCGGACAAGTCTACACAACGTTGAACCGCTTGGAGCGAGATGGACTTGTGGAGTGCGAACTGGTACCCCAGGATCTCTTGCCCGACAGGAAAGTCTTCGCCATCACAGAGGCCGGACGAAGCGAGTTGGAACGGTGGCTTAGTGAGCCCGCAACAAACACAATGCGGCTTAAGGACGAATTTTTCATCAAACTTCTCGTCCACCAGCTTGTCAGTTCGAACAATGCGTTGCCCTTGATTTGGAAGCAGCGACAGATCTACATGCAGAAAATGGCGCAATTGACTTCTTTGCTCTCAGATTCATCCATTGACCCAGCGACCATTTTACTGATCGAAGGAGCTATCCTCCACATCGATGCGGATTTGAAGTGGCTCGACCTATGCGAGGAGCGGCTCGAGGAGTAAGGTACGATGGAAGCCGTAATTGAAACTCAAAACCTGTGGAAGATCTACAACACCCATGGAGTGGCAGTAGAAGCCTTGAGAGGCGTGGAGCTACAAGTCGCCGCTGGTGAATTCGTGGCTGTAATGGGCCCCTCTGGGTGCGGTAAATCAACACTGCTGCACCTGCTTGGTGGACTTGACCACCCTACCCAAGGGGACGTTTTTATCACCGGAATACCAATGAACACGTTGAACGAATCTCAACGAGCCGTTCTCCGTCGAAAATCCATTGGCATCGTCTTTCAAGCCTACAATCTATTGCCCAACCTGTCAGTCGCTGACAATATCGAACTGCCTGGTTTATTGCTGGGAGACTCGCCACAGAATGTAACCAGCTATCGGGAATATCTGCTGAAATCCCTGGGGATTTCAACCAAGGCCCAAGCATTCCCAGGAGAACTGTCCGGTGGCGAGCAGCAGCGGGTGGCGATCGCCCGCGCCATGACCAACAAGCCCGCGGTCTTGTTGGTGGATGAGCCCACCGGGAACTTGGATACCACCAGCGGAACTGAAGTCATGAACCTATTGCAGGACATTCACGAGGAAGGACAGACCATCCTGTTGGTAACACACGATGCTAAGGTGGCAGGTTTTGCTGAACGCGTGATTTTCATGCGCGACGGGAGACTCGTGGATCAAGTCGAGCTGGATGTCCCTGGCGATGGCAATGTGGTCCTTTCCAGATTGGTGGAACTGGAGCTGTAAGATGAATGCGATTCTCCGACAAATAAAAGCGAATTTTCGGGGACACAAGCTTCAATCCGCTCTCATACTCTTGACACTCTTCGCCTCTGCGACGTTATTGACTGTAGCGTTGAACACGCTGAACGTCGCCCAGCGATCTTTTGACAATCTCTTTAACCGCACCCACGCTCCCCACCTCTGGCTGCTGCTCGACCCCCGAGCGCTGCCTACTGAAGAGCTCGAACGCGTACTGACCGAGCTTCCCGGTGTTGAGCAATCCAGCCGGGCGTACCGAACGATATCTACCACACTATTTCTTGGTGAACTTCGCGAGAGCGGGCCAGCCCTGCGCGACTGGCCCGATCCTTCTGACCCTATCGGTCGGCCACTGCTGATCGAAGGTCGTCCTCCATACTCAGGTGAAACGGACGCCATCGTATTGGACAGGAATGCCGCGGTCGCTAACGACGTTCATGTCGGCGAGTTAATTGGCATACTCACCCCCTCCGGACGCATCAACCTTGAAGTCGTTGGATTGTTCGTCAGCACTGAAGTCTGTCCGTCATGCTTCCCCTTCATCACGTATGTCGCGCCCGGCACGATGCATGAGCTAGGCCTGCTATCACCCGATGACAACGAAACCGGCTCAATGGAGGTTGGTCTACGCTTGACGGATCCGTCGAAGACCCAGGAGACACTCGAAGCAGCAATCGCTGCGCTCCCCGATGACGCTGTATGGGGATGGGACAAGTGGCAGGATTTACGCACATATGCTGACAGCTCGATCCAGCTTCAACGCATATTACTGCTCACATTCACCATTGTAGCCTTATTAGCTACTGGATTGCTCATTGCGAATGCAATCCGCGGCTCTGTGCGCGCACAAACCCGCCAGATGGGCCTGCTCAAAGCCGTTGGGTTCACAGAACCCCAACTCATCTGGGTGTACTTGTTGGAGTACGCCAGCTTGGCGTTGGCTGCAAGCGTTGCCGGCTTTGTCGTTGGCAGCGTCGTCGCGTCGCTTACATTACGTTCCATCACCCTGCTCTTTGGCGACACCATGGCTCGACCCGAAACATGGATCGCGTTGGCAACCCCATTCGTGACACTGTTCGTTACGGCATTTTTCGTATTCTTCGCGGTTCGCCGTGCCGTGCATATGAACGTGGTGCATGCTATCCGCATGGGCGAGGAGCGTCCCCACCACCGGGAGTGGAGACTGAGTGGTGCGATTCTCAGGCGCCTGCCGACGCCGTTGGCAATTGGCCTCCAAGACATTCTTGTGCAGCCCGGAAGGGCTGGCTTGATGGCAATCGGTCTTGGGATTGCGGTTATGACTTTGGTCTCAGCACTCACCATCCATACCACGTTACAGACCATCTTATCGGATCCAGCCCAACTTGGATTCGATGGCGATCTCTCTCTGCGCCTTTCTGAGTTCATCTCGGAGGAAGAAGTCCTCAGGCTCATCTCAACGCAACCCGAGATTGCGTCTTTCTATGGTGAACGCTGGGGAAGTTTCCACTTCCCGGGTGAGAGCACTTACTACTACGCTCGATTCCGAGAAGGTGACTTGGATGACTTTCGTTTCCCCATCATCGAAGGTCGTCTGTTTGAGAAACATGGCGAGGTGATCGCAGGTTATGGCTTGGTAAGTGAGAAAGGGCTAAAGATTGGCGACTCGATGGACATCGTGATCAGCGACCACCTTTTCACTGTGAATGTAGCGGGGTTCTACCGCGAGAGCAGTAACAACGGTAATATGCTGATCCTCCCTTCAGAGACACTTCGTCATGTCAACCCGGATCTTAAAACCTACACATTTATCGTGAAACTGCATCCCGGTGCAGATCCGCAATCCGTGGCAGAGGAACTCACTGAGATTTCGAATAATTTCCTGGGCGTGCTGGTGATCGGTATCGATGAGCTGCCTGTGAACGTGGCTTCCCTTCCCAAGATCATGGTGGTGCTCACGCTCATCTTAGGAGGAATTGCGGCGTTGGGAGTGTTCAACAGCATCTGGATGACCGTGCAAGAGCGCCGACGCGGTTTTGGAATGCTGAAGGCGGTAGGAATGACCCCAGAGCAAGTCATCATCGCAGTGTTATCGGGTGTGGTCGGAATTGCCCTTGTAGCATACTTCATAGGATTGCCTCTTGGGCTCACAGGCATTCGCGCACTGATGAACATGGTCGCAAACAGTATCGGATTTGGTCCGCTCCGTCTTTGGACAAACGAGGTCGGTTTGATCCTGCTACTGCCCGGGATTGTGCTCCTTGCACTTCTCGGCGCATTTATCCCAGCCTACCGTGCCGGCCGAACGAGTGTGATGGATGTATTGAGATACGAATGAGGGTATTATCAGTATAAGTCCCTGGTTCAATCAACATCAACTACCCCCGGGAAGCTCACATCATCGCACTACCACATCATCGCATCGCAAGCTCTACGGATGAATGAATCATAGGGCAATGATGGAGACGTGCTCATGAAGGACCTCTCTATCCTCCCAACGATCATAACAATCCTTGATTTCTTCTTACTCACATCTTCGTTGTGGTTAGGATTCTTCATCGTCACCCGGAGTCCTCGAAGCCGGATTTCCTGGCTTGCTGCTGCCTCTATCTGGGCCCTCTCTGGAGCTTTCCTAAACAGTCTGATCGAATTACATTCCCCCCCTGAGGGTATTGCTGCTGCCTGGTGGTGGGGCTGGTGCATCGCGGTATCAGCCGCGCTCTTGCATCACTTAAGCGTCTCGCTCCTACCTGCAAAACTCGCCCAAAGTCGACAGTGGTTGATTGCACTCATCTATCTCATAGCCATAAACCTCATCGCCATGGAAGCATACACACCATTGATCTTCGATCGAGACATACAAGAGGGGACCCTTGGAGCTGGCCAGGTACAGATCGGCCCACTTTACCCACTATTTGCCATGTTCTTAATCGCCGTGCCGATTCTATCTATTGCTCATCTTGGTCTTGGGTTATCTAAAGCCATTAGCCCTCCCACTCGTCAGCGATTTAAAGTATTGATCAGGGCGAGTCTGTTCTTCCTGCTCGGCGCCATATGGGGCAGTCTCATGACCTGGCTGGCACCTGAACTTACCTACACCATAAGTGATCTATGTCTGGGAATCAGCGTTGTGATCCTAGGCATTGGGATTGCCCGCTGGAATGCGCTCATCGAAGGGCGCTCCGTGAAGCTTGACCTCCTCTATACAAGCCTGGCTTTTGTTGCGGTCATTGGTCTGTATTCCATCGCTGCGTGGATCTCCTATCTTTTCTTTGGTGTGCCTCCGTTGGCGCTCCTTCTCATGATTTTGCTTGCGATTGTCACACACTCTTTGTACGACTGGGCTCGTACTTACATAGACCGCTGGATCTTGCGAGGCCGCCGCTATCAACTCTTAAGGGAAAACCTATGGGAGTTCACACGATTGAGCCCCATCGGAAATGAGCCTCAAGAGCGCCTTAGGACCTTGCTCGAAAACCTCTGCCGGATGCTCGAAGCACCCGCGGGATTCGCGGTACTGATCGAGGAGGATCGTCTTGAGATCCTTGCATCAATTGGGAAAGATATCGATCTCGAGGCAGGAGGGCGTGAACATCTAGTTATCGAGAGTGCAACACACCTTATCCCGTCAAAGGAAATACTGGGTGTACCTGAAGTCGCTATGGTTGCGCCACTCTATCAGGACAAACGCCAAATCGGCGCCGTCGCTGTGTGCAAGAGAGCCTCTGGGTCGAGCTATTCGGTAGAGGATCTCCTACTGCTCGACAATATGTCGGATCTTCTCACAAGCGTGATCCAAACAATGGAGCATCAAGAACACAGCGTTGAGCAGATAGATACGCTACTGAGAGAAGTTCATCAGCAGGAACAATCCCTGCGGGATCGGATGCGCGAAGCCATGGGAGATGAAGATGTGTCCACCATCCTCCTCAATGATAGTGAGGATGAAGCTGTCTCCCAAGTCGAGGAAACGCTGAGGCATCTTCATGATTACGTCTACCTCGGCCGGCACACTCTAGCTCAGTTGCGAATTGTCGATGCGCATCTCAAGACCATGAATCTGGACATTGTCACACACGTGGATAGGGGAAAGGCCCTCAAGGAAGTGTTGGAGAGCGCAATCGAGAAGCTGAAGCCCACCGAAACGGTTGAGCAGTCCCCCCCACCCCGTGAATGGCATGCCTATCTCATCCTTCATGACTGCTACGTCCTTGAAAAGCTCAACCGCGATGTGATGAGCGAACTCTACATCAGCGAGGGAACATTCAACCGCACTCGGCGGCGCGCACTGCGCGGCACAACACGAGCTCTCGCGGAGATGGAGAGGGCCTGCACATAGGATTTAGGTAGCACGAATTAAATGTCAACCTTGTACAAAGAAATTTCCAATGGTCGTCCGTCACCCATTTATGAATCCCCCTATTAACCTCCACTGAAACCTTCTGATCAGATAGAAAGACGAGATCGAATAGTGAATTGGCGCTTTTTGGCAGTTTGTCCTCTTCTATTGGCACCTTTTAAGTGGGACAAAGTAAGTGAAATTAGTTGAGAGGATATAAGTTTGAATCCCTGCATCTTCTAATCCACAAGGACGGATCGAATAGAGCGAGGAAACCATGAACGAGAAGAAATACATCTGGCAATGCCGAGGGGCGTGGATTTTAGTCATTATTGTCATTATTTTCTGGCTATGGTTCGGGATCGGATCAGCCATTGTGGAGGGTGGAGGCTGGTTCAACTGGTTGATGCACATTCTCATACCTGGTGGCATCTTCATCATCAGCGCTGTGGTTGCATGGCGCTGGCAAAAAGTCGGAGGCATTCTTTTTACGATCGAGGGTGTGATNNATGTGCCTCACACTAGCACTCCCCCCGCTGCTTGCAGGGATTCTATTCATGACATGCGCAGAGCGCCGCAAGGAGATCACGTCGCAGAGTGAGGAAGACAGTGAGGAAATTCAGTGAGTCTGTGTGATTTCACCCAAATCTGTAGAGTGTGGCGTTCGGTGTGAAGAGACAGTTTTCACTAGGTCTCAAGGTTTAACCAGTAGGCACGATCAACGATCCTAAGCGAGGCAGGTAAACAAATGGTTGACCTCATGAAGTTCGAAGGTCGAAAGAAGGTGCGGGATGATTATCGATCACTATCAAACTTTGATGTACATCGCTGACTCGCGTCATCAAGAGAACCTAGAAGCTGCAAGATTGCGTCGTCTGATTAGTAATGCCAATGCATGCAGTACAAATGGGCGGGCATTAATGAGCGGAAAAATGCGTGACACAATCGGCAGCATGCTCATCCAATGGGGTCAGAAGATCCAATCTGAAACCACCTAGAGCAGGTCTTCCGAAGCGAATCCACTTGGGGAAGCGCTCTTTAAGAGCTGAACCTCCAACGATCTAATCTTAAGCTCAATGAGGACACTCGAGACCACGATCTTCGCCCCGGAGAAAGGATGTGTCAGCTACCGCCGGAATCGGCTCATCTGGACCAATTGACAATGCGACTCCTATGGGTGACTGTCATTCACCAGATCGAATGCGTGTTACGCATGAACGCCAAGTAAGAGAAGGATGGGCAACTGAGAATAATGATGATGAACTGGAAAGAGAACTTACGAAAGCTCCTCAGGTACCTCCTGATCGGGAGTAAGGACCTTGTTTTAGAAGCCAAAACACCACAGCTAGAGCGGCGATTTGAAGGTATCTCATCTCTCGGACTCTACCTACACATTCCATTCTGTCGGCAGATATGTCCTTACTGCCCATACAACAAGGAACTTTATTGTCCGACGAAGGCGCAGCAATACAAGGAAGCCCTCATCAAGGAAGTAAATGCCTACGCCCCACTCGTGTCGAATATTCCGATGACTTCCTTTTACATCGGCGGTGGGACGCCAACCACAATGATCCACGGCTGCCTGGAAGAGATTCTGGATCATATCTATCGAACCTTTAAGATGCAATGTGATATTCACATGGAAAGTCATCCCAACGATCTATCAGAGACTAATCTCAATGCGATCGCAGCCATGGGTGTCGCCCACCTGAGTATAGGCGTGGAAGCCCTCCAGGATCACCATCTTCATGCGCTCTGTCGACTATACACAGCTGATCAGGTGAGAGCTGCGGTGTTGAGGGCAGTTAGTACAGATTTTTCGAGCGTCAACGCGGATTTCATGTTCGCCCTACCCCATCAATCCTATGGCGAAGTCGAACAAACAGCCAGGGAATTAATCGAGCTTGGCGTTGACCAAGTTGCAGCATATCCAATATTCACATTCCCATACACCCGGTGGTCGGTGTTCCATAAAGATAAAGACAACATTCCTCGTAAAGTTATCCAACGCCGGAAAATGATGGTATCACTCGAACGCATCTTCCAACAGGCTGGATTCGAAAGGACTTCTGTGTGGGCATTCACCAAGCAGGGCGTGCCGAAGTATTGTTCTGTGACCGTCCCGCGGTATATCGGATTAGGCGCCAGTGGCGGCTCATATCTAGATGATGTGCTCTACTTCAACACATTCAACGTCTCCGAGTACATCGTCGCATTGGAGAATGGGAGAATGCCCATCGCTCTATCCATGGAGCTCTCCCGAAGGATGCAAATGGCGGGTTGGCTTTATTGGAGAATCTACGAAACCCGCTTTAGAAAAAGCGACTTTCAGAAGCGATTCGGGCAAGGTTTTGACAAGGTTTATGGACTCTACATGAAAATGCTCTCGATCCTTGGTTTCTTGAGTGTGAAAGGAGATGAGATCGTGCTTAGCGATCACGGTGCATACTGGCTCCATGTGCTCCAGGACCTATTCTCCATCGATTACGTGAGTAGGCTCTGGGGAATTTCGGAGAATGAACCCTGGCCCAGGAGAGTGGTGCTTTAGAGATGTGCATATAGTAAATCAATTGCTAAACGTTCACGATCGAAAAGCCGTTGATATGTCCATCACCTTCAGTGGTGATAGATTGGAGGTCGAGAAATGAAGAAGCTGCACATCGTAACCATTGGGAACGCACTGATTTGGGGTGCGGCCATCCTTGGAGCAGCAGTGCTGCTGCGCGGGACGGAGCATGCGGGGATGATGGTGGTCATCCTCGGCGGAGCTGCAGGTGCAAGCATTATCACTGTGGGCAACGCGCTTCGTCACAGGTAACGGTACAAGTGGAAGATCGAATCACACACTTTGGAGGAACGAACGTGGTGACTGGATATGGGCGATATCTTGGGACTGAAATAGATGAGAAGTGGTGGAAGTGCTTTACCAAAAATGGATTCTTCCTTCGGGGAAATGGCGAGTACTGGTATGACGATAAGGGATTTAACTTTCTACGCTACCTGACAAAGGAACCTCTGACGATCCCTTTTTCGAAGGGAAGGTCAATAGAAGTCGGATATTGGCACGGCGGCAGGTGGGCATGGGGCAAACCGATCGTCAAGCTGGTGTGGATACACCGAGGACATTTGTTGAGTTCGGGCTTTACGTTGGCGAGTAAAAAGACTGATGTACTTAAGATCGCAAACGAACTTAGTCAGTGGATTTCAAATCCTACGTTTAAGCAATCGCTCACGAGCGAAATAGGCAGAGCAGGCTCTTTTTATCATTTCGAGAGTGCTTTAAGTGAGAGCTGAAGAAGGGCAAGTCATTCTGCAACACCAGATCCCCGCAGGATATGGTTGAGCCGAGAAAAGAGATTTATTGGGGATAGTTTACTGGAGGTATTGTCATGGACCCGTTATTTTTACTGCAGGGGATCGGCATGATCACCATCGCGGTGATTAGTGCACTTTATTGGAAACTACGCAGCCGCTCGGCAATAGCTTTCGTTCTTTTAGGGACAGTCACCTGGATTGCAGCAGTCGTTCTCAAATCCATTGCATCCATTCCAATGCCATCCATCATCGACACTTTGCGAAACAGCGCTCCTGAATTCATCGCAGAACCTGTCCTGTGGCTTTATATTGGGCTCCTAACAGGCATATTTGAATGCGGCCTGATGCTTGTATTTGTCCTTTTAGTCCGACGGTTAAGAACCGCCAATTGGAATGAAGCAATCACGTATGGCCTGGGATTTGGCGGGACGGAAGCACTGGTCCTGGGGTTCTATTCGTTCATCGTCGTCTTGCTCACAATAACCATCCCTGAACAGATCCCGCCGGAATTGATCGACCTTACAGATACCAGCAACACTTCGTTGCTTGCCATCCCCATCCCAATCATTGAACGTACAATCGTGCTGCTCGTACATGCCGTCTCATCCGTTCTTATCATTTACGCGGTAAGAACGAAGGAATGGAAATGGTTCTGGGCATCATTCATCTACAAAACCACATTGAATGCAATCGCAGGATTCATCCATGTCACATATGGAATGGAAAACTTGACCGTCAGAGGGGCTTGGCTGGTCAAGCTTGTGCTGCTGCCATTCGGGATTCTTGCGATCTGGGGGATGCTGGTACTTAGAAACCGCTGGCAGATTCGCGAGAGTGAAACCCTGTATGTAAAGCGAGGTAAATCTGCCTATCAATAGAACGGTAGCAGATCAGATTACCCCTTTGCACAAGCCTACTTCGATGATGTGGATTGAATGAACTCATTAACATCATGATCCGACAAGCTAAACTCAACCACACTTTCGTTGTTAGGCTGTACGTTCGAAAGATCACGCTCTAACTGGCTGACCTCCGTCACCCCACTTGCGGTTGTGACGATGAACAAAGCACCGTTCGTGAGATCATAGGCAGCTTCATTGATTGTAAATACCGCAGTCTTGCCATCATCTGTTTCCAGGTGCCAATCAAAGCGAATGCCGGCTTTGGAAATTGCATGACATCGAACAACGTGTGTGGGGCTGCTCGTAGACCCAGAGCTATCGCACGATGAAGATTGCGCGGCATCATGCCAGATCATGACAGCCAGGCCTTCTTCCCAGTGGAAGAACTCATAGCCTACTCCGATATATACACCTGCAGTTATGTCCGGAGCTGGCGGGGTTGTTCTTGGCCCACAGGCAACTAAGAACAATACACATAAACTAGCTAAGGAAATCCAGTTTTTAGAGTTCATAATCTAATACTCCCTATTCATCGGATTCTATTCTGCGTAATTACGCAAATGACTGCTGGACCTAAGATCGAACTTTGATCTTAAGGCTCCCACAAATCTGCTGAAGCATCAAGGTTTACTCGAACCCAACTGCCATTCCCCAAAAGCGATGACCCTCCGGCTGTAAGGGATCACCCAGGTCGACTGGGCCGTCCCAGGCAGTAGCGAAATCATCCCAACTTGCAGTCTTGTCCGCTCCATCGTATGGGTCGTGGTATTGGATGGTTCGCTGTTCGGTGTCGATGCCGAAGATCACCACGAAGTGCCCGGGCCCCTCATCCTTCAAGCGCCATACGATGTCAGCGATGATGGGTCGTCCTGAAGCTAGTGATCCGTGAATCTCCTCGAAAGTCCATCCCTCACGAGCCTCCACGCTCAATCCATATTCCTCTTGAGCCACTTTTGCGAGTGCCCCAGGTGAGGTGCATACTGGATTGGCAACGCAATTTGGATCGTATCCACCTCTGGCAGTCGGGATCTTGTGCTTCTCGATGACCGCAGCGAGTGAATCTTCGAGATCATAATAATCCAAAATCATGTACAAGGAGGTGGGACCGCAAGTATTGGGCTGATCGGTCTCGGTCAATTGCGAATGGTATTGCTCTTCCATGGGCAACCGGATCTGGAAATCTTCAGGCAGGTTCCCGATGTCGGAGATCCGCGAAGAACCTTCCGCTGCGTCCTCACTCATATCCTTTTCAGGCAGTAGTTGTTTCATGCTCCTACTTTCGTCATGGGAAGAAGAGGATGCTCGCTGGGCTGCACTCCGTTTCTTCGAGGAGTATTCCCAAGCGCCGGAAGCTCCCTTTAGCTCTTTAGGGGCTTCCACAGCCGATTCTTGCTGATCATTTCCTGTATCGATTGTGGATTCTTCATCAGTTTCGATGGAAGCAGCTAGAACAGGTTGTGCTCCCCACATAGTCTTTATCGCCCCAAAACCACTCAGGATTATGGAGGCGTTGATGATTGCTAAACCGAGAAGTAACCGAGTGTGTTTCATCGTGTTCTTACCCTTTGTCGATCTACACTCAGCTTATGAATTTCCACTCACTTCTTCATCACGCGAGTGGAGAGACTTGCAGTTAGCAGTGGGATCTATCTTGATATAGGCAAGGTGGCCTATACGTCGTCTGATATTGAGTGGGAACTTCACCGTTCCTGATGAAATTCGAAGAGTTCGAGAGGTTCGGGACAGCCCATTGCTCTCCCGAAATCAATGAAACCAGTCGAGCGACAACCCCCCGCTCGCTAAGATGAGGTTGGAACTCTTTGGACTTGAGGGAAATCATCGAGTGGAATATGTACGTTCCTTACTGTTGTGAGTAAAAGGAGTTATTCAACATATAAGAGAGCGGGTTTGGAGAATTCCTGGTGACTTATTGATTTCCAACCCGCTCACTGTAAAGTCCAATACATCACATGTCGCTGTTTGGAAGTTGTCATCTCCTCATTAATCTGATTCAACGAGGTGTCAAGCTACTTAGCCTCAAGAATTAACCTTCAATCTCATAGGTGGAGAGAATCTGATCATACAGTTCTCTGTTTTCCTCGCTATCAACATCCAACATATTGATGCGGAAGAGCATATCGTCATCCAAATAATAAATCTCCTCATAGGACGGCGCCATAGGTGATGCTTCGCTAACGATTTTCACCGCCGAAACACCGCTGATTTCCATGTTAGGTTCATCCGGGATCTCCTCGTACATTTCGGAGAGGACTTCATTCAACCAACTGGTCAGTTCCGTACCCGGTGAAGGGTTATACATTGGCGTGTCATAATGAGAGACGCTGAATCCCGCAAGCGTTAGCGGGGCATCTTCACCAAGGAACGCCTGCATGAATACTTCACTTGGGTTTTCACCATTCAGGAAGCACAAACACTCTGGACGTCTTTCTTCGGGTGGCTTTTCCTTGCAATCCGATGGCATTGATCCGTAGAAACAACCCTCGGGGTATTTGAATGAATATCCATAAACCTCATTCACATATGTCTGCCACTCACTGGTCACCGCACCTGAATTGAGGCTACATCCAGTGATGAACAGACCGCATAGGATAAGTGTGAACATGATTCGTTGTGATACGCTGTTCATAGTTTCCTCCAAATGATTCTCAAGCAAGAGTGAACTTTGTTCGGCTATCTAGCTTTGGGGCAGAAATCCTGCTTACGTCTACCCGCTAGTTACACTCTTCATTACATCTGATCCTACACGAGTGAATGTTCAGATACATCCGTAATCCGGATTGTCTTGGGTTTGGCCTGATTGATTATTTCTGAGTGGCCCAGGTGGCCAGGTCTGCCATTTTCCACAAATGGGCGGGCTGCCTCCAGCCCTACCCATTCGAGGTAAATAAGTAAAGCTGGAGATTCTCACCTCCAGCTGCGATCAAGGTTGATCATTTTATTGATTTTAGTCAGGGACGAGGTTGTGTTTGACCGCTAGGGCCACAGCCTCGGTCCTGCTGGAGGTGCCTAATTTGGAAAGAATACTTCTTACGTGATGCTTTACTGTCGAGCGGCTGATCACCAGCCTTTCGGCAATTTCCGGATTGTTTAAACCCTCAACCATGAGAGCCAGGACTTCCCGTTCTCTCTCTGTGAGGTCATAACCCAGTTCAGGCGGCTTCGTGGTCGCATGCATCAATGCTTGAGCCGCTTCAGGTGCCAATGTTGGTCGACCTTCGTATGCCTCACGAATCGCATCCGCTAATTCCTGCGCGGAAACGTTCTTAAGCAGGTAACCAATCGCGCCAGCTTGAATAGCCTTCTGAACCAAATCTTCTTCTTTATAACTCGTCAATGCAATAACCTGGATATCAGGGCAAGTGTCTCGGATCACTCTTGTCGCCTCAGCGCCATCCATTCCTTCCATGACCAAATCCATGAGTATTACATGCGGGTTCACTTTGCCGCACATCAGCACTGCATCTTCACCGCTAGATGCTTCGCCAGCAAATTCCAGGTCATCATATGCAAGCAAAAAATCAGCCAAGCCAGTGCGGACTACTTTGTGGTCATCGACCACCATCACCCGAATTTTATCCTTCTCTTCCATCATTCATTGCCCTTCAAACGAGACGCGTCGACATTTCTCTACACTTAGCTTACATCCAAACACCGAAATAACCAAAGATTAATCTGCACACCCGACGTAATAGTTGTTTAGCGTGGAAAATGTATTCGATACTATTGACATCAACACAAATGGAGTGGATTTCATATGGCGCAGCTCAGCGACTCCAAGCCAGTTTTATCCGAGTACCTTCATTTGGTTTACTTTCGACTGATAGTTCTGCACCGATAGATTCGGCCCTTTCCCGCATAATCTTCAAGCCCAGATGATCCGGTGGTACAACTTCAGAGCCGAAGCCAACGCCATCATCTTCAACACAAAGCTCAACCTTCGAGGTATCGCACAAGATATGAACAGTAACACGGGACGCATTGGCGTGTTTTGCTATATTATTCAACGCCTCCTGGACAACGCGATAAAGCGCCACTTTCTCATCGGGGGAAAGATCACATTCTCCCTCAATTTCAACATCCACAGGGATTCGCGCTCGTCCAGTCGTCGATTCCGCCAGCTGCCGTATGAGCTCTTCAAGCTCCGCCTCTTCAATCGCGTAAGGGCGCAGCTCAATGAGCAAGGTTCGCATTTCCGCCAACGCCCCTTTGGTCAATTCATTCAACACTCTTAGTCGGTTACGGCCGAGCTCGGGATCTTTCTCCCACAAGCTTGGCAGCACTTCCGAAACTAAGCTGGCGGAGAACAACGTTTGTGTTACTGCGTCATGGAGATCACGAGCTAGACGTTGGCGCTCCTCATAGACAGCAGTTTTCCGAGCTTGATCTTGCAGATGAGCTTGTTCAATTGCGATCGCAGCCCTTTGAGCCAACGCCTCAAACAGCCGTTGTTCCTCTGCTCCAAAACCTCTTGGTTCAACGTAATCCACATTAAATACACCGTAAACCTTATCTTCACCTTTTATGGGAACGTGCATTAAAGAATGGATTCCCTCCGCTTCAGTTATCCACTTAGTAACATGCGGATCTTCACCTACATCATGAATCATTACAGGCTGGCCTGTTTCCATAACCCACCCAACTTCACCCTCCCCGCCACCAAATTCCACCCTCTCGAGGGTTTCAGGTTTGAAACCTTTTGACGCCCGCACAACCAATTTGCTCGCTTGATCATCCCAATAGAGCAGTGCCCCTTTATCGGCGTGAAGAATCTCCACAGCAATATCCACGAGTGCCTCAAACACTTGGTCGACCTCAAGATGCCGGAACAACTCCTCGTCAGCCAGGTACAGGGCATTGAGCTCGCTCCTCCGTTGCTCAATCTCCTGAGTCCGTTCGCTCACGAGAGCCTCCAACTCTCGACTGCGAGCTTGAATACCACGAACTCGCAATCGATAACCTGTGAAGATGATTGCAGCTACGACGACAATGCTTACTAGTTGAAACCAGGTTGTCTCCCAGATCGGGGGTGTCACGGAAATGGAAACCGAGACACCTTCTTCGTTCCACACACCATCGCTGTTGGAGCCCTTGACTCGAAATACATACTCGCCTCCATCAAGATTTGTGTAGCTCACATATCGACGTGTCCCTGCCACCACCCAATCTTGATCGAAACCTTCCAGCATATAGGCGTATTGGTTATTGTCGGGAGCATAGAAATCCAGCGCTGCGAATTCGAATGCGATAAAGTCATCCGTATAAGAAAGGTCTATGTGCTCATTGGGAAGTAAATCATGGCGGACCGGCTCATTATACTTATAGAAGGTCGTGATCACGATTTCCGGAGCATGGGGATTCTGTTGAATATCTCCCGGGTAAAAAGCGGTAAAGCCGCCAATCCCGCCGAAGAAAAATTCCCCGCTCGTACTCTTGAAATGTGCCCCCACGTTGAACTCGTCGTCCTGCAAACCATCACGCTTATCGTAGTTTTGGAAAGTCATATTCACAGGATCAAAATCCGACAAACCTCGATTCGTACTCATCCACAGGTGCCCTTCAGCATCGGCTTCAATCCCGTAAATTGTATCGTTGGGCAACCCATCATCCTCTGTATAAACCTCGAACTTCTTCGTCGTGCGATCGAATCGGTTCAATCCCCCTCCCCAAGTACCTACCCACATATTCCCTTCAGAATCCTCATAAAATGCAAAAATGGAGTCGGAGCTCAAGCTGTCCGGATCATCTGGGTTATGTTGATATCGAATAAACTGGTTGCTCCCTGGCTCCAAGACGTTGACGCCGCCTAATGTACCTACCCATAGGGCGCCAAACTGATCCTCGTAGAGCGCCCAAACGCGGTCGTCACTGAGACTTTGAGGGTCTTCAGGATCATTCCGATAACTGGTGAACTTCCCTGTGGAAGGATCGAACCGATTGACACCATCGTAGCGTGTGCCCACCCATATCTCCCCTGAATGGCTATGAATTAGAACAAGCACTTGGTTTCCACTCAAGCTTTGTGGGTCGTCCGGATCGTTGGTGAAATGAGTGAAGGTTTCCCTTTGTGGGTCGAATAGGTCCAAGCCACCCGCCGTTCCAACCCACACCATGCCTGAAGGATCCTCAAGAAGCGTGCGAACATCATCACTGAGCAAGCTTTCAGGATCGGCCTCATCATGCCGATAGACGATAATCTCTTCCGTTTCTCGATCCAGCTTGTTGAGACCACCATTAAACGTCCCAACCCAAACCATCCCTTTTGAATCCTCCATGATCGACCAGATCATATTGTCGCTGAGGCTATTCGGTTGGATGGGATTGTGCTGGTATAGCCTGAATCGATCCGTTGAACGATTGTACTTACTCAATCCCCCTCCCCAGGTTCCAAACCACATAACGCCTGATTGATCTTCAAAAATCGACCAGATCGCGCTACTTCCGAGACTGGTTGGGTCATAGGGATCGTTGAAATAGTGTGAAAAATGTGGATTCTCCGTCAATGAGGAAACACTCTCAGCCGGTAATAGATTCAAGCCATTCCTAGTGCCGATCCAGAGGTTCCCAAGGCGATCCACATAGATGGAACGTACGCGGTTTTGACTCAAGCTGTGTAAGTCATTCGAGTCAGCTTGAAAGTGAAGAAAGGTTCCACTTTCTGGATCAAGGCGGCTGACCCCACCTTCCTCAGTCCCAATCCAGAGGTATCCTTGATGGTCTTCAAAAATGGCGGAAATATCGTTGATGTTTAGACCCTCTGGATCGGAAGTGTCCTTGAAATGAGTAAATGTCCCGCTGATCCGATCGAACAGGTCCAGCCCATCATGCGTTCCAACCCAAAAACGCCCTTTGGAATCTTCAAAAATAACACGCACTGCATTCTCGCTCAGAGATGTCGGATCCCCGCTATCGTGGACGTAGTGCGAGAATGAACCCGTTGCACGATCTATCCCATTCAATCCACCTCCCTCGGTTCCGACCCACAGAGTTCCTTGCTGGTCTTCATAGAGGCTGATCACCCAGGCTCCCTCGAGGTATGAGGGATCATTCGTGTCCTGAGGGTAATGAATGAATGTACCCGAAGCTCGATCGTAACGATCAAGGCCACTTCGCGTACCGATCCATAGTTGGCCGTCGCGATCTACGAAGAGTGATGAGATGAAGCTATCCACGATTGAGGTTGGATCATCAGGATCATGCTTATAAACAACAAACTCATACCCATCGTATTTATTCAAACCATCTTCTGTGCCGAACCATAGGAACCCCTGGGTATCCTGCGCGATAGCCAGGATTGCGTTCTGTGAAAGGCCGTCCTCAATGGTTAATCGCTCAAACCGGATAGTTTGAGCCTGTGCTGCCACGCGAAATGGCAACAGGGAAAGCCCAATAATTCCAATTGCTAGCAGAAGGATTCTTCGTCTTGTGTTCATGGCTTCAAGCGCTTATGGGCCTGGTTTCAAAGGTCCACAGCAGCAGAATTATATCTCGCATTCAACAGAACTCCCGTATCGAATTTTAGCTATCAATTCTTCGTACTCCTTCAAATCGCTCGGTGTTCACACATTATCTGAGATGATCTCTATCGATCATGGAACACTAACATAGTTGCACTCTATGAATGTTCCACAGCATAGTTTTTCATGGTAGGGCACTACCACAAAATAAATACACTCACACTTTATCGCATCCACTCAATGGACACATCCCCCATGGGGTCTATGAACCACCTGGCCAGGTGGACGATATGAAAATGCATCACATAGTCCCTGTAGATTTGGCTCTTCGGGAGGATGTCATCAGAGGGATTTCCCCGTAATCTTTAGGCACGCAAGAGTTCAAAGCAGGAGAAGGTCATGAACTTCGAACAGGTATTATCGATCCTGACGCAGGCTGGCGCACTCGCAATCGCTTTCGGCTTTCTATACGAACTCCACCAACTCATCGTCAACTACAAAGTTGAAGAAATGGAGGAGATGGATCGTCGAATGGCTGCTCGACGACGCTACACACAAGAGCGGATCGCAGCATTGGGGCGAACAGATGTGGAACAATTGCCGCTCTTGTCACCCGCCTTGCAGGGGATTGAGAAGACCTTCTTAAATGGAACCCAGTCAAGCAATAAGCAAGAGTCCTCGCTAGGACTTCCAGAGCGAGATTTCATCGAGATACCTTGCGAAATATGTCAATTCATACCATTTGACGGAGTGAATTTTGAATACAGTCCGATTGAAATACCATCTGAAGAGGAGAGTTTACGATGAGCATCATGATGAAGGATACGAAACGAATTCAAAAGAAGCGGAAAGGATTACACCTGTACTTCCTGGCAGGCGTCGCGATGGGTCTTACATGCCTGATACTCTCATTCGCTGTATTTGGCTTTCTCAGTATGTCCACTCCCACGCCTGAGCCACCATCACCTACTGCAACACCCGATATCACCGCATCCATACAAGGGATTGTATGGCACGACCTGTGCGTCAACACTAGCACCGATGAGGAAGCACCCCCAGGGTGCGTGAAAGATGACATGGGCATTTACATTGGCAATGGATCACTCGAGCCTGGTGAACCTGGTCTACCGGATGTCATGGTAGAGCTCGGAGTTGGAGCCTGTCCATCTGCCTCATTTGCGAGTGTGAAGACCGATGTAGAAGGAAAATTCGCCTTTGAAGATTTGTCGCCGGGAAAGTACTGCATCTTTTCTAGCTTAGGTGGAAGCCCGGTCACTGCCTCGGTAGAACCTGGCATTTGGACACATCCTAAGAGTTCAGATGGCACAGTGCGCGGCATGTTAACCCTTAACCTTCTTCCGGGTGAACAGCGAGAAAATGTGAATTTCGGCTGGGATTTCTTCAACAAACCTGCACTCCCTACCCCTGAACCGACACCTGAGCCGACACCAGAACCCACAGAGATACCGAGCTGTATCGATGCGGCAACTTTTATCAAGGATGTGTCCATTCCCGATGGAACGGTAATCGATTCTGGTAAATCATTCACCAAGACCTGGCGGCTACGAAATAACGGCACATGCACCTGGGACGGAGGATATGACCTGGTCTTCGAGTCTGGATACAGTATGGGAGGATATAAAGTTAATCCCCTGATAAGCGAGGTTGAGCCCGGGCAAGTCGTGGATCTGAGTGTTGCGCTCAAGGCGCCGAGTACTGGTGGAACCTATTGGGGGTATTGGAAACTCCGGAATGAAAAAGGCGAAGTCTTCGGTGTGGGTGAAGACGCAAATACTCCGCTATGGGTAAAGATCCTTGTCGAGCCCGACATCACCGATTGGAGGGGAGAATACTTTAGTAATCGAAAGCTTGAAGGCGATCCAACCCTCATTCGGAATGACAAGAAGATCGACTTCGATTGGGGAAACAAATCTCCATCGGAAACTCTATCGGCCAATTACTTCTCCGCTCGGTGGACCAGGAGAATGAAGTTCGACGCAGCCACATACCGCTTCTCGATCCTCGTGGATGATGGCGTGCGCCTCTGGGTAGACGGACGGTTGGTCATCGACGAGTGGAAGAATGGATCTGCACGAACAGTATCTGTAGATCTCGACATGACCAGTGGGCAGCATGACCTCAAGCTTGAGTTCTACGAACGCGAGGGCGTGGCGCGCATCCGCCTCGATGTGGCTAAGGTCTCTATCCCCAGCGATACCGCATGGAGGGCAACATACTGGTTCAATCGGACGATGGACAGCAAATGGGGGCTGGTAAGATCCGTTGATACCATCGATTTCGATTGGGAGATGAACTCTCCAGCGCTGGGTATTCCAAGCGACGATTTCTCAGCCCGATGGAGCCGAATCATAGACTTCGAAGAAGGGGTCTATCGTTTCTATGCAGTCGCCGATGATGGAATCCGCGTGGAGGTCGATGACGAGCTCTTGATCGACGAGTGGCACATCAGCAATGCCAGCGAGACCTACTCCGCCGAAGTTACGCTCTCTGGCTCTGCTGAAGTGATAATTGATTACTTCGAACGCGGTGGGCATGCGAAAGTTTCCCTGTGGTGGGAGTTTCTGGGGCCATTGAATCATCCACCGGTGGCAGGTGCCGATAGCTATGAGACTGTGGCAAATGAGAAACTCATTGTTCCTGCACCAGGCGTACTTGACAACGATATCGATGACGACTCACCATTGCTCACGGCGTTGCTCGAGACGGAACCAAGCCATGGAAGCGTAGATCTTCGGGAGGATGGATCATTCACCTATATACCAGAACCAGATTTCAACGGAGAGGATCAATTTACCTATCGTGCTAGCGATGGGCAAGCAACCTCAGACCCAGCTACGGTGACGATCAAGATAACACCTGCAAATACTCCCCCGATAGCTGTAGACGATGTCTTTGAGATCGAGGAGGACGAAACTTTGGGTGTGTCCGCTCCAGGAATCCTTGCGAATGATATTGATCCGGACGGGCAAGTACTCCAGATCATCCTTGAAGACGAACCGCTCTTTGGTAGCCTCACACTGGGGCTGGACGGTTCATTGGAATACACCCCTGTGGAGGATTTCAACGGGGAAGACCAGTTTTCGTATCGGCTAAACGATGGCGAAGCGACGTCTGAGTTGGCGATCGTCCAAATCCAAGTGCTCCCCATGAACGATCTTCCCCAGGCAATCGAAGACCTGGTGGACGGCATAAAGGATCAGGTCCTCGAGATTGACGTTCTCGATAACGATCTGGGCCTAGGTGATGGACCTCTGACGCTCTCCATTGAGATCCCCCCTACTGAAGGGACGATCGAGATCGTTGAAGATAAAATCCTATACACACCCAGGGAAGGATTTACTGGCGACGATGGGTTCGACTACGTTATAACCGACGTGGACGGCGATCGTTCTCAGGCAAGTGTCTTCATCCAAATAACTGAGGGCGAAGAAGACGCCTTTTGATCGCTGAATTTTGGTCGTCTATGTGTGGGGCTTGGCAGTCGCCGAGCCCCATTGTTTTTCCGGAAGTAATGATCACCCTGCGCGCAGGCGGATAGACTTCGGCCAAGAACTTCGCAGTTCGGACACACCGAGTAGCGAGTTTAATTCCTTCAAGGGAAAGTTGACACCTTCGACGATACTCCCAAGGCGACACAAGCGCATATTTTCGATAAGGGGCTAAGGAGAGCATTCTGAAATGGCACAATCGATCTTTGAGCGTTATGGCGGATTTGCGAACGTAGGCAGGGTAGTATCAAGCTTCTATGACAAGATGCTCGAATCTCCTGTCACCAGCCCTTTCTTCGCCAAAACAGATATGAAACGTTTAATTGACCATCAGACCAAGTTCATCGCCACTGTGATGGGTGGCCCTGCCAGCTATACGAACGAGCATATCGAGCGGATTCACGCCCGCCTGGGCATCACAGAAGAAGCCTTTCTCGAATCTCTCATGCTCATGAAAGAAACCCTGGAGGATTTCGATTTTGCAGACGATGACATCCAAACGGTTGAAGATGAAATGATGGGCTACAAGAATTTCGTCGTGACCTAGAGTTGAGCATACCCATGAGCGACAAGAGCACTGTGGAGAACGAATTATTGCGACAGGCGGCCCAAGCCATAAGCGTTGGCATTGCCATTGTCGAACCTGAAAACTGGACGATCATTTTCGAGAATCCGAACTTCTTCAAGTGGTTCCCACCCACTGGAGAACAAGAGGAGATGCTGACATCACGCGTTCCTGAGTTGAAACAGGATCGCGCAGAGAGTCAGCTCGAAGCTGGAAGAAGCTATAGCTTCGAAACCAAGGCTGAAGCTGGTGGTCATGACCTTCCGATTGTGGTCGAACTGAGGTCTTTATCAGAGGAGGCGGGCAGCCAGATTTTGGTCGAGTGTCGTGACCTTTCGAAGCAGAAACGCGTCGAATACATGCTCGAGTCCTACCCACAGATGTCGGAAAAGAACGCCCGCGAGTTGCAGAGAGAGAAGGATCGCGTCGAGCGGCTGCTGCTCAACATCATGCCCAAGTCCGTGTACGAAGAGATGAAAGATTACGGCACAGTGACGCCGCAGCTCTTCGAAAGTGCATCGATCTTGATGGTCGACTTCGTAGGACACACGGAGAAGGATATCGCACACGATCCGGCTGCGCTCGTCACCGAGATCAACGACATCTTCACGGTCTTCGATCGGATCACCGACTTATTTGGTTGTGAGCGGATTCGAATAGTCGGAGATGCCTACATGGCTGTTTCAGGTCTTCCGGAGGCTAACCCAGATCACGCCCACAATATCGCGCGCGTGGCTCTGCGGATGCTCCGCTACATCGAGAAACGCAACTCTGCGCATTCCGAGCCGTGGTATTGTCGGATTGGCATTAACTCCGGGGCTGTCATTGGTTCTCTTGTGGGAGTCCAGAAATACGTCTATGACATCTTCGGGCCTGGTGTGAACATGGCGGCTCGTATGGAGACACTCTCCGAGCCAATGAAGATCACCATCAGTGAAAATACGTTTAAGCTTATTGAAGACGACTTCGAGTGTACGGAGCGAGGTGAATTCGAGGTCAAGGGTTTCGGTCCGCAGATGCTCTACTTCCTCGACCGCGAGCGACCCCACGCGTGACTTAGGACGATCCTTCCACGCTTTATCTCCACTCCAGCGTCAAGGATTTTCCCGACAACAATCCTCAAGAATCAAAATCAACGTGGCGATGTAACGCGCGACGGCTCGGCGGAGAGAGCTACATTCAGATGATCTTAGCATTGGAGTATTTCCCCATAAAAGGATTACTCGAGAAATGACATCGCTTTACAACAGGTGTTTAAGGGGCATAAAAGTGCGCAAATGAGTGCATCGTGACGACCTTTGACAAATTCGGATAAGTTGCATGTTCACTTTACTGGCAACTATATGTATGCACAAAGATCCTGCTTGGGAAGCAGGATCTTTACTCTTTGCATCGACTGCCCAAAGCTTGACGGATCATGCCCGGAGGATCATAATCCCGGTCTTATTCCGAGGCCCACAGAACAGCGTTGGATGCACAGAAAACCAGGAATGCGATCAAGAGCAGTACGATGTTTTGAAAGCCCGTGAAGTTCCTCCATAGAAAAGCGATCCAGTACAAACTGAAACCTATCCATACTAAGGTCGACACAATACTAAAGGTTGTTTTCCGTTGAAATCGCATTTTGTCCTCCTTGATGCTCATATAGCCGGTTGTCTTCTTGAGTTCGCTCTTAGTATTCATGCTTAGGCTCCTTTGAATGTTCTTAGTTCATGTTCGTATTTCGAAAGCAGCTTAGCATGGTGCAGGGTTTTCTCCATCCACCCCTGGGTGGATTGGGGGATTGAATGTTGGATCAACACATGGAGTCAGACTTTTAAATGGCACACGTGACAAAAGAAGGAGTCCCTTCCCATGAAAACGATATTGTTGGGGTTAGTCAAGTAATGGAACGAAAAGTCACGCTAAATTAGCAGCTTCAGCGGGTAGGCACAGGCCAGAAGAAGCGCTTCATCGAACGCCTTTATATGTCATGGAGAGCAACCTGGGCGTTCCTGTGATAAGAATCCTTCCTATTAAAAAATTCTTATCTAAGAGCTCGCCATGCCTGTCAACTTCCTCATCCAACAACAGCAAGCCGTCTATGGGCAGTATGCGGGGGAATCCTCCCCTCAGCAGCTCGCCCGGTACTTTCACGTAGATGACACGGATAGGCAACTCATCCTCCGGCGCAGGTCGACTTATAGTCAGCTTGGCTTTGCGCTGCAGGTATGCACTGTGCGCTCTTTGGGCACGTTTCTTTCCAACCCGCTTGACGTGCCAGAGGGGGCCGTGCGCTATGTCGCGAACCAATGACCAATATTGATTTGTCAGAATTGCGTATCGTACCCATAAAAGATCTCTTGCTGCATGAGCAAGCAGACGAAACGCGTCTGCTACCTTTATCAGCATCAATCAAGCAAGAAGGTTACTTACGCAATCCCCCTCTGGTCTGAGAGACCGGCGGACCTGATCGCAGTTACATTGTCCTCGATGGTTCCAATCGTATTGCCGCATCCAAGGTTCTAAACTTGGATCACGTGGTGGTACAGATCGTCCGACGATCACATGAGAAAATTCCCTTGCAGACCTGGACCCTAGCCATTGTGGGTTGCAGTGTGCTGGAATTATTTCACACGATCACATCAATGCCAGAAATCGAATTTACTCCCTCGAATGTGTCAAATTCTGGCCTGCTACATTTCCAGCACATTAAAGAGGTAACACTTCACCTTCTGAGTGTTCAAAGATGGGAGATCTTGATTCGCTCAAGCTCAATAATTGATCGAGCGGATATCCTTGAACAACTTTTGACGAATATCCGCCAAGTTGGGGATTTGCAGAGAAGCAGCGCTCAAACACCAGCCGAATTGTACCAGTTACATCCGGACAGTATGAGGTGGGTTGAGGTGGCTCCATTTCAATTAGATGAGATCAAAAGACTTGCTGAGCATGGGCAATTGCTGCCATCAGGTCTGACCCGATTTATCGTCTCGCCCCGGATCTTGGGACTGAATTATCCCTTGACTCTACTAAACCACGATTCCTCAGCTGAAGCAAAGCAGGGCTAATTGGTTGAATGGATTCAGCAACTCAAGCGGGCAAGACGAGTTCGATACTACCCTGAATCGACCATCGTGTGTAATGACTGACTTGCTTACAAACCAGGACAAGCATCTCAAGCTTGCTTGTTACTATCAAGCTGCGCTCAGGTCGACACTTCCGGACTTGCTTGGTCGCTCCGCAGCCCAACACATATCACACACCTCGTCTCCAAGGGACAAAGTGTGGGGACGAGTGTAGTAACCAGGTTTTCCAGATCCTTCTACCATCGCGTATGCTAATGGCCAATCAAACCAGCACCAGGAACGATAGAACACATCGGCTTCGCCCCGGTCACCATGTGTTTCGCTATACTGCATGACGAAATGGAAGGGGGCGCAAAAAGTCCAATGGGTCAGGAATTGACCTTCTTCGGCCCAACCCTTGCCCTCATACCCCGGTCTCCCTGCTGGACTAAACGGAAAGCGCATGAACATCCGCAGCATCATGTTCATCTGCAGTTGCGGATCAGAGATGATGATCCTCACGATTCTTTTTGGAAGGGATATAAATTTGACATAGATCTTCCATCCCACATCTGCAAAGAGTTCGATGGCATAGTTTCGATCAATCCCTGCATCGAGCAGCGCATGATAGAAGCCAATTGTCATAATTGCCAGATATACATTGTGCCGGTTGCCTAGATTGGGGTAAATCCCTAAATCTGATTCACTCCGAATTCGATCAATATTTACCCAGGCGCTGTCATAAATCTTCCTGACATCCGACTGGAGAAAACGTCCCGCTTCCGGTTTATCACGGATTTTCATCCTGCCCTGGAAAATTTGGCTCAAAGCGTTTTTGGTTAAACGACGATAAATGATTCTGAAGAAAAACATGTTTCGTCCTTTGAGAGGTTCGGTTTAGTAACAATCATAGTCGTGAGTTGCATATCGATCTAGCGCAAATCCGCGCTCTAACGCCACGCTGTTCGGCGTAGGATATTCCAGTTCCCTCGTATTCGTTTCCAAATTCAGGAAATACATGGACATCATCCGAACCAAAATTACCCTTGTCAGTATTGGAAAACATAAGTTCAGGGATTGAATTTGAGTAGCTGGTCAACAAGAATAAAACAGGTCGTTTGGCGCATGGCAATCCCCCGAACCCCTGGTAGTTTTATCTAATGAGTGAGTGCCAATTTCCATCCCAATGGTGGCCTTGACATGGAATATTTATCAAGACGCGGTTTTATAAAGCTAAGCGGTGCTGGATTAGCTGCGACGATCCTCGAGACGACTTTCCCTCAACTAAAGTACCAAGATTTTCCCGAATCAGATTCCTTGGGGCGTGTTGTAACAGGGACTGCAGAGGTAAAAATTCAACCCGACGCCGAAAGTCAAACCGTGGGAACACTCTATCAAGATGCTGTTGTGCCTTGGATTCGAGAAGTCGCGGGGGCTCACCCATATCGATTCAATCAACGTTGGGTCGAAACGCCCACAGGTTACATTCATGCCCCACTCCTCCAACCCGTTAAAAACACCCCCAACAATCCGACAAATCGATTGGTTGAAACAAGTCTAGGGCCTGGAATGTGGGTCGAAGTCAGCGTGCCATGGGTAGATGTAATTCTCGCAAATCCGCCCCCACGAGCACCGTGGCTCGTAAACAGTTCAATGCCCCGCTTTTATTACAGTCAAATCTTTTGGGTTGATGAGATACGGGAAGACGACGATAGCCGATACTTATACCGCATAAATGAACGCTATGGGTTCGGCGATGTCTTTTGGGCTGATGCGAAAGCATTTCGTCCACTAACGTTTCATGAGGTGGAGCCCCTCAATCCAAGCGTGGAAGAGAAGCGCGTGGTTGTCAACGTTAACCGACAAGAATTATCTTGCTACGAAGGTAAGCAAGAAATCCATTTTTGTCGCGTATCCACAGGTGTACAACTGGATCCCCAAGAAGAGTCATCCGATGAAGCTATAACACCTCTAGGGCCCCATCCGATTTGGCGGAAAGCAATTTCCATGCATATGGTTGGTGGAACCACCGGTGGAGGTTGGGACATACCCGGAGTCGGATGGACGACGTTGTTTGTTGGCAATGGAGTCGCAATTCACTCAACTTTTTGGCATAACGATTTTGGCGTCCCGCGATCGAGGGGTTGTGTCAATGCAAAACCCGAGGACGCGAAATGGATTTTCCGCTGGGTAAATCCGCTCGTCCCATATGATCCGGGCGATGTAACCGTTTCCATGCCTGGGGGAACGATCGTCGAAGTGATGGAGGGATAATGATTTGGATCAAGTTTCCAAATTCATCAGTGATCGGCCGCGCTGGCTAGCCATCACAATAACTACGGTGTTGGTAGGAGCCAGTTGGATCTGGCTGTCGGCAGTTCCTGCTTCTGGAACTACAGGCGGACAAACGCGCAGCCCGCGTGAAGGTTTCAGTGCTACCGACTTCACATTGGAATTGCTTGGGGGTGGTCAAATAACTCTATCGGACCTAAGAGGCAAAGGTGTGGTAATCAATCTCTGGGCTTCATGGTGTCCACCATGTAGAGCGGAGATGCCTGCCATACAGCAAGTATATGAAGATTACAAGGAGCGAGGCCTGGAGGTTCTTGCGGTCAATACAACATTTCAGGACAGCGAACAGGCGACCGCCTCATTTATCAAGGAATTCGATCTTACTTTTCCAATCCCACTAGATCGCAGCGGAACGGTAAGCCGCCAATACCAATTACGCGCTCTTCCTTCCACTTACTTTGTTGACCGGGAAGGTATCATTCGAAAGGTAATCATTGGTGGTCCAATGAGCGAAACCACGATCCAGGCCGCCGTGGAGGAGGTCTTGGAGCGTGAATCCTGATGTTTCCTATCTTTCAACTCGGCCCTCTTGCCATCCAAGTACCAGGCTTGTTCCTGCTCGCGGGGATCTGGATCGGAACCTGGATGGTAGATAAGGAGGCGCCCCGGTACCGGCTTTCGACCAATTATATAAGCAACCTTATTTTCATCGGACTGGTGGTTGGTATTGTCGGTGCACGCCTTGCATATGTCTTGCGTTTCCTGAATGTTTATCTTGATGACCCACTGGGAGTGTTCGCGCTTAACACCAACACACTTTCACCAATTGAAGGGATTTTGAGTGGTCTAACCGCCGCGCTTATCTATGGTCAAAGGAAGGACCTCCCCTTGTGGAAAACTTTGGACGTACTAACCCCAAGCCTGGCAATTTTCGCTCTGGCTTATGGTTTTAGCCACCTCTCCAGTGGCGATGCTTTCGGCGCTCCAACAACCGTCTCATGGGGGGTAGAGCTCTGGGGTGATCGCCGACACCCAACCCAAATCTATGAAATTATCAGCGGTTCCTTGGTCTTTATCCTGATTTGGCGCCTTCGAACTCGCACACCTTTCACAGGGTTTTTATTCCTATCGTGGGTGTCACTTACTGCTCTCAGCAGACTGCTTATTGAGGCGTTCCGTGGCGACAGCGTCATAGTTTTTAACTCATTACGGAGTGCTCAATTGGTGAGTCTGCTTATCCTCCTCGCCTCGCTTGCCGGCCTTCACCTCCTTGCACGACGCCTAGCTACTAATACAATCCCAAGAGAAAAATTACCATCCGAATCTGTAAGCCCAAAAGATGGTAGTTCGTCTACGGGGAAACGAAGTTAAAGGGATTTACCCTTCCATAAACATCGCTTTGCATTTCAAAGTGTAGGTGAGGGCCAGTCGAATTTCCTGATGAACCAATACCACCAATAACATTTCCCTGAAACGCCGCCTGTCCACAAACTACATTTACCTGGCTCATGTGAGCATACAAGGTTTGCCACCCATCGCCGTGGTCAAGGACGACCATATAGCCATACCCATAGGTATTCCACCCTGCGTAGACAACAACTCCACTAGCGGCAGCATAGATCGCGTTTCCCATGCCGCCAGCGATATCAATCCCTGGATGGTAATCGCTGTAATCATTACCAGAAAGGTAGCTTGCAACTGTCGGCCAGATAAAATATCCTTCCCCAATTGGGCCATCGTAAATGGAGCCACAAGCACCCGGCCCTGCGACCTTGGCAACCGCGGGATTACTGCGGGTGATACGTGGTGCACTCCACGTGACGAATTCTCTCTCCCCACCAGGAACCACCAGCCACGTCCCCGGCTCGATAGGGGGATTATCAAAGTTCGAGACCTGCGCCAAGTTGTTTCCTGGCCAATCAACCAAATCTCGTACAGTCACGCCAAAAAATGTCGCTACGGTTTCAAGGCTATCCCCATCATGCCACTCATAATATGTTCCATCGACGGGCAGGATTTTCAGGGTCTGCCCCGGCCTGAGGCTGTGTGGATTGTCTTGAAGAATAGAATAATTCCCCCAGAGAATCGTTTGTGGGCGCAGGCCAAAGGAATCTGCAATGCCAAATAAAGTATCCCCAGTATTTACCTGATAATCCAGCACCTCGATCCTGGTCCGTTCAGGGAATACAGTCCGAAGATCGGCGCTTCGTGTAATTCCTGGTAATGAATCGTCGACCAAGATGTAAGCTGGCAAATCAGTAATGCTCACACGAGATGTCTGACTGATTTCTTCCGTCAAATCGATCTCTACCGGCGAATCGGGGGATGCTGAAACGGCCAAGAGCCTACTCCCAAGAATTGGGTAAACACCGAGAACTGCAATGACCATGATTGACAAAATGATCCCACCCCTTAATGGCCCCAAGTCTTTAAAAATCCTTCCTATGCGGGATTTATGCCAAAATCTTTGGAGTAAGTATTTAGGGGAAACGCTCTTATCGTCATCAGAATTAGGAGGTTCAGTTCGACTAGACATATGTGGAGAATAACAGACAGAAAAGGAGCGTCAACGCGCTATTTTGCGCATGACGGATTGCTTATCTCCTGGATAAGGCATCAGTGAGGTAAAGAGAAAAATCAGGATGTAAGTTGTAATCACTCCGAGCTCGTATTAAGCTTCCGCTGCAACAGTTCTTTTTGATTGGGAGATCCCCTCCCCGCTTAAATAACCCAAGTATGCCGGCACCAGAGGCAGCACGCATGGACTAAGGAAGGAGAGTGCTCCTGCCACAACAGATGCAACATACGTGGGCGCTGCTGCTCCACCAAGGGGTAGATCTAGGTAAAAACCATTTTTAGTCGCCCAAATGGCGATCAAGGTGATCCTGTCGGTCACCATCATCAAACCAATAACAACCAGAAATAAACCGCTAATCCATTGGAATGTTTTTAAATATCTTCCGAGTTTACGGACAACACTTAATGAGCGCTCCAGGAGTAGGGCCAATAAGAGAAAGGGGAAGCCTAAGCCTAAAGCGTAGCCTGAGGAGAGCAACATTGCTTGGTACGTTGTATCCTGGCTGAAACCCAAGGTTAGGATTGCTCCCAGGGTTGTCCCAACGCAAGGGGTCCACCCAGCAGCGAATAACACACCAATTAAGGTTGAGTTCAGCCATCTATTGCTCCTCCATCGCTTGAGCTGGGGGCGGGTATCAATAGACAACCATGGTATGCGCAGGAGCCCAATGGTTAAAAGCCCGAAGAGAATAACAACAACCCCACCAATCCTGCCCAGAAGTATTTTGTATTGTCCGAAGAGCTGACCTAAGAGCGTGGCCGCCCCTCCCCATCCGATGACAAAGACCAACGTAAAGCCTGCGACAAAGAGCAATCCATGGCCAAATGTGGATAATCGTGAGGGTGGAGTGGGTGTCGTTGAACGCAGGACGGAACTCATAAACGCTCCTCAAGCATGCTTGAAATCTTTTTATCGAACGTCTCCAACTCCAGTGCACCAATGATAATGTCGCGAATGATCCCGTCCCTGCCCACAAAAACGCTAGTCGGTAGCCCTAAGAGGTTGTATTGCCCCTCGGATACTACACTGTCCCTATCCAACAAGATAGGAAAAGTAAGACCAAGTTCTTCAACATATGGACCCACCAGATCTGGGTCATCGGCAGCTGTCCAGTTAATGCCCAACACGACAAATCCTTGTTCGCTGTATTTTTCATAAGTCTGTTGGAGGGCTGGCATCTCCTCTCGGCACGGCGGACACCAGGTAGTCCAAAAATTAATCAAGACGACTTGTCCCTGGTGATCAATCAAGGAATGTGATACGCCATCCAGATCTTGGAGAGTGAAACCTGGGGGATGGGAACCAACCCTCACGCCTTCACCTATTGAAGGCGCTTGAGTTCCAATCAACTCAACAGGAACCGAAGTTGGTACTGCTGGAGTAATTGATGCATTTGTAGAACTTTCTCCTTCCCCAGCCTCATCAGTTGTTGGAGAACTTATTGGAAATTGAGGTGCTTCGTCTTGATCATTGACTGTATTTTCTGGAGCTGAGGGAAAGAATAGCCCCCAACCTAAAAACATCACTGTTCCGAGCACAGCAAGGAAAACAATTCCCTTCACAGCGTCTGTGAGAGGAGAACGGCGAGGCTTTAGCTGACGGTAATCATTCATGATTTAGTAGAATTTCCCAGTCACCCACATCCACAAGTTTGAGATCTCTTACCTATATAAGGAGTCACAATTCGTGAGGCAACTGAGGTTGCATTCAGCAAAATAAATTCTCATCTATTCTTCGACACGAACCCGTTTCTGGATCTTCGGTTTATTTTGCTTACCTGATCGCCTAAGCACTATCCCAGTCAGAGAAACCAGGGCGACAGCTAACATAAACACTTGGTTGATGTTTACGCCAACGACCAGTGAGGAATCGAGGCGGAGAAATTCCAGTAAGAAACGACCAACTGTATAAAGGATTAGGTAGACCAGAAAGAGATCTCCCGCACGCAACTTTTCACTGTATCGACGTCCCAGCCAGATCAGGAACAGGGCATTGGCCAGGTTCCATATGGATTCATATAGAAAAATAGGGTGGTAGTAGGAATAATCCTTGAAGTTTGGGAGACGGTTTTGAATGTCGATGAAAATACCCCACGGCAAGTCTGTCGGAGCTCCGTAGAGCTCCTGATTAACGAAATTGCCCCACCGTCCTATTGCCTGGCCTAAGGCAAGTGCAGGTGCAGAGAGGTCCAACCAGGGTAAGAATTCAATGCCTCTGCGCTTGGCAAAGAAATACAAAGCGAGCACTCCCCCAATCACCGCTCCTGGAATTCCAAGCCCTCCCTTCCAAATAGCGATCGCATCGAAAGGGTGCGTCAGATAATATGCTGTAGTTATCCCTCTCTCAACCATCGAAGGAGGGGGTGTGAGGATGTGCCAGAGGCGTGCACCTATGATTCCACCGATAAGAACCCAAATCAATCCATCCCACACCAACTCCGAATTCATGCTTCGGCGTTTAGCTTCCCTACTCGCAAACAGAGCCCCAGCCATAGTACCTAACATGATGATGATCCCGTACAAGTTTATGGCCAACGGACCAATTTCAATTTTCATAAACCTTGTGCTTCCTTTCCTTCAATTGAATTCTCACAAATTTCGAACACAGTCCCCAGTCTTGTCCGATTTTCTTCACAATTCAGATCAGGAACGAGTTGCATCTATTCAGAAATCACTTCTCGGATATCAGTTTTGTCCCGTCAGGTTGTGCTGGAATATATTTCTCGCTAGCAAGCTTCCACATGATACCCCTCGTCACCAATCCACCAAGTTTTCGAATGAAACATCCACCTTCCCGGATATTTGTTTGTAGATCCACAATAACGACAGAAGGTGGATGAGTGTAGAGGGGAGAAGTTTAGAAGGCCTTCGCCTGATACGAAAGTAAGCGCGCAGTGTAATTGTGCTTTCCGTCTCCGCCCGCGCGCACAACCGCCTGGAACAATTCGTTGGTGTTCGTCATCTCAGGGTTAAACATCACCTGAGCAAGCCCAGAGAAATAATCTACCCTTGCGTCATTCACTCCTGACACGCGTAGCAAACTGTTTTTGACTCTCTGCGCACAACTTCCACAACCCATTCCGTAAACCGCAAATTCAATATGAATTGTCTCAGATTTTTCGGCTGCGGTCGGTTCCTTCTGAAACGGATCTACGCCACAACAACCACTCATGATTTCTTTCTCCTTATCCGCTTATCTGATCATTCTTACGGTAACTGAAATAAGTTTACGAAAACCACAACCTGCGATGCCTCGAGACACCTTTAGGGAATCTGCCAGTTGCCATAGAACGGTGTAAATGAGTAGCCTACTCTACACAGCCGCAGTCTTGCCGCACGAGGAATAGGCGATTTGGCGTAGATTTGTTGCCATCTATCATTGTGGCGCGAGTGAAGCCTGGTCACGATTTCAAGCTTGTCGCGGTTTTCTACGCCTAAATTCCACCACCCCGCTTTGAATTTGGTGCCCCGAGCACTCTCCTCCCCGTATCGATACGCAAGGATACCGCCTCCCGAGGAAGTTGGACCGACGTCCCCTCCCTACCCTCTAAGGACGACTCCGTACGAGTCGAGACCTCTCCTGCCTCATCTAGGACTTCGATCATGAATAAGTCCAAATTTCTGCGTGCTGGACCGTCCGTTCGAGCTCCAGTTTTGAGGAATTTCGATCCGTGACAGGGACATTCGAACTGATCGTTGGGTCCTGCCCACTTATATAAACAACCCAATTGGGTGCAGACCTTGTAAATAGCTCTCAGATCTTGTTGAAGGGGATAATCAGAAGGTTGCCTTGCATCAGCGATTGTTTGAGGTCCGAGGTTCACTAACCAGAACCTGCCTTCCGCTTCTTCCTCAGGAAAAGAATCTTGAGGCGGGATGACGTCGACAGAAAGGGTAAATACACCACCAAGCTCGTCGGCACGAAACCTTGGGAGGGCAAACCAAAGCGCTGCACCTCCCGAACCAGTCATTAATACGACCATTGAAGCTCCCCATATGTAATACAGGAACTCTCGCCGACTCAATGGCAGGGTCTCATCGATGACTTCATTCACTCTTATATTCATTCCAATATCAGAAATCAACGAACTTGCTTGATTGGTAACGAGATAATTTCGATGAAGTTCTCAATCGACTTGCAAAGGTTCCCCTCATTTTCCCGCTTCAATAAGTGTTTGTTAAGAGCCGTTTGGCGGAGTTGCCACAGGCATTTGCGCGTGATGTGAGGCCTGGACGGGAAGGAATTCCTCAACAATAAGATTAAGTTAGAGCACAACTTAAGTAATATAAGGTTCTCAGCCTCATGAATGAGAAACTGTCCTTGTGTAACTCAATAAGTCCTCCATGAAGAAAAGAACCGGTGCAATTGACCGGTTCTCACTCAAAATTCCATAACAATCTATTCTATGGCGCTAGAGATCATCCCGGTTTCTCGGTCTCTCCCCTCCCCGAGCGTTTTCTGCTCCATGGGGTCCCCAATCGAGGTAATAAGAAATAATCGAAACCCAAATAACCGGCTACCTTCCATGCCAGAATTAGGCCTATCGCTAACAAGAATAGAACTGGGTTAGTGCTCGCAGATCCCGCCATCATGAAGTTCCAATTCATTAAAGCCCCGAAAAAGGCGGCAATGCCCGTAAAAGCCCCCACAATTAGGGCGATCCCGACAAGCAATTCACCATAAGCCACCAATTTTCCAAACCACGTATATGCCTCAATATCGAGGAGAGCTTGTATGAAGGATCGATACCAATCGAAAGCAATAGGTGGACGTCCGGCTTCAGGAAATGAGGTTGCGTTCAACCAATACCCTTTGATCGCCTCTCCGCCCGCCACCCAAGCCGGATTATCAACTTTATGTATGGCCGCATCGAGCCAACGATACCCAAGCCATAATCGTGGAAACAACCAGAACAAACCTGCATTTTTATCGCCCAAGAGTTTCTGAATAAAGGGCGGATCCTCGATCCAATTTCTTTCAACTGTCGATGTTGCAGACATGACAGCCTCCTAGTGAAACTTTTTACAAAGGGTAAATGATCAGATGGGAACAGGGAAGCTACTTAATGCTTGCACACTAACAAGCCTTTTTATCAAACTGTACTAAGGCCAAATTGCTGTGTTCCCATCGGATCACCATTTTCAGCCTGGCTGGTGATGATATTCGATATTCAGGTCCCTTTTAGACGTTTTTATGAGACATTTATGGGACGGTAGGCCATATTGCCCTAGGTAGTTTAAGCGGATGCATGTATTGTGAAAGGATAATGTTTTTCAAGGAGTGCAATCGTATGCTCGATGAATCGATGAAATCCTCTGAATTTCTTAATGATGCCGGGGAAGGTCACCTGCCACAAGATTTGGATAATCCTTCTAAGTTCGAAGGGGTAATGTCCGCACTAAAGGCATCCGTAGGGAAGAGGAGGCGTTCATTTTTCGCCTTAAGTTTGGCGCTCAACATAATCTTAATCGATCGGTTGATCTTCGCCAAAGTCACGACCTTAGAAGATTATTTCGCCATGAACTCACCATTCTTTACATATCCTTCTATCATCTTGACGATCGTTTCCGCAGTCATATTTGGATGGGCAGTGGCTAAGAGGATCATGTCATTCGAGTATGCATCAGTGATTACATCTCGGTTGGCATGGTTTCAAATACTTCTGGGCGGTGCGTTTCTAATACTTTCCGTGGGTTGTCCCAATTGCGACAGCCCTCTCTTCTCAACTATTGGCATGCAAGGAGGATTGGGAATTTTCCCATTGGGCGGTTTAGAACTTAAGTTGTTAGCGATTCTGCTTCTCTGGTCCAGTCTAACGCTGGTCACCAAATCTGAGAGGAGTGTCGAGATAGCTGTGGATGCAGAACTAGTTGAAGATCAATTGGTCTTGGATCAACCACGTAAAAGTTTGCTGCAAAGAATTCGTCCTACACTACTGCCTGTTGTCGTTATCGTAGCTGTGCTTTCCCTACCCCTGCTTCCTCCCACGTGGAAATTTGACTTTTCCAACGATGATATTTCTCCGCCTACTCTGTCAACTGAAGGAGCATCAGAAATTAGTCTTGCAGGATTGATTGAACAGGTACTTCCTCCGGATGGTTATGATCTCGGTGTGAACTACAGCGAGATCGGACCTCAATTGCTTGAATCGGGAGCAATAGATCTCGACCGCTTTATCGAGAGGTACGAACAAGGCGGCGCACCTTTGAGCGATTTTCAAGTAAAAATCCTAACCGAGAAAGTCAATGAACCGATCATAATCAACCAAGACAATGCTCATTTCCTGCTCAACTTTTTCTGGGCGCTTGGCTTGACCAACAAGAATCCCATCCTTGATGATGGTCCAATGATGGCATACAGTGAAGGGGAGATTGGTCGATTTGCTTCAACTGGTGGATGGAGCCTCGGCCAAAAAGACCCTACGGAATTGTATTCCAGCACAGCGATCATCCAATTGTCCCCTGAACAACAAGAACTCGTTGAGGAGGTTGCAGCTGTGGTTTACAGGCCATGCTGTAACAACCCCACCATCTTCCCCGATTGCAATCATGGTATGGCAATGCTCGGAATGCTCGAATTACTCGCTGCAAATGGGCTGGGTGCGGATCAGTTGATGGATGCAGCAAAATATTTCAATGCGTTCTGGTTTCCACAACAAAGCATCGAGGTAGCCACATATTTTCAGACTACACAGGGATTGAGTTTCAGTGAAGTCGACCCGGAGCTTGTAGTAGGACCGCAAATTTTTTCAGGCTCCGGCTTCCAAGCCCTCCATGCTTGGCTAGGAGAGAATGGTTTACTTGCGCAAGCACCAAATCAGGGAGGTTCTTGCGGAGTGTAGTAGGCAATGTAACATCGCAAGAAATTCGTCTTCATCAAGACACCTATTTCAATAAGGACTATAAGGTGTTCACATCATTTAGGCTTAACTCCCCTGCACTGCCAAAATTAAAATCTTGTTGTCTTCAAATAACACATCAAGCTTCTCGAGAGGAGCAGGAGTTGGTCCAGATATAACAGAGCCATCTAGAGGATCATAAAATCCCGCATGGCAAGGGCATTCGATCATACCGCTTTCCTGGTTCCAGTTCACAATACACGCAAAGTGGGTGCAGACTGCGCTGTAAGCTACCAGGCCTTTTGAGGAAGTGTTGATAACAATCGCCGGGTAACGACCAAAGCGCACTGTTACTGATCCTCCAACAGGAATGGACCCCTCATCGCCGATAAGGACCGGATCTGAGGGCATTGTTTCTAGATCAGATGGCCAAAAGAAGGCCACAATTGGACCAAATATTGGCGTCACCCCCGATGCAAGCAATATTCCTTTAATCACCCTGAGAAATTTCCGCCTTGTTAGATTCGTTTCCGTGCTAGTTTGGTTTACCATCATCATTGCTCCGGGGAATAAGAGATTACAACTTCGATCATTGGCGAACAGATTTCTAGCAATTTTGTCCTAAATGCCTCTCCAAGCTGTGATGGACTTCACGTCAACCTACGACTTCCTTGAGAGTAAATCTGGGTCAAAATTGGTGATAGCATGTGATTTTATTCACTATACCGGTTTACTCACAGCTCAAAAAGGGCAAAATGGCTCACCTGGGCAACGATCTCATACCTAAGATGATTCTCCTATCTTCCTTTCGAATCTCCGCAGCCATCCGTACAATCCATTGTTCTAGCAACCGCCGTTGTGCCCTTCCCCACCTAAGCGAAATTGCTCTCCTTGAAGAATTGTCTCATTGCCAAAATAGGGACATGAGAAATACGCTGTTCGTATTGTGATACAGCCATTGAATGGGCTTCGAAAGACTCAAGGGTAGCCCATTTAACGAAGGTTCATTCGATTTTTGAACGAGGGGAAGAAATCGCGATAAATCTCACGGATAACTTCGTTGAATCGGGGTTTTAAATGCTCTCTTTTCCCGAGAAGATCATCTTCATTCTAGGAGTTCTCCTAACATCTGCTTACGCACTCGTTTCCGGTGCACGACTGCTGCGCGTAATCGGCCGAGGGCATGGAGTTCCGGATTGGCGACGTCTTTTGACCAAGGTCCCCATCGTCCTCATCCAGACCATCAATCTCAAGGATACGTTTAGAATTCGCAAACGCACCAGTACACTCCATGGACTAATCGCGTGGGGATTCCTTTTCTATATCATCATCAATCTCAGCGACATTTTGGAAGGTTTCATCCCTAATTATGAATTCTTAGGCAACGGCACATTAGGTGGAATGTACAGGATGATTGCGGAGATCACCAGCATATTCATTCTCTCAGCAATGTCCTTGTTATTGTTACGGCGTTTTTTCATTAAACCTACAACTCTCCAAATCCACCCAGACATCAAACTCTATCCCAAGGCACATGAAGGAATAAATAAGGATTCCCTGATCGTTGGGCTTTTCATCCTTTTTCATGTCGGCACAAGACTCCTTGGCCAGAGCTTTAAATTATCATTTACTGGCATGGATGATTGGCAACCACTCACGATGAATATCGCAACACTGTGGCAAGGTTTCTCTCCCCGATCCCTTGAATTCCTGTTCCACGGTGCATGGTGGTTGAGCATGGGCTCGATTCTCCTCTTTATCCCATATTTCTTCAGCTCCAAACACCTTCACCTCCTGATGACACCGCTAAATTTGATGTTGAAACCCGATAATAAACTCGTTGTCCCCATTGGCAATTTAGATTTCGAGGATCAAACGCAGGAATACTTTGGGGCAGAGCGGATCGAGGATCTCCCATTCTCATGCTTGGTGGATACCTATGCCTGCATTATGTGCTTCCGATGCCAGGATGTTTGCCCTGCTTATGTGACCGGAAAAGCACTCTCCCCTGCAGCCCTGGAAATAAACAAGCGCTTCTACCTTAACCAAGAAGGAAAGAGACTTGCAGAAGGACTTCCCAGTGATAAGACCTTATTGGACTTCGCCATAAGCCCCGAGGCACTATGGGCTTGTACTTTGTGTGGCGCGTGCGTGTCCATCTGTCCTGTTGGGAATGAACCTATGGTAGACATCCTCGAAATTCGTCGGAACCAGGTGCTCATGCAAAATCGCTTCCCCGAGCCGCTAAAGTTTGCATTTCGGGGGATGGAACGAGCTACTAATCCATGGGGAATACCAGTTGAGGAGCGGATACGTTGGGCGTCCGACTTGGATGTTCCAACCATCAACGAGAATCCAACTCCAGATATCCTCTGGTGGATCGGTTGCGCGCCAGCACTGGATCCTCAGGCGATGAAAATTACGAGAGCATTTGCCAAAGTACTCAACGCAGCCAAAGTTAATTATGCCATCCTAGGTGAACAAGAATCATGCACTGGTGACAGTGCCCGACGGACGGGTAACGAGTACCTCTTCTATCAACTTGCCACGATGAACATTCAAATCCTCAACCAGGTCAAGCCGAGTCGGATCGTAACCACATGCCCACATTGCTTGTACACGTTGAAGAACGAATATCCTGCGTTTGGTGGCCATTACACTGTCGTTCACCATACCGAATTTATCCAAGAACTCATCGACGCTGAACGCTTAGATTTCACCTCTGAAAGTTTCGACAACTTGGTTACCTACCATGATCCCTGTTATCTCGGCCGGATGCTTGGCCACATCGATACACCAAGGTCGATCTTGGAGGACTCTCATATCCAGATTGTAGAGATGTCATTGAACAAAGAGGATTCTTTCTGCTGTGGAGCCGGGGGAGGGCAAATGTGGAAGGAGGAGGAAAGAGGAAATGGCCGCATCAGTGCCAATCGATTTAAACAGGCACAATGTACCGGAGCTTCTCTTATCCTTGTTGGATGTCCCTTTTGCAAGAGCATACTATCAGATGAAGCGCAGAAGAACGGATATATGCCAGTAAAAGACATTGTCGAGGTGATCGCTGAACGCTTAGAGTTATCGTAAATCTGTAACTTTTCTGAGCAATGAGGGTATCTGCTAACCATACCATGTGAAAGATGTCACATCATTCATGTGACGGGCAATTTCGCCCTATGTTAGTACAAAATTCTCAGATACCCTAAACCATGGGAATATACTTGCTTATCTTGGATGTTTTCGATCCAAATTACATAGACATGAAGTCGATTTTCATGTTGAAGACACGAGGAGGTATTCTATTGGATGGATAGATTAAAGAAGTATCGGTTTCCAATATTCACAGGATTGGTAGGATCTGTCTTTTTGGCAGTCCTCTATTTCGGAATTGTCTCCGTAGCCGAAAGCCCCTCACATGCCCTCGATCTTCTTTGGGAAGATAAATTAATTGTCATCCCTATGATCCTTGGATTCGGTGTTCAAGTAGGTCTTTACACTATTCTCAAAAAACGCCTATTCATGCCGCTAGAAAGCGTGGGGCCAAGTGGAGCCCTCACGGGCGCAGGAGGAGGGATGTCGGTCACAGCCATGGTTGCTTGCTGTGCACACCACGTGACAGATGTGTTGCCTATTGTGGGGCTCACAGCTGCTACCACTTTTTTAGCCGAGTATCGCTATGCTTTCATGATCCTTGGACTGGGGATAACGCTAGCGGGAATCACTATCATGATTGGGGTCCTCTATCGTGAGCGCCGCAAAGCCATTCAGATCCAAGCTTCCCATATGGAGGCAATATGAGATCCCAATTACCATCATTATCGAGTTTTAAATGTGTTTTGGGACGGTTTTCACCACAGCTTGGAGGACTTCTCCTACTCACCCTATTCCTGTCCGCTTGCACTACTGGTCAATCTGTTCCTACCCCAGTCGATGTTGTGACCGATGTGTCTCAGGTTGAGGAGGCCAGGCCCTTTGCTCTCAAAGATTGGACACGGCAAGACAACCAGGGCGCAGTTGAAGTTTCCGTGACGCCACTTAACATCGACACGAAGGGTATTGAGACGATCGATTTTGAAATATTCATGAATACTCACTCCGTTGACCTTTCAATGGATCTGGCAACTTTATCTACATTGGAGACAAACCTCGGTGAGCAAATTCATCCATTATCGTGGTCCGGAGGAGGGGGACATCATGTCCAAGGCATTCTGATATTTCCAGCTTTGAATAACCAGGGCAATTTCATCCTCGACGGAATTACCAACTTAACCCTGACCATCAGGGATGTTGACGCGGCTGTGCGGGAGTTTGTGTGGGAGGTCAACGGAAGGGAATGAGCTTCGCTAAGCGGGTTATTTTCATAGGCATGATGGTGGGGAGCATAATCTTTGCCTCATTCCCCGCACATGCAGAGGGAACAACTCAATCAAGCGAGGTAGTTCATATTTTCTTTAGCGCAGGATGCGCTGATTGCTGGCCATACGTCGAAGAGATGTTGATCCCAACCCTTCATGAAGGCAAAGTGACCGCTTCGGTTGAAATCCATGATTACACGTCTCCGGAGGAACGTGCTCGACTCGTGGACATGGTTGAAGAAGTCGAACTCCCCCGCTCTATCGCTGATTCCCTCTATGCCTTTGTTCCATACGGGGAGGGTACACTCGTCATTTTGGGGCATGTCCCCCCTAATTTAATTGAAGAAGTTTTAAGTACCCCAGACCTTCCTCCGCGCCTTGTTGTTTGGCAACCTGAGATGCATGGCGAACCAAATGAGTATCGATTATGGACCTGGAGGGGGGACGTATCCACTTTCCCAATTGATACTCCATTATCAAGCGCCCTCACTCAGGCCCTTTCCGATGTTGGAACGCTTCCTATAAGTTTAGCCAATATGAATCAGCTTCTTCCAGCGGTTGTTGCAACTGGATTGATCGATTCGGTTAATCCCTGTGCCTTCGCCGTGATACTACTTCTACTTGCCTTCCTCTTCACCATTCGACAATCACGCAGCCGGATCCTGCAGCTCGGTTTGATTTACATCGGCATGATCTTTTTGATGTACTTCGCTATTGGCCTGGGGATCTTGCGTGCCGTACGTCTCTCAAATGATCCACATTTTATTGCCCGAGTTGGTAGCTCGATCTTGATTGCATTGGGCGCGATCAACCTCATTGAATACTTTTTTCCGAAATTTCCGATTAAGCTTCACATGCCCGCCGCTGCAGGCGTCAAAACCAACGAATGGTTGAAAAAGGCAACTAGGCCAGCGACAGTAGGTGTTGGTTTTTTAGTCGGTCTTTGCACCTTTCCTTGCTCCGGCGGGGTTTATGTCTCAATCATCACATTGCTCAATGCGAAAACAACCTTGGGCTGGGGAGTCGGTTACCTTGCCCTGTACAACGTGTTATTTGTACTTCCCCTGTTGGTCATCCTGATCAGTGCGGGAAACCGTATAGTTGCCAAACGCTGGGCTCGATGGGAACGCAACCATTCTCGCAGGATCAGACTATGGTACGGGTTGATCATGATCGGGTTGGGCTTTGGAATGTTCCTGTGGGTAATATGATTCTCGACGAATCAACCCGTTCATATGGAGCGAGTCAATCCTCGTGTTCAGAATGAATAGATGGCACGCGATTAGCCTCATCCTCATCGGGATTTCTATTCTTTCACTCAATGTCCTTTATTGGACTCATGAAAGGACATCACCCTCTACGGATGTGAGTTTGCCTGAAACGCTTGGAGACCACCCACTCGTTTATGCTGTCTACGGTCAGGAGGCCATTGACCAAGTATCCCAGCTCCACGGAAAAGGTTTTCCCTTGACCTCCGGGGCAGTGGGATCTTATGGAAACCAAAACGATCTGACAGCCTGGATCGCCAATGCGGAATCCAGTTCAGCCGCCTCGGAGCTTGTAGCCGCCATGGAACTGAAGATTTCCCAAAACTCGACACCATTTGAGACGTTGGGAAAATTCAACAAATCTGGAACCACGATTTTCGAGTTGGTCGGAATGGGGCAGCGGCACTTTTATTTTCAAGTCGGATCTTTGGTGATTTGGATCGCAGCTGAGCCCACAATAGCCGGACAGGCATTAAGCGATATGTTGGAGGCGTATCAATGAGAAAGGAATATTTGAACCTCATCTTGATCTGTTACCTCATTTCAATTGCTGCTATTGGTGTATTCGCCATTTTCAACCTTCAGGCGATAAGTCTCATTATCGTCCTACTCGTCCTCATCTGTCCTATTGGTCTTCTGCTCATCGCTAAGATCTCCGACAGAGATTTCGACAAGGCATTCAAGCGTACAAGTTCTGTGAAGGAAAAAGTTCGAGACGGAAAATTGGGGTTAGTCAAGTAATGGAACGAAAAGTCACGCTAAATTAGCAGCATCAGCGGGTAGGCACAGGCCAGAAGAAGCGCTTCATCGAACGCCTTTATATGTCATGGAGAGCAGCTTGGGCGTTCCTGTGATAAGAATCTTTCCTATTAAAAAGATTCTTATCTAGGAGCTCGCCATGCCACGTCTTCTTGGGCTGCAACGATCAATCGTCTGCAGCGCAACCGAAAGATCGCCACGCTGTTAGCCTTTGCCCATGAACTTGAGGCCAAGATCCAGGACGACATCTTGGACCTGCTGGATCGCTTTTTAGCCGAGAAGTTTGCCACCGCCAAGAGATACGGGCAAAAGGAACGACTGAGAACGCTGGCGTAGTTTGATGCTGCCGCGTTTCAGCTGCGCAATGCTTGCTTGTACTTACTGGATGAAAGCCTACCGGACCAGGCTGTGCGTGAAGCTGTATTTGCCCGGATTGATCCAGAGGCATTGCGAGAGGCGCTGGAGGTTGTCAATGAAAAGGCGCGCTCATAGCCGCCGCTCTTTTCGATCATCTGACTCGTGGCTACGGAAGCGTGCGTCGTTTTCTCCCCAAGTTGTTGCAATCCATCCATTTTCAAGGTCCGCGGGCGAGTAAACACATTCAGGACGCTTGGCAATGTCTCTACCAGATGGACCACGCAGTAACGCCACCCGATCTCCAAGCGGCACCACGAGAAGTTATCCAGGCTGCCTGGCGCTCGTTGGTCATCGATCCCAATCAAAAAATCAACCGGCGGTATTACACCTTTTGTGTATTGCACCATCTCATGGAAGCGCTGCGCCGGCGGGATATGTTTGTCTCCCCAAGTAACCGCTGGCATGACCTGCGCAGGAAACTGCTACAGGGAAAGCAATGGGAGCAAGCCCGTCCGAAGGTTTGCCGCATCTTAGGGTGGACGACGGATGGAAAGTCCGAGATCCAGCATCTCTCGGCGTCGTTAGATGAAACCTACCGGCGGGTGACTCAGAACTTTGCGGACAATGAGGCTGCACGGATCGAGCAGGAGAGCGGGCGTGACCGATTAGTATTATCTCCACTCACCAAACTGGAAGAGCTCGATAGCTTGCTGCCCTCGGTCAATCTGCCTGAGGCGATGCTGGAGATCCACCGCCGCACAGGATTTGCAGACGAGTTCACCCACATTAGTGAAACGAAATCGTACGTGGAGGATTTTTCGATCTCTGTCTGTGCAGCTTTGCTAGCAGAAGCCTGCAACATTGGCCTTGAGCCGGTGGCGCGCCCGGATATCCCAGCATTGACAAAAGGTCGCTTGTTATGGGTGCAGCAAAACTACATCCGTGCTTAAACGCTTATTCGGGCGAATGCCCGGCTGGTCGATGCCCAGACGGAGATCCCCCTGGCGCAAGCTTGGGGCGGCGGCGAGGTGGCTTCGGCCGATGGACTGCACTTTTCGGTCCCCGTCCGCACGCTGAATGCGGCGACAAATCCAAGATATTTCGGGATTGGTCGCGGCGTGACTTACTTCAACTTCACCAGTGACCAATTCACCGGTTTCCATGGCATTGTCATCCCCGGGGCTGTGCGCGAGTCGTTGTACATCCTGGATGGCCTGCTCGAGCAGCAAACCTCGCTCCAGCCCGTGGAGATCATGTCGGATACAGCCGGGTACACCGACATCGTCTTCGGCCTGTTCTGGCTGCTTGGCTATCAGTTCAGTCCGCGCCTGGCTGATATGGGCGGTATGCGTTTTTGGCGCATGGATCGTCAGGCCGACTACGGCGTTTTGAACAGCCTTGCTCGGCATCGTGTGAAGACCAGCCTGATCGTGGATAACTGGGATGACTTGCTGCGGATCGCCGGTTCCTTGAAGTTTGGTACGGTGAGTGCTTCCGGATTGATGCGTATGTTGCAGCGCAAGCGACGACCCTCCACTCTTGCCAAAGCGATCGGCGAGCTGGGTCGTATCGCCAAAACGCTGTATCTGCTGAACTATATCGATGATGAAGCCTATCGCCGCCGCGTGCGTACGCAGCTCAACCGTGGAGAAGGACGCCACCGTATCGCGCGATCCGTTTTTCATGGGCGCCGCGGCGAGATCCGCAAGCGTTATCGCGAAGGGCAGGAAGATCATTTGGGGGCGTTGGGGTTGGTTGTGAACATTCTCGTGCTGTGGAACACGTTTTATATGGACGCGGCATTGAACCACTTACGCGAGAAGGGGGAACCTGTGCTGCCCGAAGATGTTGCCCGTCTATCGCCGCTCGCGACAAAGCACATCAACTTCCTCGGGCGCTATGAATTCAACCTGCCGGAATACCTCAAGCAAGGCCAAATGCGACCGCTGCGCTTGCCAACGGCAACGGACCGGTACTTCCTGCAGGCATAAATCTAGCGTTACTTTTCGTTCCATTACTTGACTAATCCCTTATTCACGGGACAGAATAGTGCCTGTCAAGCGTCAAGTTTGATAATGATCTCATTTAAGTTGTATATGAGAAGATGGAGCCTCCCGGATATCTATGACTTCCAGGAGGCTCATGAGTAAGGTAGAAGTATCTGCTCGTGAAAAGACCTTACTCTCATCTAGCCATAACTAGGACATCATCGATGGCCGCTTCCACCAGGCTTGGGTCACCGCTGTCGGCAGCTTCGATGATCAGGTAGATCGTCTGACCAGTGAAATCGGCAAGGCTGGTTTCAAATCCTTCCCATAAGGCGTCATCGTCATCTGGAGATCCTAACTCTTCCAGGAGGAGAGTGGTTGTTGAACCAACCACTTTCACTCTCAAGAAGTCTTCATTGGTAGCGTTGAAGAGATGCGCCAGATAGTATGAGAAGGATAGCGTGATCTCCCCGCTGTTGGGTAGCAGGATATCGGGCGAGCGGATCGAGGTGACACCAGAATCCACATCATGGACCCCTACGCTGGCACCTGCCAAGGGCCCTGTGGCTAGGTTGTTGGAGCCACTGACACTGAGATCGAGCTGCATGGGATGACCGTTGTAGGAGGTGCCTTGAGGATCCCCGCGCTCCCACAGACCGGTGGTAGCGGTATCGGTTCTAAATGGGTCTCGCACCCAACCTAGATCGCTTTCGAAGTCATCGAAGAAGACTACGCCAAGCTCAGGCGTTGGTGTCGGTGTTTCTGTAGGAACGAGAGGTGTTGGGGTGGATGTTGGGGTGGTTGTTGGTGTTTCCGTCGGCACGATCGGTGTCGGTGTGAGGGTCGGTGTGGGCGTCAGCCCTCCGGCAATCGTTATGGCTACGTCGTCGATGCCTGCCTCCACAAGGCTAGGATCACCGTGATCTGCAGCTTCCATGACCAGGTAGATCGTCTGGCCCGCGAAATCATTCAGACTCGTCTCGAACCCCTCCCAGAGAGCATCATCATCATCTGGGGATCCCAACTCCTCCAAGATGAGGGTGGAAGTGGAACCAACCACCGTCACTCTCAAGAAGTCTTCATTAGAAGCGTTGAAGAGATGTGCCAGGTAGTATGAGAAAGAGAGCGAGATCTCCCCACTGTTGGGAAGCAGGATATCTGGCGAGCGGATCGAAGTGACACCAGAATCAACATCATGGCTCCCCACGCTGGCACCAGCTAAGGCCCCTGTAACGAGGTTGTTGGAGCCACTGACACTGAGATCGAGCTGCATGGGATGACCGTCGTAGGAGGTACCTTGAGGATCCCCTCGCTCCCATAAACCGGTGGTAGCGGTGTCGGACCCAAATGGATCACGTACCCAACCCCGATCGCTCTCAAAGTCATCGAAGAAGACCACGCCAGGCCCAGGTGTTGGCGTTGGTGTGTCCGTTGGGACGAGAGGCGTTGGTGTTGGTGTAGGTGTATCCGTTGGAATGATAGGTGATGACGTAGGGGTTGGTGTGTCTGTGGGAACGACAGGCGATGGGGTCGGTGTGGGCGTCCGTTCGTCGCTTACGTTGATTGCGACATCATCGATTCCTGCCTCCACAAGGCTTGGATCACCACCATCGGCAGCTTCGATCACTAAGTATATCGTTTGGCCAGCAAAATCATTCAGGTTCACATCGAACCTCTCCCAAACAGCATCATCATCGTCTGGTGACCCCAATTCCTCCAAGACGAGAGCAGTGGTGGAACCAACAACTGTCACTCTCAGAAAGTCTTCATTGGAAGCGTTGAAGAGATGCGCCAGGTAGTATATGAATGAGAGTGAGATCTCCCCGCCCTTCGGCAGCAGGATATCAGGCGAGCGTATTGAGGTGACACCAGAATCAATATCATGACTGCCGACGCTGGCGCCTGCCAATGGCCCCGTAACAAGGTTATTGGAGCCGCTAAAGCTGAGATCGAGTTGCATGGGATGACCATCGTACGAGGTGCCTTGAGGATCTCCGCGCTCCCACAGACCGGTGGTGGCCGTGTCGGATCCGAATGGATCACGCACCCACCCTCGATCACTCTCGAAGTCATCGAAGAAGACCACACCAGGCTCAGGTGTTGGCGTCGGTGTGTCTGTTGACACGATCGGTGACGCAGTTGGCGTAGGTGTATCGGTAGGTATGATTGGTGATGGAGTTGGCGTTGGTGTTAACGGCGTAGGACTTGAAGGTGTAGGCGTGGGTGTGATTGTGGATTCAGTGACTTCGAGCTTCACGGGAATTGTGACTGGGTTCTCGTCCGGGTCGTTGTTCGAGATGATGAGGTTCCCATTGTATACACCCAACGCCAAGTTTGCGTTGAGACGAACCGTTACGTTCTGACTATCTCCGGGATCAACGCTGCCTGAAACGGGTTCCACCGAGAGCCAGGGGATATCCGTATCTAGGGCTGCTGACACAGCCTCATGACAATCAATCCGCCCGTGTCCGTAGGTGTAATCTGGACCACTCGATCCCAAGTCAACAGAAGTGTCGATCATCAAGTTCTCAATGCTGGTGATATCCAAGTCAGGGCTTGCTGAGAGAATTAAGGCAGCACAGCCAGCTGTGTGGGGGCTTGCCATGGAGGTTCCGCTGATGGTGTTGTAACCACCATTGTTCCATGCTGATCGGATATTTACGCCCGGCGAGCTCACGTCTGGTTTGGTTTCGTCCGTCACGGAAGAGGGCCCACGACTGCTGAAATATGCAATTGAATCGTTGCTGTCGGTTGCCCCGCTAGCGAAACTCTCGGCGTAGTCGCCTGGTGATCCGATCGTGCCAGACCCAGGACCCGAGTTGCCCGCTGAAAAGGCAGGAAAGATTCCAGCTGCCCGCCATGCCTGTACAGATGCCCGATACCAGAGATCCCCTCCACCCCCACCCCACGAGTTATTGACAATGTGAGGACGCTTCGTTGGATCGCCATCATCCGATGATCCACCAATTGGGTACGGTGCCAAGACCCATTCCGCCGATTCGAGCAGGTCAGTATCCCAGCAACTGTTGCTCGCGCAGCCTTTAGCGGCGATCCATTGGGCATTTGGTGCGACGCCAATCTGGTTTCCACCCCCATCTGAACCAACCATGGAGCCCATGGTGTGGGATCCGTGACCATGGTTATCGAATGGTACCGCTGCGCCGTTGGGGTCAAACCAGTTGTAATCGTGGCTATTGTCTGAGGTACCGCGATACTGAGACACAAGTGCGGTGTGATCGTATAGAACGCCCGTGTCGATGTTGGCGACCACGACGCCTTCACCACGTACTCCGAATTCAGACCATACTCTATCTGCCTCGATCTTTGAAATCCCCCACTCGATTGCTAAGATGCTCTCAGTTTCTCCGGCTCTTGGTTCAGGGATGCTCGTAGATCCCATGGCCTCAATGTATGCGACGTCCGAGCGTCTAGTCAGATGGTCGAGCGTGCTCTCTCTAGCTTTGACGGAGATGGCGTTCACGATGTAATGAGGGCGAAATTCCGTCACCATTCCGAACCGCTGCAATAACTTCAATAAGTTGAGTAAATCGGATTGTGTGGTATGAGCCGTGGCTAAGAGTGTGTTGTAGACGTATATTCCTCGGACATTCCAATCGTCGATCCTGTTTGCCAGACTCAAATCAGCCTGGTCAGACAAGTAGACCAGGAATGTTGTGGGCTGAGAGGCGTTAAATTGCATTGATTCCCTCAGGCCTGGCTGGATTTTTTCTGATGGGAAGGTGAGAGGTTCCCATTCGAAGGTACCCAGACCCCCGAGAATCCTTTCCTCTGAGATTTCGAACGTGAGGATATCCTGTCCGCTGTTCGAAATGGTCAAGATCTCCTGAGTGGAACTTCCTTGTGGCAAAGTAACCTCTATGGTTGAGGGGGTAACGCCGATGTCAGGTGGACCCGCTTGCATCGAACCGCTAACAGTGGCAGGAACAACAACGATTTGAAGGATGAGCAGGAGAAGAACACATCCGATTGCGATGGACAGCTTTCCAGTTTTCATCTTCTCTCCTTTCATTTAAGACGAACTCACTTTATTCAGGTAGAGAGGTGGCATCCAGCTTACGGATGCGGTTCCGCGTGTATTGTTCAAGGAATAGGCTGGTGGATTGCATTGTCTTCCCAACGAACGTGGTAAAAGAATCAGATATAAAAAAACTATCGCCATTACGCTGTTCGACTTGTTAGAATCCAACGCAAGCCATCACCAGAGCGTTGATCGATGCTCCAAAGCCATTGGACAAAAACACTGCCCCTCCCCCAGTTGAGACGATGCCGATACAGTTAGAAATTGAACGACTACCTGGATCAACTCAGTTCTGTACCAAAATAGGAAATACCCAAGTTGTTTGTTGAGTTCAATGAATTGTGGTTTTGTTTATGGGAGGCTGTACTGTTGATTTAAAGCAGCTTCCCTCCGGCTGATCCTATGATAAATCCTCTCAACAATCTGTCCTATGACCCTTAAGTCATGGTACCGATTAAGTTCATTCCAAAAACGGACGAATGGGTGAGATCTATTCTGCCGAGTGACTGACCATTATCTCGTCGGGGCGAAGTGTCTTTCTTGGGGGAAATTACAAAGAACCATACTCCATGCCATTCAATTATCCACCAGCCCGTATATGACGCCTTGAAAATACCCAATTCCCCAAAAGGAATAAAATCACTTTTAGCACGGTGATGGCAGCTAACTCATATACCATTTCACCTAATCCAGCTTCATGCTTGAGGTTCTTGCCCATTGCGGATATCGCATGTGTAGTGGGAAGTAGATCATTACCACTCATGGATTGCTCACCCGCGGTGAACAATCGCAAAGGCGGAAGTGGAAAAATCCCTCCGGAGAAGAACATGAGGATAAAAAGGAAAACCCACGTACGGATCGATGTGAGGGAGCTGGATACAAATCGAGGGCAGCCATGGTTAA